>Ga0105046_10001450_pt1 | contig 36453 bp, 27 predicted proteins | sample MAT03_FD_78385 | JGI IMG/M metagenome (GOLD analysis project Ga0105046, IMG submission 78385) | Freshwater microbial communities from Lake Fryxell liftoff mats and glacier meltwater in Antarctica - MAT-03 (megahit assembly) | ecosystem: Environmental > Aquatic > Freshwater > Ice > Liftoff... | reverse complement strand
GCGCGGATCGACGGCCGCGGCCGCGGCATCGGCGGCCAGCAGGGCGAAGGCGTGCTGCGGATCGGCTTCAAGTAGAGCGTTGGCCGCGCGGCGCACCTCGCCGAACTGGCCGCTGGTGAGCAGGGCGCGGAACAGGCGGTCTTGCAGGTCGTCGCGTTCGGGGAAGGCGGGCGACAGCTCGCTGAGCGTGCCGACGTCACCGCTGGCGATCGCGGGATCGACGTCCGCAGCGCGCAGCCGGCGGACCAGGGCGCGCACGTGTGACGCGGCATTGGGTGTGATCAGCCCAGCGGTGGCAGCGGTCCGCCACAGACTCAGGGCCTGGGGCCAGTCCTGGGCCCGTTCGGCAGCCGCCCCGCGCAAGGCGGCCAGCTGACCGGTCGGCCCGCTGCCGCGCACGGCCCGCGCGACGGGCAGCAGGGCGTCGAGAGCTCGTTGTCCGGCAACACCTTCGCCGGCGGCTTCGGCTCGACATCCGTCTGCCAGTAGGCCAGTCACTAGCGATGCCAGATCGGCGGCGGCCTGCTCGGCGACTGCGGCGTCGGCATCGTCCACGTAGAGCCTACCGCGCAGTTCGCGGGCGGCGCTCGCGCTGGGATCACACGCCTGCACGGTCAGCAGCGCATCGACGGCCGCGTCGCGATCGCCGGCCGCGAACTTGCCGAGCCCCAGCAGGCTGCGCGCCTCGTCGTCGAGCGGCCAGCGCGCCAGATGCGCCTCGGTTAATGCCGCGACGGCGGCAGGACCCTGGTCGGCGCTCAGGCGGCGCAGTCCAGCCAGACCGGCGTTCCGTTCACGCAGATCGGCAAGACGAGGCGGTTCATCCGCGGCCGCGGACTGTTCGGCCGCCGTGGCGTCGCTGCGGAAGCGTTGCCAGGCGGCCCGCACAACCTTGAGACCGGCCTCACGGCGCGCGCCATCTGGCATGGCCGCCAAGGCGGCCAGGGCGCGCGCCTCCTGCCCGGCGCGCGTCGCCTCGCCGGCCCACGCGGACAACCCACACAGCAGCAGCAGGTAAATACGGAAGATCTTCATCGTGCCATCCTTGCCAACCGCGGGTCAAGCGCGGCCCGCAGACCATCGCCAACCAGGTTGAGCGCTAGCAGCGTGCCGGTCATCGCCAGCGCTGGAACCGCCAATAGCCACACCTGTCCGCCGTGGCTGCCGAGTCCTGCCATGCCTTGGGCCACCAGGCTGCCCCACGAATCGAGCGGTCGGCCATCCTGCTGCACGCCCAGGCCAATGAACGAGAGGAAGCTCTCCTCTAGAATTACCGCTGGCACCGTCAGGGCGGCGAAGACCAGCACCGGGCCGAGGCAGTTGGGCACCAGATGCCGCGTGATGATCCGCCAGGGCGGCAGACCGGCCGAGCGCGCCGCGAGGACGAAGTCGCCGGCTGCCAGCGACAGCACCTGGGCCCGGACGATACGTGCAGTGGTCAGCCACTGCACCGCGCCGAGGGCGGCGAAGAAGATGATCAGGCTGCGGTCCAGCGCGGTCATCAGTAGGATGACCAGGAAGAGGAACGGCACCGCATCGAGGATGTTGATGCCAGCGACCATCACCGCATCGGTGCGACCGCCACGATATCCGGCGATCGCGCCATACAGTACGCCGATGCACAGGCTGACTGCGGTGGCGACCAGGCCGACCAGCAGCGAGAGGCGGCCGCCATGCAGCGTGCGCGACCACAGATCGCGGCCTTGCTGATCGGTACCCAGGAGGTGGAAGGCGTTCCGTTCGCGACCATCGGCACGTAAGGCGAGAACGCGTTCTCCGCGCAATTCGACTTCGTGGTCGACCGGCACCCCGTCGCAGCGGATCGCGCTGACCCGGCCATCGTTGCAGTCGATCGACCAGAGCTGCACGGCGGTCGCTTCGCTCAGCCGCAGATAGCGCACCGGTCGCGCAGGATCGACCAGCCAGCGCGGAGCCGCTCCGCCGGCCCGCAGCTCACCAGCAACAGCAGCGCCTTCGACGCCAAGAGGGCCGACTACCACTGCTCCCAAAGGCACGGTCAGACTATCCAGCAGCCGCGCGTCCGGGCCGCGGATTTCCAGGGAACCACGACGCAGGGCGCAGCGATACAGTCGATCGGCTCCGGCTGACAACGTCAGCTCCAGCTGGCGGCATCCGGCCGCCAAAGCTGTTGCTTCGCCAGGAGCGAAGCGGTTGACCAGGGCGACCGCCGGGTCGCGAGACAGTGGCGGCCGGGCGCCCAACCACGGTCGCAGCTCTTCCGGCGGCGGGGCGATCCACGGAGCCAGCACGCACAGCGCGACGACCACGACGACGACGGCCAGTCCGCCAACCGCCCAGCGATCACGGCGGAAGTGGGACCACAGGGTACCGTTCATGCGCGCCTTGCCCGCGGATCGATCGCCATCACCGCCACATCAGCGAGCAGATTGCAGACGATGATCAGGCTGCCGAACAGCAGGGTCAGGGCCATGACCAGGTTGTGGTCACGGTTCATCGCCGCTTGGATCATTTCACTGCCCAGGCCCGGAACTTGGAAAACCTGTTCGATCACCACGGAACCGGTCAGCAGGTAGGCGGAAGCCGTGCCGAGATAGGCTGCCACCGGGACCAGAGCTGGCCGCAGCTGATGCACCGCCAGCACGCGCCAGGATCCGACACCTTTGGCGCGGGCAGTACGGACGTGGTCGGCGTTGGCGGACTCGGCCAGGGTGCTGCGGGCCAGTCGGGCGATGCGCGCCGCTGGCGCCGTGGCCAGCGCCACCACCGGCAGGATGAGATGCGCCCAAGTTCCCCAGCCGGCGGCCGGCAGCCACGGCAACCACAGGCCGAAGACAAGGACGAGGACCGGGCCAATGACGAAGGCGGGCACCGCCACGGCGGCCATCGCTGAGCTACCGGTCAGACGATCCACCCAGCTGCTCGGTCGTGCTGCGCCAGCCAGGGCGAGGGCGATGCCCGTGAGTACCGCCAGGATCAGGGCGCAGCCACCCAGCAGCGCGGTGGTCGCCGCCTTGCCGGCGATGACTCGGCCGACCGTCTGGCCCGGGGAGAGGGTTGGCAGCGAGCCATCGGCGACCCCGGCCATGGTACGCACGAACTGCTCGGGCAGCGGGCGGTCGAAGCCCATGCGTTTCGCCTGCGCCGCCTGCACCGTCGGATCGATCGCGCGTTCGGCGTCGAATGGCCCACCCTTGGCGCTGCGCACCATGGCGAAAGTCGCGAGGGCGATCACCAGCAGCACCAGCGGCGCGTAGACGAGGCGGCGCAGAAGGTGGTTCATGGTACGGGCTCAAGCCACATGTACTGCCACGGATGTTCATCGCGCACGTTCTCGAACCAGCCGCGCACCTCGGGGCGGATCAGGCCCTGGCTGACATAGATGTAGATCGGCATGAAGGGGAACTCATCGCTAACCAGCTGATCTTCTAGCGCGCGGTAGCGGGCGAGTCGGCGTACCGGGTCAGTGTCGTTCTGCGCCGCGGCCAAGCCGGCGTCGTAGGCCTGGTTGCTCCAGCCGGTGCGATTGTTGCCCCCGCCGCTGCGCCACAGCGACAGAAACGTGTCGGGGTCGAGGTAGTCGCCTTGCCACGATGCTCGTGCCACCTGGTAGTTGAGTGCACTGGTGTCGGCGAGGTAGGCCTTCCACTCGCGGTTGATCAGCTCGACGCGCACACCCAGGGCGTCCTCCCACTGCTTGGCTACCGCTTCGGCGACCTGCTTGTGGGCCTCGCTGGTGTTGTAGAGCAGTTCGATGCGGCCGAGATCCTTGCCGCCCGGGCCATAGCCGGCCTCGGCAAGCAGTCGGCGCGCGGCGGCCCGGTCGGTCGGCAGTCCAGGCGGCGGTTCATAGCCGGCGACCGCCGGGGTCAGCCAGGTGGCCGGGACCTGACCGGCGCGCAGCACTTGGCCAGCGACCACGCTGCGATCGAGGGCGAGACTGAACGCCTTGCGCACCCGTTTGTCATCGAAGGGGGGCTTGCTGCAGTTGAAGCGGTAGAAGTACGAGGTCAGCACAGGCGAGACGTAGTATTCAGGCAGCCAGCGGACCTCGTCCCACTTTGGCTGCGGAACGGAAGCCATCCAATGCAGCCGACCCTGGCGGAACAGACGGTAGGCGGCGTCCGCATCCTGATAGGGCAGGGCGGTGATGCTGGACAGGCGGACGCGCTTATTGCCGTGCCAGCGGGGATTCGGCACCAGCACAATGCGCTCGCGTGGCTGCCAGGCACTGATGGTGAACGCGCCGTTGACGACAATGTGCTCTGGTCGGGTCCAGGTCTCTCCGAAGGCTGCGATGGTGTGCAGCGGCACCGGGGCGAAGGCGTGGAAGGCGCACAACGAGAGGAACCACGGACAGGGTCGGCTGAGGCGGACGCGTACGGTGCCGTCCTCGGCGGTCACGCCCAAGGCGTCGACCGAGGCCTTGCCAGTGCGGATGGCTTCTGCGCCAACGATGGGATCAAACAGCTCGGCGTAGTCGGCACCGGTGCGTGGATCGAGAGCACGCAGCCACGAGGCCCGCACGGTCGCGCTGGTGATCGGTGTCCCGTCGCTCCAGGTCAGGCCGCTGCGCAGGTGAAAAGTCCAGCCGAGACCATCGGCATCGGCTTCCCACGACGAGGCCATGCCCGGCCGCGGCTCCAGGGTGCGCGGATCGAGGCTGGTCAGGCCCTCGAACAGGGCGAGCGCCAGGCGGGCTTCGACCACGCCGGTGATCAGGTGCGGGTCAAGCGTCTTCGGTTCGCTCTCATTGTTGAAGACCAGATCCTGGGCGGTGCTACGCCAGCCCTCGCCGGCAGGCCGCAGAGCATCCTGCCAGGCATCGGGTTCGGCGGCCGACAGCAGCGCGGTGACGCAGAAGAGGAGGACGAACCACACGCCGGGATCGTGGCGCGAGGGACGAAATGCCAATTGAATGCCGGGTGACGGCATGCCGGAAAGCGGGAATATTGCAGCAGACAGACCGAATGCCGACCGCGGCCGACCTCGCATTCCCCGTATTGCCGCCTCGCTGCCCGCCCTATCATTCCACCCGACATGAGCGCCCCCTTCGACTTCCTCGACCCGCTGGCCAAGCTCCAGGACAAGATCGATGAGCTGCGTCAGCTCTCTGAGTCCTCAGGCGTTGACGTCGCCCGCGAGATCGCCGGACTTGAGGAGAAGCTGGCCGCCGAATCTGCCCGCTTGTTCGGCCTGCTGACGCCGTGGCAGCGGGTCCAGCTGTCGCGCCACCCGCTGCGCCCGCAGACCAGCGACTACATCGACCTGTGTTGCCAGGACTGGGTCCCGCTGGCCGGCGACCGTCTGTATGGTGATGATGAGGCAATCCGCTGCGGCCTGGCCACCATCGGCGGCATCCGCTGCATGGTCATCGGTCAGCAGAAGGGCAAGGACGTCCACGAGCGCCGGCGTTGCAACTTCGGCATGCCCCACCCCGAGGGCTACCGCAAGGCGATGCTGAAGATGCGCCTGGCCGAGCGCTTCGCCCTGCCGGTGGTCTGCCTGGTCAACACGCCCGGCGCCTTCCCCGGCGTCGAAGCCGAAGAACGCGGACAGTCGATCGCGATCGCCGAGAACATCCGCGACATGGCCGCCCTGCGCACCCCGACCATCGTCGTGGTGATTGGCGAGGGTGGCTCGGGCGGCGCTCTCGGCATCGGCGTTGGCGACCGCATGCTGATGCTGCAGAACAGCTATTTTTCCGTAATCAGCCCGGAAGGCTGCGCCGCCATTCTGTGGAAGGACGGCGCTAAGCGCGACCTCGCCGCCGAGCGCCTCGGCCTGACTGCCGAAATTCTCAAGAAGCACAAGGTGGTTGACGAGATCCTGGCCGAGCCGCCGGGCGGCGCCCATCGCCGTCCCAAGGAGATGGCCGCCATTCTCGGCGACGCCATCGCTCGCAACCTCGCTGAACTGGGCAAGTTGCCGATCAGCAAGCTGATGGATGGACGCTACGCCAAGCTGCGTTCGATCGGCCAGGTCGTGGAAGAGGCGAAGGCGGGATGACCCGTTCGCCTGCGGGATGCGGTCGGTCGACGACGGCGCGGAACCAGGCGCAATGATGCTCAAGGCCCTGGTCGTGGTGCGTCCGCAGCGGGCCGAGGTGCTGTGCCAGCGGCTTGCCGCCGCCGGTTGGGCCGACGATCTGGTCGCCTGGGAGGCGCGCGGCTACGGTCGTCAGAAGGGCCACCTCGAACAATACGCCGGTCGCGAGTATCAGATCGAATTCCTGCCCAAGGTCGCAGTTGAGTGCGTGGTCGATGAGTCGCGTCGCGAAGAGCTGATCCAGCTCATCCTGGCCACCTGTCGCACCGGCCGTATCGGCGACGGCAAGATATTCCTCAGCCGGATCGAGTCGGAAACGGCGTAGCTACCCGCGCGGGCAGGCGTCAGCTGGACGTGAACAGCTCGGCCAGCGCTTCAGCCAAGCCGTCGTGCGGCGGGGCCGTTACCACTCGATCTGCCATCGCCCGCGCTTCCGGATGTCCGCCGCTGATAGCGATGCCGTGTCCACATAGGGCCAGCAGTGGCGCATCGGTGCGATCGTCACCGGCCGCGACTGCCAGTCCGGCGTCGATGCCGCGGGTTTCCAGCCAGGCGCGCGCGCCATGCGCCTTGTCGACGCCTGGCGCGGTCATGAAGACAAAGCGCCCTTCGTCGGCTTGGAAGACGGTGGCCAGTCCAGCCGCCATTTCGGCAACCGCGGCGTGTACGGCGAGGATCGATCCCGCCGCCTCGTTTGGCATCCACATGCCGACCTTGATTGCCGGATGCCGCAGTCCTTCGGCGAACGGCCGCACTTCGGCAGCGGTCACACCCCAGGCGGCGAGCAGCGCGTCGGTCAGTCCGGAGGTAAAGGCGGGTGCGGCGCTAGCGTGATGGATGGCGACGACCACCGCGGGATCGGCGGCCAGAGCCGCATCGACGGCGCGGGCCACGGTGGTGGCAGGCATCTCAAAGGCGTGGGCGGTCTGTCCGGCGGAGACGACCAAGGCGCCATTCTGGAACACCCCTTCATCGGCCATCCAGGCGAGCGGGCCAAGACGGATGCGCGCACTCGGCCGGGTGCGCGCGGTGGCGCAGGCAACCGTAATCCCGGCGTCGCGCAGGCGCTGCAGCGTTTCGACCAGCTCTGGTGAGATGCGGCCGTCACGGGCGACGATGGTACCATCGATGTCGAGCAGGACGGCCCGGATGTTCACGCCAGTCCACAGGCGGCGCGCGCCCGTTCGACGGTGTCGCGGGCGATGGCGCGCGCGCGACCGGCACTGGCGGCGAGGATGCGGTCGACCTCTGCCGGATCGGCCTGCAGCTCGGCGCGGCGGCGGCGGGCCTCGCCGAAGCGGTCGAGCAGCAGCTCGAACAGCGCCTGCTTCGCGTGGCCGTAGCCGAATCCGCCGGCTGGCGGCGCGAGGTACTTGCGTTCCAGCTCGACGGTGCGCGGGTCGTTGCGGCCAGCGACAGCGCGGAAGATGCAGAAGGTCGGATCGCTCTCGGGATCTTTGGCGGCGTCGACCGCGGTCGAGTCCGACTTGATCGACATAATGCGCTTGCGCAGCAACTTCTCTTCTTGGAACGGGTCGATCGTGTTGCCGTAGCTCTTGCTCATCTTCTGGCCGTCGACGCCGGGCAGCAGTTCGCCGCTCTCGGCCAGGCGGTAGGCAGGGATCTTGAACACCTCGCCGTACTGGTGGTTGAATTTGGTAGCGAGATCGCGGGCGATCTCGACGTGCTGGATCTGGTCCTTGCCCACCGGCACGATGTCCGCCTGCGGCGCCAGGATGTCGGCGGCCATCAGCACCGGGTAGGTGTAGAGACCGAGATTGGCATCAAAACCCTTGGCGACCTTGTCCTTGAAGCTGACGCCTTTGTCGGCCAGTGACATCGGGCAGACGCAGGCGAGCAGCCACAGTAGCTCGGTGACTTCGGGCACGTCCTGCTGGCGGTACAGGCAGGTGCGCTGCGGATCGATGCCCAAGGCGAGCAGGTCGATGGCGATCTGGCGAACCGAGCCGCGCAGCTCGTCGGCCGAGCGCACGGTGGTCAGCGCGTGATAGCTGGCGACGAAGATGAAGCTTTCCTGGGCCTTCTGGAGCTCGACCCACTGTGCGACCGCGCCGCAGAAGTTGCCGAGGTGGAGTTGGCCTGAAGGCTGGATGCCGGAGAGGATGCGAGGCATAGGGTTTCCGAAGTCGGCAGGTGATCGACGCCGGCGCTGCGGTCAACGGGCCGACCGCTCGCGCACCAGGAAGCGCAGCCGCTCCTGGTCGAGACCGACCGGGGCGCCGAGCCGGTCGGCGCCGAGCCTGGCGACCGACAAGGTAGGAATGCGACGGAGCAACTCGGCTGCCACGGCAGCCGTGCGCGACTCGGTGGCGGCGTCGACCTCGCCGGGGATCGCCACAATGATGGCGTCGGCGGGATAGCCGGGGATCGACCGCTGGGTACGCCAGGGGGTCAGTACTTCGACCCGGGCCGGATCGTCGTGGGTCGGCGCGATGCGCAGGTGCGCTTCGTGGGCCACCGCGCTGACCACCAGCCAACGCCACGCAGGCATGCGCATCTCAGGCGGCGGGGCGAGCTGGTCCCAGCCGGGGTCTGCCGCCACCGGCGCGGTGAGGGCCCGCAGGCTTGGCCACAGCGCCATTCCCAGCAGGGCAGCCGCCACCACGGCGACCAGGATGCGCGCCGAGCGGTCGCCGCTGCGTGCCGGGGTCGGCGCCGGCTCCAGGGTGGCGGTGTGGCGGGGATTCATTGGTCGAGGAAGACCGCCACCTCGGCGTTGGGCAGCAGGTTGCCGTCGGCCAGCTGCTGGCGGCGCAGACGGACCCGCCAGTACGGCCGCAGGCGATGGCCCAGGGCCTTGCCGTGGTCGGCCAGACGGCGCCAGGTCTGGCCAAGCAGGCGCACCGGCCCGTGGTGGGCCATGGTGAGGGCGGCGAGGTTGCGGTAGTCCTCGATCATCAGGCGCTCGCCGCTGGCGGTGACACCGCCCGGCTTGGGCATGCCGGTGACCGGGCAGCCGACGTGGCATTCCCACGACTGTGGTGGTTCGTCATCGGGAGCACCCGCAACGAAGATCTGCACCGCGCCATAGGGACTGCCACCCTGGGCGGCAGCGACGCGCTTCACCTCAGCGGCAATCAGGTTGGGATCGGCGGGCCAACCCATACCGGCGATACAGGCCAGGCGCAGGTTGCCTTCACGGGTAAGCTTGGGATCGGGCACGACGGCAGGATGAGGCCCTCGCCGCCGTGCGCCACCAGAGAGGGTGGCCAGCTTGGTCGTTCGCCCCCTGCGCCGCCGCCCCTCTCTACCCCGTGGTCCAGCGCAGCTCCAGACGGTGGGTATGCCAACGGCCGGGGGTCAGAGCATGCCGCCACGAACGCGGTGCGTCGCTTGGGGTGGGCACGGGTAGCGGCTTGGTCGACAGCTCTAGCCCGCGAACATGTTCACGGCCTAGCCACGGCGCGTGGGTGCGGCTGCGGTGCTCGGTCCACAGGCACAGATGCGGGAAGTCGCGCGGGTCGAAACGCGCCTCAAGCATAGCCCCCAGGCGTTTGTTCTCTGCCTTCCACCAGCCGGCGCGCACCGGCGCGGTGCGCACGCTACCGGTGGGCGGATCGTTCATGGCCGGCATCGCCAGCGGATCGGCGACAGCGGCGCCCGACAGATCGCGGCCTGGCCCGAGGTCAGCGCTGAACACCGCGCCGTCGAGGAAATCTCCGCCGATGTTGGTGTGCTCGCACCATTCGACGTCGCGCTCGCGCGTGCCGCTCGGCCGGACGACGGTATCAAGGACGAGGCGGTCGCCCTCCAGGACGAGTCGCCGGCGGACTCGCAGTCGGGCCTGCGGCAGCCAGGTCTCCAGCACCACGCGGCTGGTGCCTGCGGCGATGCGCCAGGTCGCGGTGCCGGCCTCACCATGTAGCGGCCGGCGTTCGCCGGGCCGCGGTGGTCCGAAGCGGTCCACGCACAGGTTGCTGCCGCAGATGCCATCGAGGAGCGCCGCGGTCGGCGCGTCCTCGTCGATCCGGTCACCAGGCATCCACTGTGGCCGCCACAGCGGATCGAGTGTGCCGCCGCTGGTGCGCAGGCTGCACAGGTGGCCACCGCGAGTAGTGGCGACGATTTCAAGCCGGCCATTCGACAGGCTGATCGCCTCGGAGCCGCGCCAAGTGGTCGGGGTGCAGGTCAGGATGTCGGGCATAGTGGGGGATTCTGGCAGGCGTGACGCAGGCGCCAGCCACGGTTAGACTGACAGCTCAACCACGTTGGCGGATGGCGGTTGGCGAATGGCCAAGTGCCCGGCGCACGATTTTGTTGAACGCCTGCAGATCAGGCAGACCGACATCCGCGGCGATGTGTGTTATCGGCGTCGAGGTCTGGGTCAGCAGCAGGCGCGCGCGTTCCATGCGGCGTTGGCGCAGGTAGACGACCGGGCTGACCCCTCGAGCGGCGTGAAACAGATTGCCGAGCTGACGCCCAGAGAGGCCGACTTCGTCGGCGAGGTCGGCGATGCGCAGCGGAGACGACAGGTGCAGCTCAATCAGCTCAATCGCCTTGGCGAGGGCAGGGTGCGTCGCCGGGTCGGACACTGCCTCGTCGGGACGGGTGCGCTCGGCCAGGCGCCAGAGCAGATCCCAGAGCAGCGAACTGGCGCGGTCGGGCGAGATGGCATGCAGGCGGATGGCGCGCTCGTATTGCGCGTCGAGTTCGGCGAAGGCGGTGCCGAGATCCTGGCAGGCGGCGATGGCGCGGTCCTTGCCCGGGCGACCGGCCGGCAGGGCGAGATGGGCATAGCGGTGGTGCGAGCGCCCGCGGTAGCGGATGGTCAGAGTGGCGCTAGGCGGGAAGACGCCGGCCATGCCTGGCGCCACGGCCAGCACCTGGCCATCGACCACGACCTCTCCGCGATAATGGAAGAACAGCAGGACCGAGAAGTTGGAGTGATACTGCTCAGTCAGCTGGCGTTCGCCATGCACGGCGGTGCCGAGCACGATGATGCGCGGCGGTGCGCTCAGATCGATGCGCCAACTGAGGACAGCCATTTCTGGAATATACCAGCAATTTCCGTTGGCGTCTATTGCCAAGGCCGGCGGTCAGTGCTTATGATGCGAGTGAATCCGGAGAATCCACCATGCCAACTCCACAGTCACCCACGTGGCCCGTCATGCAGACGTACGAAAACGACCACGCGGATGCCATCGCTCTGCCGCTCGGCGGGATCGGCACCGGCACCGTCTCGCTCGGCGGCCGCGGGCAGCTGTGCGACTGGGAGGTGATGAACAGGCCCAACAAGGGCCTGCTGCCAGGTCGCGGCGGCGGCACCCAAGGGCAGGCGGTGGCCCTGTTGAGAACGTGCGATGCGGCTGGAACGGTGCGCCTGCGCTGCCTGGAAGGCTCTCTGCGTCCGCCGTTCCTGGGCGGTTTCGGTGCCAGCGACCAGCTTGCTGGTCTGCCGCGTTGCCGCGCGTCGTCATTCCATGCCGCCTATCCGCTCGCCCAGGTCACACTGGCCGATCCCGACCTTCCACTGAGCGTCCGCTTGGAGGCGTTCAATCCGCTGCTCCCGTGCAATGCCCCCGCCAGCAGTCTGCCGGTAGCGGTGCTACGTTACGTGCTGATCAATGACGGCGATACGCCGGTGGCGGCCACCGTGTGCGTGACGATGGAGAACTTCATCGGCAACGACGGACTCGAAGGTCGTGCTATTGGGAACCGTTGTGACCGCCGTGAGGGGGCGCTGCGCGGTGTCGCCATGCGCAGCGAGGGCGTTCCGGTGCACGACGAACGTTGGGGCACCATGGCCCTGGCGACGCCGGACACTGGCGAGGTTACCATCCGCAGCGCCTGCGCCGATCTGTCGTGGGCCGATCAGATGGCCGACCTGTGGGACGATCTGGCCTCCGACGGCCGTATCGAAGAACGCGCCCAGGGTGGACGCGACGTGCCGCGTTGCGCCGTCGCCGTGGCGGTCGAGGTGCCGGCGCACGGCAGCCGGGCGGTCACGTTCCTGCTGACCTGGCATTTCCCCAACCGCCAGACCTGGACGGCACAGCGCCAGGAGGCCGGCCGACCATGGAGCGACTTCCCCGAGAACCGCATCGGCAACTGGTACTGCACCCGCCATACGGACGCCTGGGCAGTGGCAGTAGACGTCGTCAGTCGATTGCCCGAACTTGAGGCGGCAACGGTGCGCTTCGTCCGCGCGGTGGTTGAAGCCGATCTGCCGTTGCCGGTCCGCGACGCGGCGCTCTCGAACTTGTCGACGCTGCGCAGCCAGACCGTGTTTCGCACGCCGGACGGTCTGCTGTTCGGCTGGGAAGGGGTCGGCGACCGAGTCGGCTCGTGCCACGGCTCATGCACCCATGTGTGGAATTACGAACACGCTACTGCCGCCCTGTTCGGCGAGCTCGCCCGCTCGATGCGCGAGGTCGAATTCGTGCACTGCACAGGTGCAGACGGACACCAGGCCTTCCGCTGCAATCTACCGCTGGATCACGCTCGGGATTGGAAGACCGCAGCCGCCGACGGCCAGCTGGGCAGCATCCTCAAGCTGCACCGCGAATGGCGTTGTTGTGGTGATGACGCCTGGCTGGCGCAGCTGTGGCCAGCAGCGCGGCGGGCGCTGGAGTTCTGCTGGATCCCTGGTGGCTGGGACGCCGATCGTGATGGCGTCATGGAGGGCTGCCAGCACAACACCCTCGATGTCGAGTATTACGGGCCCAATGCGCTGATGCAGTTCTGGTATCTCGGAGCTCTGCGCGCCGCCGCCGCCATGGCAAACGCTCTGGGACAGGCGGACTTCGCCAACCACTGCCGTGATTTGGCGCAACAAGGCGCGGCGTGGACCGATGCCAACCTGTTCAACGGATCGTGGTACGTCCAACACATCCGTCCAAGCAACGCCACGGAGATTGCACCCGGACTGCGCGAAGGACACATGGGGGCGGCGGATCCGCGTGAGCCCGATTTCCAGCTCGGCGACGCCTGTTTGGTCGACCAGCTCGCTGGTCAGGTGTTCGCCGGGCTTGAAGGACTGGGCGATCTTGCCGACCCACGGCACATTGCCTGCGCAGCGCGAGCCGTCTGGCAGCACAATCATCGCGCGGCGCTGGGCGGCCACGTCAATCACATGCGGGCCTTCGCCCTGGGCGACGAGCCGGCCTTGCTCATGGCGACATGGCCGGCCGGCGGACGGCCGCGCCGGCCAGTGCCGTATGCTGACGAGGCGATGACCGGATTCGAGTACACCGCTGCATTGGCGCTGATCCTCACCGGTGCCGAGGCTGAAGGCGTGCAGGCCATTGCCGATGTACGCTCGCGACACGACGGACGTCGACGCAACCCCTTTGATGAGCCAGAGTGCGGCCACCACTACGCTCGCGCCATGGCCAGCTGGGGCGCGATCAACGCACTCACCGGTCTGCACTGGTCGGCGCGCAGCGGCGAACTGACGCTTCGCCGCAGCCCGCACGCGAGTCAGGGTGTGTGGGCAGTCGGCGTCGCCTGGGGGACCTGGAACCAAAACCCGGTCGCGAACGGCAGCGAGGTGGCGATCGCGATCCAAGGCGGCACGTTGTCGCTGCGGGCGATCGTCCTCGATGGCGTGCGAACAGAGATCGGCACGGGCGGCGGAACCGTGATCGTGCCTTGGGCGCGTTGACCGAATTCAGCGCAACATACGGGGCGAACGGCCAGCGAAGGCCCGCATCGCCTTGTTGAAGTGCTGCAGATCGGTGAAGCCGGTTTCGTTGGCGATACGGGCCACTGGCCAGTCGGTGTCGACCAGGAGCTGCCGGGCCCGCTGCAGGCGGTTGCGCCGAATCCACGCGGCGAGCGGCAGGCCGAAGGCCGCGACGCACAGCCGATTGAGGTGCCGCTGAGTGACGTCCAGTCGGCGCGCCAGAAGAGCCGGTCGCGGCGGCGGCGCATCGGGCGTGGCGAGCAGGTCGAGCAGTCTGCGCACCGTCGGGTGGTGGACCGCTTCGGTCGGGCGCAGTGGGGTCGAGCTCAGCTGCCACAGCAGGTGCCACAGGGCGACACTGGCGCGTTCCGGTTCGGCGGCGACGCGGCGGGCGGCGTCGAGCAGCAGCGCGCTGACGGCCGGGGCGCGCGCGCCGAGGTCCTGGGCCACCGGCACGCCGACCGCATCGCCGGCGGCGTGGAAGTGGGCGTGGATGAAGCGGACCCGGTGCGGTGTGCGCCAGACATGTGCACTACCCGGCGGGGTGATAACCGCCCAGCCGGCAGCGAAGCGATGCGTGGTCCCAGCGAGTTCCACCTCGCCCGAGCCGGCGAGCAGATTCAGCACCCAGAACCCGTTGTGGTGACTGCCGGCATAGTGCTCCGGGAAAGACGATGGGGCGATCGCCCCGTGGACCAGGACCAGGCGTGGCTGGCCACTGAGCGGGAGAGTCAGCATGTCCATAACGTACCAGCAAGGTCCATCGCGACCAATTGAAATCATATAGATCCATCGTCTATGCTGCTCGCAAGAGGTACCGCCATGTCCACTCCGTCCCTCATCGAACGTGTCCTGCCGCCTGCGTTCGGTCACACCGCTATCGCCCCGCTATTCTGGCAGCGTGGCGAGGGTCCCGAGCTGATCCGCAGTGAACTGGCGCGCATGCACGCCTACGGGATCGACGGCGTGGTGGTCGAATCGCGACCGCATCCCGACTTCCTCGGTGCCGGCTGGTGGCGCGACCTCGACGCAATCATCGACGCCTGCCGCGGCTACGGCATGCGCGTGTGGGTATTCGACGACCAGGCCTTTCCCACCGGCGGTGTGGCCGGTGCGGTGCCGGCGCATCCCGAGGCGCGCAAGCGCTTCCTCCGCCTGACCGCCATCGAGGCGCCTGGTCCGGTTCCCGGAGGCCGCATTCTGGTGGCGCCATGGCTGGAGGCCGACGAGCAGCTGGTCGCGGCCTCGGCGGCCCGGCTCGACGCGGACGGCAACCTCGATGCCGCCAGCCTCATTGATCTTGGCATCACGCTCGACCATGGCGCGCTGCGCTGGGACGTGCCGGTCGGGCGTTGGCGCGTGGTTCTGGCCATCGACACGCCGCGCGGCGGCGAGGAGTGGACCAAGGACCATCTCAATCCGACCGAACCGGCCGGCGTCGAGCTGCTCCTCCGCACGGTCTACGAACCGCACCACGCCCGCTACGCCGCCGACTTCGGCGCCACCTTCGCCGGCTTCTTCAGCGACGAGCCGCGCTTCGGCAACGCCGCGACCTACGACGCGGTGATCGGCCGCTACGCCATGGTCCTGCCGTGGGGGCCGACCCTGGCTGGTCGGTTGCGCCGTCGCTGGGGCGTGGCTTTCGCCGGCAATCTGGCGCTGCTCGGGCAGGGCGATGACGGAGCCGCCCAGGCCCGGCATGCCTACATGGACGAGGCGACCGACGCCTGGCGCACCGCCTGGTCGCAGGTTGGCGCGTGGTGTACGCAGCGTGGAGTCGAGTGGACCGGCCACATGGTCGAGGACAGCGGCGCACATTGCCGGCTCGGCTACGGCGCGGGCCATTTCGCGCGCAACCTCGCCGGCATGCACACCAGCGGTATGGACGCGGTCTTCCAGATCCAGCCAGCGGTGCGCGACGGGCGCTGTCTGAGCCCCTTCGGCAACCTCGACATGCGCTTCTTCTTCTGGGGCCTGACCCGCCTGGCGGTGTCGCAGGCGCACCTCGATCCGGCGAAGCGCGGCGTGACCCTGGCCGAGTGCTTCGGGGCTTACGGCTGGCAGCACGGTTTGCGCGACATGGTCTGGCTGACCAACCACCTGCTGGCGCGCGGGGTAAACCGCCTGGTGCCGCACGCCTGGTCGATGCGCTTCCCCGATGGCGACTGTCCGCCGCATTTCCACGCCCTCGGCAACAACCCGCAGTCGCCGTACTTCCCGCGCTGGGCAGCCTACGCCGCTCGCCTGTGCCGCCAGCTGACCGGCGGCGAGCACCGCTGCGAGGCCGCGATCCTCTACCATGCCGAGGCCGAATGGGCCGGCGCCTGCCAGCCGTTCCAGGACGTCCTGCGCGCGCTGGCGGTGCGCCAGCTCGATGGCGACGTGGTCGATGCCGACCTGCTGAGCGGTCCGCGCGTGAGCGTCCGGGCTGGGCGGGTGGTGGTAGCGGATGGGCCGGACTATGGTTGCCTGATCCTGCCCTGGGCCGAACGCCTGCCGCTGGCCGTGCTTGAGCGCGCCGCGCTGCTGGCCGACGGCGGCGTGCCGGTGTTCGCCATGCGCGGCCTGCCCGTGGCGGCGGTGGATGGCGACGGCACGTCGGCGCTCGCCAGCCTGGCCAGGCGGGCGGTGATACTCGACGATGCCACGCTGGCTCAGGCACTGATCGACCGCGGCCTGGCCACCGTGACGATCGAACCGCCCGCCGAGCGCGAGCTGCTGCGCCTGTGGCGCTACCGCCGCTGTGGCCGCGACCTGCTGTTGGTAGTCAACGAGGACACCGCCGCCGCGGTGTCAGCGGTCGTGCGGCTGCCCGCTGGCATGCCGCGCCCGCTAGCCTGGGATGCGCTGGACGACGCCCAGGTGCCGCTGCCCGTGCAACAGCGCGGCGATGGCGGTTGGGATGTGCAGCTCACCCTCGATGCCAACCAGGCGCTGCTGCTGATCGCGCCCGGCGACGGCCTCGACCTGCCGCTGCGTCCGGCCACGTCATGCGGCAGCGAACTACTGCGGCTCGACGGCGGCTGGAGCGTGACCTCGACCGTGGCACTGGCCGCCAGCCAGGCCCAACCTGCGATCACCGGGCCGGTCGATCTCACCGTCGCGCTCCCCGGCTTTGCCGGAACGGTCGTCTATGCGACCACGGTGCAGCTCGACGCCGGCAAGGTGATCCTGGATCTGGGCGAGGTGCAGGAGATCGCCTCGGTGCGGCTCAACGACGTGGCGGTGGGGACGCGGCTGACCCCGCCCTACCGTTTCGCCCTGCAGCCACTGCCCGGCCCCAACCGCCTTGAGGTCGAGGTGGTCACGACCCTGGCCCCGGCGCACGGCGGCAACGGGCTCGACCGCGCCTGGGTCCAGCGTCCCGCCGGGCTGCTCGGCCCGGTGCGCCTGTTCCGCGCCGTTTAACCGGCGAAGTGCAGCGACGCGATGCCGAGTTTCGCGAGCTTGGCGTCGCTGACCGGCCGTTCGAGCAGATCGCACGGCGTCGCTGTTCCGGCGCGCAGCAGCGGCGACAGCGTGACCGCGGCAGCCGCGGCAGCGTCGCGATGATTCTGCAGGCGGACGACCAGGCCCTTGCCGTCCTCGGCAGGCTTCAGTGCCGCCACCGTGGTGCCGGCGGCGGTGGTGACGAGGTTGCCGCTGACCGCGGGCAGATCACCGGCGTGGGCGCGGTCGAGCAGGGCGCGCAGCGGATGCGCTAGGCGCAGGCCGTCGCTCAGGCTGTCGGCGTCATCAGCCGGCGCGCCCGGGCGCAGGCTGAACTCCCAGGCGTGGTCGCCAATTTCGGGCAGCGGATCGGGGTCGCAGCTCGCGCGCAGCAGATCGAGGGCGATGGTGCCGCAGTCGATCGACTGGGCGTGGACGCCGTCGTTGGCGACCAGCATCGAGCCGCCCGAGCCATCTGCGCGCAGCCAGCGCAGGGTCGGCATCGGCCGGCCCGGCTCTTCGCGGCGGGTCAGCGCGCCGTGCGGGATCTCATGCGTCAGCACACCATCGTGCAGGCGGGTGGGCAGGCGCAGGACCAAGCGTGGGATGGTGGTGGCGTAGCTGCCGACCATCAGCCAGCGCGCCTCGAGGCGCAGATGCAGCCGGTCAGAGCCGGCGTCGAGTGTCCACACCGCGGTCGCGGTGGTGTCGCCCCAGCGCAGCTTGGCGCGGAAAGCAGCGCGCACCGGGCCGGGCTGACTGATCTCGAAGCCGTCGCACAGCGGAGCGCGCTCGGCCATCGGGTCGCCGATGATCCAGGCGTTCATCGCGTAGGGCCGCTCATCGACCACGGTGAGCTGGATCGGCTTGGCGAGCTGCTCGACGCCATCGTGCAGGATCGAACAGGGCATGCCGCTGGTGCGGTCGAAGGCGACGGTCAGGCGGCCGTTGCTGAGCGTCACTGGGCCGCTCGGCCGGTTAACCCACGGTGGATGACCGCGGCCGCCCTCATCGGCGATGCTAGCGACTGCGGGTGCGGCGGGCGGCGGACCATCGCCAGGTTCGACCGCCAGAGTGGTCCAGCCGAGTGCGCCGACCTGCACTGGAACGGCGAGATCGACCCAGCGGTGGCCCCAGTACCAGCCCTCACCGAGGCGCTGGGTCGGCAGAACGGCACCGATGGCCGTGCGCAGGCGCAGGGCTTGGACCTTGGCCATGTCGGCCTCGCCTTCCCACACGCGCAGCACGGCGACCTCGTCGCGAGCCGCGGCAACCGGGTTAAACCACACCGCTGCCGCCGGCCAGCTGTCGATGTTCGAAGCCAGCGAAGTGGTGCCGACCTGGAAGCCAGCGCCGCCGCCGAGCCGCGAGTTGCCCTGGCTGGCAATGGCGCTGTCGCCGGGTGCCGCGCCAACCCACGAGGTGTCGATACGCGCGGCGATGCTCTGCAGCGCATCGCTGGCCACGCTGGTCGTCAGGGCCAGCGTCACTTGCATGGTCGCGGCGTGGTGCTCGCGCGTCGCGCGCACGCCGCTGCCGGGCAGGATGTCGTGGAAGTGACCGAAGCAGACGTGGCGCCAGGCGTCACGCAGCGGTTCGCGCCGCACCGCGTGGCCGGTGATCGCGCAGGCCAGGGCAGCGGCGGTCTCGGCCTCGGCGCAGGCCGCCTCGCCACGACGATTGCCGCGCTTAATCTGGCTCTGGCTGGTCAGGCAGCCGCTGTACTCGGTGTTCAGTTCGCCGATGTGCACGGGCAAGCGTTCGCGCACCGCATCAAGCTTGGCGAGGAATCCGTCGAGCCGGCCCCAGCGCCAGCGCGGATAGACCGGCCAGGTGTCGAGGTCCTCGACCATGCGGATCTGCCGGCGGGTCGGGCCGCCGCCGTGGTCGCCGATGCCGATGATGTTGAGCCAGCCTTTCAGTCCAGTGAGGTCCTCGATGGCGAAGAGGAACTTGGCCATGTCGGTGCGCGGCGGACCGTTGTACCAGGCCATCTCGCGCCACATCACCACCTCCCGGCCATCAATGCCCTGCCAGCGAAAGGCGGCGGGGCGGTCGGTGGCGCCGGTGCGGCAGGCGTAAGTGTGGCGGAAACCAGCCTGGGCGAGCAGGCCGGGCAGGCTGGCGGCGTGGCCGAAGCAGTCCGGCACCCAGTCGACACCGACCGCGTCGGGCGTCAGCCCAAGGTGCTCGCGACACCAATCGCGCGCGAGCAGCGCCTGGTGGACGAAGCCCTCACCGCCCAGGCAGTTGCGCTCGGCCTCGACCCACTGGCCGGCGACCACCTCCCAGCGCTTGGCCGCGACCGCGGCCTTGATGCGCGCGAACAACTCGGGGTGGTGGGTGCGCATCATCTCGTAGAGCGCGGCCTGGCTCTGCAGGAAGGTCAGCTGCGGGAACTCGTCCTGCAGGCGCAGCAGGGTGGTGAACGAGGCGGCGCCGCAGGCCACTGTCTCGTGGTAGCCCCACTGCCAGTTCATGTCGATGTGGGCGTGGCCGATGCAGGTGATTTCATAGGCCTTGGCCTGCGCGGCGTAGGGCAGCAGCGGAGCCTCGCCCTCGCGCAGGGCGTCGGCTGGGCTGGCGCCGCGCGCCAGGGCGGCGGCGACAGCGGCCTCGGCGCGGTCGGCGGCCTCTACCCCGCCCGCGGCGGTACCGCGCGCAGCGAGGCGGCGGACGAAGTCGGCCTGGATGGCGACGCGATCAGCGGCGTAGCGGTCGGCGGCCTGGCGATCGGACAGGATGCGGTCGGTGCTCATGCCGTGTAGGCTAGAGCCTGCGGCCGACTCGACATTGCCAGATTGCGAACATAATTCGCCCTGGATGACAACCATGCAGACGATTTTGTGGAAAACAGAGAGTTACGGTGGAAAGCCATTCCACCTGGCGCGCCACAGTATTCCAGCCGGCACCCACTTGGGGATCCATCGTCATGACTTCGACGAAGCCTTCTGGGTCGAGTCTGGGGAAGGCCTGCATCGTACCGCGCAGGGCGAAGTGGAGCTGGCGCCCGGGGATGCGGTGTGCATCCGGGCCGACGATGCGCACGGCTTTCGGGCCGGTCCACGAGGTCTCAGACTGGTCAACGTCTCCTTCCCGCAAGCCGTTGGTCAGCGACTTGCCACGGCCTGCACCGCTGCGTGGCCGTGGCGAACCGGCGGTCCGCCACGGCAACGTCGCTTGGCGCCGGCGGCGATCGGACGGCTGCACGGTTGGGTCGCCGAACTGATCCAGCCGGGGGTTGGGAATGCCGACCTCGACGCCTTCCTGCTCGACTTGACGCGATTGATGGCGCGGGATGAACTGCCCGGCGTTCCGCACCGTTTCGCCAACGGCTGCGTAGCTTTCGCCGCGCCGCGCCAGCTCCTGGGCGGAACGGTTACCTTGGCCCTGCTATGTGGCTGCGGCGCGGCCCACCTCAATCGTCTGTGCCGGCGTTGGCACGGCTGCACCGCCAGCGAACAGGTGGCGCGCTTGCGTCTCGACTGGGCCTCGCGCGAACTGCGTCTGACCGCGCGCCCGGTCGCCGACATTGCCGCCGCCAGCGGCATGCCGCACCTTGGGCATTTCTACCGGCGTTTCCGCGGCCGCTTCGACGCCACGCCGAAGGCCTGGCGCGACGCGGCCTGGAACCTTTTCGGCACCGCGACGGACACCCGGAGTTAAGCCCGGGCCAGGGCGCCTACCACGCCAGCGTTGGTTCGCTGCACACCCTGGCGCGCAGGCCGGCGAATAGCGAGGGGGCGATGCCGACCTCGCGGCGGAAGGCGTGGGCGAAGTAGCGCGGGCTGGAGAAACCGAGCGTGCGTGCGACATCCGCGACCGCTTCGCCAGCGGCGATCCGGTCGCGGGCGCGGTCGAGGCGGCGAGCGAGTTGCCAGGCGGCCGGCGTGGCGCCAAGGTGTTCGCCGTATAGCGCGTGCAACGTGCCCGGCGAGATGCCGGCGGCGCGGGCGGCGGCCGGCACGGTGCAGGGCGGGTCGGCGGCCAGGGCGGCCAGGGCGCGGTCCAGCGCTGGCGGCGGCGGCCGGCCTCCGCTGGGCTGCGCCGCCAGCACCAGCAGCTCGGCCAAGGCGGCGCGCACCGCGCTGGCTACCAGCGGATCGCCGGCGGCCGGTAGCAGTCCGCGCAGCCGGCGGAACACCTCTGCGGCGGCGGGCGGGGCCGGCCAGGCGCTGTCATAACGCGCGCGCAGCGCCCGGCGCAGTCGGATCAGGGCCGCCGTGTCGAAGGGCGTGCCGTGCGCAGTATCGTCACGCCCCGGGTCCAGCTGGACCCATAACAGCTGAACCGGCGGCATGATGCCGTCGCGGGCGCGGTGGACCCGGAGCGGCGCAGTGAGCATGAACCAGCCGCCGCTGGCGACTAGGCGGCGCGGTACACGGCCGGGAAGGTCGACATCCAAGCGGCCGCGGTGAACGTAGTGCAGCTCGGCATGGTCGTGACGGTGGTTGGGCAGCCATAGGGCGGTGTCCATGCAATGCATCGCTCCGCGACGCAGCAGGGGCATGCCGGCAAGCAGGGCGTTGAATTCGCGACGCTCGCCGTGTTCGGCTGGCAGGAAGGAGGGCAGGGGCATGGCGATCGCCTCGCCCGGAGGGTAGCGCCATAGACGACCGGGGGGAGCCGCTATGTTGGCGGGTATGCCCACCTGCACCATCCGCATCGGCGAACCTTCCGGCGACGGCGGCGAGCTGTCCGGTGAACTGACCGCGTCCATTTCCGGCACGCTGGTCCTGGCCATCGAAAGCCCGCGTCCGCTGCGCCTGCAGCTCGGCGATCGCTTGGTTCTCGACGAGGGCTTGTGGTGGCGGCGTTACGAACGCCTGCTACGCGCCGTGGTGGTGGTGCCAGTGGCTGCCGGCACGCACCGCCTGACGGCGACGTTCGGCCCGCGGCCGCTGTGGCCGACGCACCTCGACCAGGAGTGCCCCTCGCGCAATCGTGAGGCGGTGCGCAGCGGCCTGCGTCAGCGCCGTCCCGACCGCCTGTCCCTGTCCGGCGAGGTCCAGCCGGGCGCGGCCGCCGTCGCCGCCAGTCTGCGTATCTTGCCCGGCCACTGCGTGGTCGATGGGGTCACTTTCCAGCAGGTCTTGGCGCGTAGCCTGGATGCGCCGCGAGCCGGAGCGCCGAGCACCGAGTCCGACCGACCGGGCTGGCTGCCGCAGCTGGCCCTGTCGCTGAAGAGCGCGGTGGCGCCGTTCCATGCCCGCGACACCAGCGACGAGACCGACCGCGCCGCCGGCTACAGCCGCTTCCTCGTGCCGGTGGCCAACCATGCCGAGCCGCTACCCGTCGCCCGCGACGAAGCCGCCGCCGAGACCCGCCTGGAACCGGAGTGCGTGGTGGTGCGCAACCTCGGCCTCGAACTCGACCTCGCCTGGGCGCGCCTGCCCGATCTGGCCGGGCCGCCGCCCGCGAGCGTGCCGACGGCGGTGCGCGCCAGTCTGCCGGTGCACGAGGCGCGCGGCCGGCGCGCGCCGGTGCGTGAGCACCGCGAGTTGCGCTGGCCCGACGCCGAGGCGCTGCTCGCCGCTGCCCCGCGCCCGGTGGTGCCGCGCGGTCACGAATCCATCCTGCGCGCCCACGACCACGCCTGGCGCATGCTGCTGAAGCTGCGTCGTGCCGTCGACCGGCGCAGCGGCCTGCCCAACGACTACGTCGGCACCAGCCTGGGCGGCTTCGCCAACGAGATGTTCGTGTGGGACAGCTCGTTCACCGCCATGTGCACGGCCTGGGCGTGGCGCGCCTTCCCCTACACCGCCACCCTCGACTGCCTGTACAGCCGGCAGATGGACGGCGGCTACATCCATCGCGAGACCGACACCCGCGAGGGCATTGCCATCGGCTACGAGCCGGACTTCTCGCCCAACCCGCCGATCAGCGTGGTGGCAGAGTGGAAAATCGCCGCCCTCACCGGCGACACCGCCCGCCTTGCCGCGGTGCAGCCGGTGCTGGCCGCCAACCACGGCTGGCTGTGCCGCAACCGCCGCCTCGCCGACGGCACCTACTGGACCACCGGACTGGCCAACGGCCTCGACAACTCGCCCTCGCTCGGCGACGGCTATCCCGACCTCACCGCCCAGCAGGCGCATTCGGCCGAGCTGCTCGGTCTGATGGCCAGCATCTGCGGCCGCGCCGACGAGGCGCGCTCCTGGGAGGCCGAGCGCCAGGAGATCGGCGCGGCAATGAACGCCCGGCTGTGGTCGGACCAGCTGCGCTTCTTCAGCACCACGCTGCCGGGCGGCGGGCATAACCTGAACAAGGTCGCCACCGGCTTCTGGCCGCTGTGGAGCGGGCTGGTGCCGGCGGCTCGAGTCGACGACCTGGCGAGGCATCTGCTGGATCCGGCAAGCTTCTGGCGCCACCATCCCATCCCCAGTCTGGCCGCCGACAGCCCGCACTACATCGCCGCCGGTAATTACTGGCTGGGCAGCACCTGGGCCCCGACCAACGCCGCGACGGTGTGGGGCTTCGCTCGCGCCGGCCGCCACGACCTGGCGCGCAAGCTGGCGCGCCGGCATCTCGACGTGCTCGCCGAGGTGCGCGACGCGACCGACGCGCTGTGGGAGAACTTCGCCCCCGACGCCAGCACTCGCGGCTCGTGGTCGCAGCCTGACTACTCGTGGACGGCACTCGGCGCCACCGCCCTGCTCTACGAGGCGGTGATCGGCGTGCAGCCCGACGCTTTGCACGACCGCATCCGCTGGCACCTGCCCGAGCCGGGCTGGGGTCTGGAACGCATCCCGCTGGGCGGCGCCACCATCGACCTGCGGCGCCTCGACAACGGCCGCATCGCCGTGGCCACCGATCGCGCCTTCACCCTGGAGATCGATGACGGGAAGACGGTGCGCAGCCTGCGGGTGGCGGCGGGACGCTGGGAGCTACCGGCCTAGACTAAGGCCGCCAGACTACGGGAACTCCGGCCGTGAGCGGTAGCGCAACGCGCCGTGATCCGCAGCGTACCGTGTGAGTCCCAGTGCGATCGGCGGTCAGCACCGCTTTGACCAGCCGGCCATCCGCCCAGCTGATGTCGACGGTGATTCCGCCACGGGCCCGCAGCCCTCGCACCGCACCAGCCGGCCAGGCGGAGGGCAAGGCTGGGAGCAAGTCGAGGCAGCCGGCATGGCTTTGCAGCAGCAGCTCGGCGACTCCGGCGCAGGCGCCGAAGTTGCCATCGATCTGGAATGGCGGGTGGTCGTCGAACAGGTTAGGCAGGGTCTTCTCGGCGAGCAGGCCGTGCAGATGGGCATGGGCGCTGTCGCCGTCACGCAGGCGGGCGAAGAAGTTGATCAACCAGGCTTTGCTCCAGCCGGTGTGGCCGCCGCCATTGGCCAGCCGGTGATCAATCACCTTGCGGGCAGCGGCAAACAGAGCCGGGTCGCGGTCGTCGATCTGGGTAGCGGGGTGCAGCCCGAAGAGATGCGAGATGTGGCGGTGGCCCGGTTCCGGCTCTTCGTAGGCGTCGGCCCACTCCAGAATGCGACCGTCGACCCCGATGCGCACCGGGGCGAGTCGAGCGCGCGCGTCGCGCACTCGCGCGAGGAAGACGCCGTCAGTTTCACCAGCGGGGCCGGCGAGCTCTAGGCAGCCGTCGAACAGTTCTGCGGCAATCTGCAGATCCATGGTCGCGCCATAGGTAAACTCAGTCTGCTGGCCGTCGGGCAACCGATACACGTTCTCGGGCGAGTAGCTCGGGCAGGTGACGAGCCTGCCTGGGCAAGCGGTGCCGGCCGGCGCCTCAACCAGGAAATCGAGCAGGAACTCGGCGGCTCCGCGGATCACGCTCCAACTGCGTGAGCGCAACAACTCGTCATCGCGGCCGAAACGCCAGTGCTCGACCAGATGCAGGCACATCCACGATGCACCCAGCGGCCACACACCACAAGGGCCGTCGGTCGGGGCGGTGTTGCCATGCAGATCGCTGACGTGGTGCATAACCCAGCCGTCGCAACCGTACATGCGCTTGGCCATGTCACGACCAAACGGGACCAGCCCTTCCAGCCACAGCAGCACGGCCTCCTGGCAGTCGAGCAGGTTGCACGGTCCCGACGGCCAGTAGTTCATCTGCAGGTTGATGTTGACGTGATAATCGCTGTTCCATGGCGGACTCAGATCCTTGCACCATTTGCCCTGCAGATTGGCCGGCAGTGAACCGGGTCGACTACTAGCGATCAGGAGATATCGACCGTAGTGGAAATGCAGGGCGGTCAGGGCGGGATCGGCCTCGCCGGCGCGCAGGCGTTTCAGTCGTTCGTCGGTCGGGAGATCTTCGGCTCCGGTCGAGGGCAGCTCAATCCGGCAGGCCTCAAAGCGGGCCCTGTGTTCGGCCACATGTTCGTTGCGCAGCGTTTCCCAGGTCTGGCTGCGGGCGGCATCCAGCGCCGCTTCGGCCAAAACGACAGGATCGCGTTCCAGATGCCGGCCTGGCGCCGCATAGCTGGTGGCGATAGCGAGACGGATCTCAATCGCCTCGGCGCCGCGGATACGCAGGGCGTCATGCACCGCCAGCATGGTTCCGCCAATGCGGGTCACCTGGGCAAGCACGGCGAAGGTCATGCCACCACGGGTCAGTCGTCCGATCAGGCAGAGTCGCCCCGAGGTATCGGCAGTGCGTGCCGTGACGTCGGCGGCACGCTGCAAATGGATGTCGACATCGCCCCCGCCGGATGGAAAGGCGTGGCGGATACAGATCAGACGTGCCGGTGCGGAGGCGAAGGCTTCGCGCCGCTGGGCGACACCATGGCAGGAGAATGAACAAGCGGCGATGCCGGACTGCAGGTCGAGGCTGCGCTCATAGCCCTGGGCGCTGTAGAGGCGTTGCCAAGCGCCTTGGGGCTGCTCGACGAAGTTGCTGACCTGGTGTGATGGGGTGATGCCGCTTCCCAGCCAATCGATGACCAGTTCGCCGGCCGTCTGGTACGAGTCGATGTTACGCACGCTCGCCAATAGATCGCGTTCGATGGCCAGACCGGCATCGGCTGGCCGGCCGCTGAAGATCATCTCGCGGATGCGTGGCAGGGCTTCGCGGGCGCGAGGATTGATGCGGTCGAGCGGTTCGCCTTCCCACAGCGACTCCTCGTTCAGTTGGTAGGCTTCACGGATGACGCGGCCGAACACCATGGCGCCGAGCGGGCCGTTGCCGATCGGCAAGGCGTGATTCCAGTCGTGGGCATGCGCGCGATAGCGCAACACGGTTGGCGAGGCGAGGATGGTGCTCATGGGCTTAATATGATCGCCGTCCCGTAGAACGTCCATGGATCCGTGTTGCTTAATGGGTATAGAAATCGCATGCGCGTGGACATCGTCCATCAAAGCGAGAGCCTGCTACCGCGTTGGAACCACGATGGCCTGGCCCGTCCCTATTGGCGGCTCTACCGCAATGCCGAGCCAGGCTGGTCGATCCGCCACCGTGGCCAGACCACGGCCTTGGTTCCTGATCGGGTGATCCTGATCGCGCCCGAGACGGTTTATGTCGGTATTGGCCGGACGCCTTGCCGACACCTGTGGATCCATGCCACTGGAGACGGACTCATGGGTGGTGCGACCCCGGGAATCTTCAGCCTCGACGGTGATGCTGTTGCGATGCCGCTGTGCAGCGCCGTGAACGCGACCGAGGAATCTGCCGGCCGACGCATGCTGGCTGTAGCGCTGCTGTTGGTGGCGGTTTCACGGGTCGCCGATCGCATCGGTCAGTCCCCGCGCAGGTCCGCCTCGGTGGCGGCGGCGATGGCCCTGGCCGAGCGTCATCTGCATCGCCGGCTCGACAATACCGAGCTAGCTCGGGCGGCCGGTATGCAGCGCAACTCGTTCGTGCGGCGATTCCACACCGAGGTTGGACTGACACCGCAGCATTGGCATCAGGGTCGACGCATCAAGGCTGCGTGCTTAGCCTTGGAACGCGGAGACGCGACGATCGACGACATTGCCGCTGGATACGGATTCTGTGACCGGCACCACTTTACCCGGGTCTTTACCCGACTGCGTGGCATCGCGCCAGCGGCTTACCGGCGCTCGGCTGGCACCGGCTGATCCATGATCGCAAGTAACGGAGATAATGGAGTTGCGGCTAACACGTTGCCCTCACCAAACACCTGAAAAGGAAAACCGGAACTCTCTGTATTATCTGGTTCCTCTGAACGTTTTTGGGCCTTAACGGATATCGCCGCGGTCGACACCGATCCAAAACTCGCGCATGGTCAGCATGCGCCGGGGATTGTTGCCGGCTTTTTCCAGGGTAGTCGAGCGACGCAGCACGTCGACACCCTGAGTGGCGGCCTTGGGGCTGAAGGTCAGCTCCTGCAACGGCAGGTCGGCTATCGGGCGGAGGTCGCTCAGTTGAATTCCGGCGAGATGCAACCGACGCAGGGTGACATTGGCAGCCAAGACGCTCACGTCTTTGAACTGACCGTTGCTCAGGTCGAGATGGATCAGCGGCATGCCTTTTAACGGCGCGAGATCGCTGAAGCGACCGCCTGGACATTCCAGCACACGTAGCGGTAGTCCGCGCAGGGAGGCCAGACTGCGCATGGCCGTGGGCAGTCGTAATTCAACGGCCTTGCCGCCTTCATACACGGCTTTGCCATTCCAGGCGTAGTCAGGATTGTCTGCCAGGATTCGCTTCTGTAGTTCGTACCAGCGCAGAAAGTCCTCTGGGGGCATGTCGTTGACCGCGCGTAGCGATGGGATGCGGCGTAATTCGGCCAGCCCGCTCTTGATGCGTTGGGGTGACAGCAGCAGCGTCTCGATGGCCGATCCCTGCAGCGGCAGCAAGTCATCGACCGCGGCATCGACGATCGACAGGTGGCGCAGAGCCGGACCAACCACCGGCTTGAGGTCGACGACCGCGGTTGAGTCAAGATCCACCTGTACCAGGGGAGCGCCCTTTAGAGACGACACATTGGATAGGCCGCGTTGGCCGTTGAAGGAGAGTTTGCGCAGCAGACGGCCACGCAGCTGGCCGATGTCGATTAATGATGCCGTTCCGATGGTGGAGAGCTCTAGCTGTTCGAGCGGTAGCAACTGGAGAGCGGTGATGTCGCTGAGGGCGTCGCAGCGCGACAATTTCAACTCGCGCAGGGGCATGCCTGACAATGGGCCTAGGGAAGCGACGCCAGGAATGTCCAAGGAGAGCGATTCCAGCGGCATACCACGCAACTGCACCGGGTCGTCGACCGCGGTGTCAATCGCGTTGAGCCGGCGCAGCCGTAGGCCGAGTACCGGAGCCAGGTCGGCGCCGCGCAAGCCTTTGATCGCCACCTGAGTCAGCGGCATCGCCGATAAGGGAGTGAGGTCGCGGAGCTGCGTCTGGTCGGTGAGGTCGAGCTCGGAAATTGGCATTCCGCGCAACGGTTCCAGCGAATCGATGGCCAGGAAGCGACGCGGCAGATCCAGCCTTATCGTGCCGTCCGGTCGGCTACTGATCGCGTTCTTCGGCAACTGGGGCCAGACCAGGGCCAGCTGACCGCGGGCCACGGCGGCCCGCTGTTCAGCGGCCAGGTTGAGCGCCCCGGCCAGGTTGCCGGCACCCATGCGTACCAGTACGTCGGCTATACGCATGTCCGCATCATTGCCCGGAGCCAGACAGATCTGCCGTAATTCTTCTGCCAGCTTATCCGGCTTCAGCGCAAGCGACCGCTCGAGTGCGGAGGCGGCTTCACTGCGACGACCTTGCGCTGCGAGCAGCTGCCCGGCCATGGTCAACGGTGCGGGGTTGTCAGGGGCGAAGCCCTGGGCAGCGAGGGTGGCGGCGAGAGCCTCCTTCAATTTGTGCCGGGCGGCCAGTTCCCTGGCCTGGGCCAACAGGGCCGGCGTTGCCAGCTTCTCACCGTCCTTGCGCGCCTCCTGCTCGGTCTTGAACCGCTCAAGGTTTTCACGGGCAGCGCTCAATGCAGATGCGGTGTTTGACGACTCGCGCATGACGGCGAGCAGTCCGACGAGCATGGCCAGGACGGCGACGATGCCGCCACCAGTGGCTAGTTTGCGCATCGCCACCAACTTCGCCTCGCGGCCTTTAGCGGCACGGTCGCGCAGCTCTGCAAATCCGGCCAGGCGTTGTGCTGCCTCGATCGAGGGGCCGTCGCCAAGCCGTTCCGCCTCTGAGGCCGCGGCAGTGGCCTGGCGCCTGGCGATGCGGAAGGCACCAGCACCGAGTGCATGGCGCGCTGAATCCAGCTCAATCTCAATGAATAGCCGACGTGCGTCGATGTGTTCTGGCCACAGGGCGACGGCCTGTTCGACGGCACTGATCGCCCGGCGATACGCATCGTCGCCCTCAGATCCGCCGGTCTTGGCGACACCGTGCTGGCGCAACGCTTCGGCGAGCAGCCGATGCACTTCGCGGTGTTCGAGGTAGCGACGGATGGCGGCGGCGAACTCGTCGGCGCTGCGGATGCGCTTGGCCGGGTCCGGATGCATCGCGTCAATTGCGATGCGGGTCAGCTCGGGAGGCGCCTTGACGCCGGTGGCGAGCGGATCGCGCGCCGGCTCGCCCTTGGCCGCGATCCGGATGGTACCAGCGACGTCCGACCCCCGGTGCGGCGGCGATCCGGTCAGCATGCGGTAGAGCAGCGCCCCAAGCAGATACACGTCGCTCCACGGCCCACACAGGGCATGGTCAGCACGGGCCTGTTCCGGCGAGAGATAGGCCGGCGTTCCGCTGACTCCGTGCATGTCCGCGAGTGTGGGGATGTCGGGATGCGGAGGCTTCGGACCGACGTGGACGGCACAGCCCCAATCCATCACCAGGACTTCGCCGTGCTCCCCGACCATCACGTTCTCGGGCTTTAGATCCCGGTGCAGAATCCCGCGACTGTGCGCAAAGGCGAGGGCATCGCAGACTTTCAGCAGCACGTCGACGTGTTCTTCACCACTCAGCGGCCGCTTGAGCGGACCCGGCGCGCTGTCGAGCAGGGCCCGCCATGTCTTGCCTGAAACCCGCTTCATCACCAGCTGTGGACGGCCATGGTCGTCGAGGCGCAGATCATGCACGGGAATGATCGCCGGATGTTCAAGCAGGGCGCTGATCGCAGCCTCTGCGCGGAACCGGCGGGTTTGGCGTGGCCCCGGGGCCTCTCCGCGCATCACCTTGATCGCAACTTGCCGACCGAACGCTGCCTGCACCGCCTCGAAGACCTGGCCTTCTCCGCCCTGGCCGAGCAGCCGGCCGAGGCGATAGCCGGTTCCAGGATCCGCCAGGGCCGCGCCGATATCCGGCGATTCCTGATCTGTGACCGTCGCGGCACGGATGGTACGCTCGATCGGATCGTCAGTAGCAGGGGTCTGGTGCTGCTTGGCCACGCATTCAGCCTAGGGCGGGCCGAGCCGGGCTCAACGCAGCAGCGGTTTTGGCGGCACTCATCTGGCGGGCAGGCCGAGATCAGCGCGGAGTCTGACCGCATCGAGGCCACTGACCAGCGCGCGCAGATTGTCGTACATGGTGTGATGGCCGTAGCCCCCGGCGACCATTTCGTCCAGTGCGTCCGCTGGGGTCCAGCCGTCGACGGCGACGCGATAGCCGGCGACCACCGCTCCGGTGCGGTCGGATCCGTGCCAACAGTGCAGTGCCACCGGTTTGGGCGCGGCCAGCACCAGCTTCATCGCGTCGACCAGCTGTTCGTAGGTTAGTGCGCCGGCATCCAGTTTGATCTCGCTGAGCACGATAGCGGTGCTAGTCGCCTCGTCGGCGTCGCTGTGGAATTCGCGTAGGTTGACCACGGCCTTTATTCCGAACGCCTCTAGTTCGCGCATCCCAGCTGAGGATGGCTGCTGGCATCGATAGACCTCTGGCGAGACTCGATACCAGTTGCCCAGCTTGCCGCCGATCACCGGTTGAGCCCAGGTTGTGGGACGGACTCGCGGCGTGTCGGCAGCGGTGGTACAGGCGTCGATGGTACAGGCGGCGATGGCGAGGCAGGTGATGATCAGCCGATGCATGCCACACCGTAGTTGCTGGCCAGGCCGGAGCGAGAGCCAGACCATCAGCCAAGCGGCCAGCTGGCCAGCGCCTCGTACCGGGTTGCACCAGTGCCGGAGCTTCGCCACAGCACCACGGCGGTTACAACGCAGGCGCCCCAGTGGGCCTGGCCGTGTGCCTCCAGAAGATGAGGCCAGTCGCGGAACAGCGGCAGGCCGCGCGGTGTCGGTTGCGGTCGGCACAAGGTGACGTGCGGACGGAACGATGACTCGGGCATCAACTCCAACGCCTCGCAGAGGTCGCGACGCATGCCGTCGCAGCCCATCTCCGGATCGTTGACGGCAGAGAAGACGTACTTCGGCTCATCACCGCTGCTGCCGCTGGCGCCCAGTCCGCAGAACGACAGGGCTGGTGCGCGCAGGCTGCCCGCCACCTCGTGCAGCGCATCGGGCAGATAGCGCGCCTCGTCATCGTCGACTGATCCGAGGAAGATCAGGGTCAGATGATAGTCATCCGGGTGGGTCCAGCGTGCGGGCAGGTCCCAGGCGCGCAGTCGCTGCACAACGCTGCGCAGACGCTCGCTGGAGTCGAGGTCGAGACGAAGACCAAGGAAGTGGTTGCAGGGCACGCGGATGACCGTCGGTCACGGGGTTGTCGTGTCTAGCCGGGCGGCGCAGCGGCTCTAGCGAAGCCTGCTCACGGTTTCCGGTGACGTCGCGTTTCGGGTAGCGGCACCGTGTCGGTGTCGTGTCCTGGCGCTTTGCCGACGGCGTCACCGAGGGCGGCGATCGCCTCTTCTGGCGTGTCGGCGAGACGCAGCAGATCGAGATCGCCATGGCTGATGTAGCCATGCTTGTCCTCCATCGTCTGCTTGATCCACCCCAGCAGTCCACCCCAGAACTCGCGGCCATACAGCACGATCGGCATGGGCGGGATCTTGTGCGTCTGGACCAGCGTGACGGTCTCAAACAGCTCATCGAGGGTGCCGAAGCCGCCCGGCATCACCACGACCGCGCAGGTGTGCTTGAGGAACATCACCTTGCGCACGAAGAAGTAATGGAACTTCACTTCGTGGTTGATGTAGGGGTTGGAGGATTGCTCCATCGGCAGCTGGATCGACAGGCCGATCGAGGTTCCCCCGGCCTCGCGGGCACCCTTGTTGCCGGCCTCCATGATGCCGGGACCGCCACCAGTGATTACCGGATGGCCGCGTTGCACCGCCAGCCGGCCGATCTCGACGGCCGCCTTGTAGTAGGGATCGTTGACCGGTGTCCGTGCCGATCCGAAGATCGTCACCGCCTTTGGCAGCTCGGACAGCGACTGGAACCCTTCGACAAATTCGCCGAGAATGCGGAACATGCGCCACGAATTCTCTTCGGTCTTGTGGCCAGTCGGATGCGGGGTGAGGGTCATGGGACGTTCTCCGTGTTCAGTATAGGAACCGTCTACCCTCACCGCAACGACAGGCCGGCAGAGTCGCGACCAACCAGGTGCCACTCGCCGTCAGCGCATCTCACGCGCATCGCACATCGCGCTACGCGCTGCGCGCTGCGCGCTACGCGCTGCGCACATGGCGCCGCTAGCGAGCGCCGAAGCGGGCCGCGCCCGAGCCGTGCTCGCTGTGTGGTCCTGGGCGGCCCGCGCCCAGCGAGCCCGGACGTAGTGCGTGGTCCCGATCGGCGAGCGTCAGCGAGCCGGGCTTGGCGGGAGATCCGAGGGCGGCAGCCCTCGGCGGGGTTTGCAGGGGCCGGCCCCTGCCGCAAAAAGCCGGGCTTGGCGGGAGATCCGAGGGCGGCAGCCCTCGGCGGGGTTTGCAGGGGCCGGCCCCTGCCGCGGAAAGTTAGTAGCTCTCGCCTGGCGCTGGAAACGTTCCTGCCCGCACGTCGGCGGTATATGCTCCGAAGGCGCGGCCCATCTCTTCAGCAAGCTTGGCGTACTTGCGTACGAAGCGTGGCTGGAACTGGGTGTTCATGCCCAGCATGTCCGGGGTGACCAGGATCTGGCCATCGCAGCCGGCGCCGGCGCCGATGCCGATGGTCGGGATGCTCAGCTGGGCGGTGATGCGGGCGGCGAGATCCTGCGGGACCTTCTCGACCACCACGGCGAAGGCACCGGCCTCCTGCACTGCCAGGGCGTTGGCCAGGATCTGGTCAGCTTCACTCTGATCAGTGCCGCGCGTCTTGTAGGTACCGTACGAATTGATGCTTTGCGGCTGCAGGCCGATGTGGCCGCAGACCGGGATGCCGGCTTCGACCAAGCGGCGGACGATGGTGCGGATGCCGGTACCGCCCTCCAGCTTCACCGACTCGGCCATACCTTCCTTCATCAAGCAGATGGCGTTGCGCAGCGCGTCGTCGGCGCCGGTGTGGTACGAGCCGAACGGCATGTCGGCGATGGTCAGGGCCCGTTTCACGCCCTTGGTCACCACCCGGGTGTGATAGAGCATCTGCTCCATCGTCATCGGCAGGGTGGTGTCGTTGCCGGCGAAGACCATCGCGGCGCTGTCACCGACCAGCACGACGTCGACGCCGGCTTGGTCGATAAGCCGGGCGGTCAGGTAATCGTAGGCGGTCAGGCAGGCGATCCGTTCGCCCGACTGCTTCATCTCGGTCAGGCGCAGGGTCGTGACCTTGCGCTCGCCGGCTTTGCTCGATTCGGCCATGGCCACAGTCGAAGGCCCGCGGCCTATTGCGGAAGTAGGAAGTTCAGCCGAGTTCGGCAATGACCTGCGCGCCGTAGCGTGATGCGCGTTTCTCGCCCCAGCCGTGGCACAGGGCCAGTGCCTCGATCGTCCGCGGTTTGAGTTCGCAGACTGCGCGCAGGCCGGCGTCGGTAGCCACGACATAGGGCGGCAGGCCGGCGGCGGCAGCCAGGCTGGCGCGCAGCTTGCGCAGGCGTTCGAACAGCCCGGTGTGCTCGGGTGACGCGCTGGGTGTGCCGGCGGTGGCGGCAGCTCGCTTGCCCTTGCGGCGGCGTTCGCGCGGCGGCGCCGGCGCGTCGAGGCGGACTTCGCCCACGCCCTTGCACAGGGCGTAGCCGGCTTCGTTGAGAGAGAGGGTTGGATACTCGCCATCGTCGACCTGCAGATGGCCCTGGGCGATCAGCTGATCGATCCAGCGGCGCAACTGGGTGTCGTGTGTGTCCTTGAGCAGGCCGAAAACGCTGAGCTGGTCGTGGCCCCAGCGCTTCACCTGCTCGTCGTCAGCACCGCGCAGCACCTTGCTGACATGGCCGGAACCGAAGCGGTTGCCGGTCCGCCATACTGCCGAAAGCAGTTTCTTGGCGGTCAACAGCGCCTCGTCGGCTGATAGGGCGGCAGTCTCCTCCAGGCACACATCGCAGGCGCCGCAGCCATCGGCGGATGCCGGGTCCTGAGTCTGGCCGAAGTGCTCGGATAGTAGGCGGTGCCGACAGATCGGGGCGCTGGCATAGCGTCCGATCGCGGCGAGCTGCCGCTCCATACCGCGCAGCCGTTCGGGATCTGGCGATTCCTGGCGGGCAAGGAAGCGCCAGGTGGCGAAGTCCTGACCGCCCCACAGCAGCACGCACTCGGCTGGCTCGCCGTCGCGTCCAGCGCGTCCGCTCTCTTGCTGATAGTGCTCGACTGAGCGCGGCAGGGCGGCGTGGATGACGAAGCGTACGTTGCTGCGGTCGATGCCCATGCCGAAGGCGACGGTTGCGACGACGACCTGCAGACGTTCCGCGGTGAAGTCAGCGACCGTGCGGGAACGCAACGCGGCATCCAGCCCGGCGTGGTAGGCGCGGGCGTCGATGCCTTTGGCCTTCAGCTTGGTGGCGAACTGTTCGACCGCCTTGCGAGTCTGGGCGTAGACGATGCCGCCTTCGCCGGCATGGCGGCCGATCACCGTGAGCATCTGCTCAAGCGGCTGTTCACGCGGCATGGCGCGGAAGACCAGATTGGGCCGGTCGATCGCACCAACCAGGCGGAGTGGATCCGGCAGGCGCAACTGAGCGACGATGTCGTCCTGCACCCGCGGTGTGGCTGTCGCGGTCAGGGCCATCACCGGGACCCGCTTCCACGAGGCCAGCACGGTCGCGATCTGGCGGTATTCGGGGCGGAAATCATGGCCCCAATGGCTGATGCAATGGGCCTCGTCGATGGCAACCAGGCGTAGTCGTCGCTGGATCGACGCTGACAGGTCGCCCAGGACCAGCCGTTCCGGCGACAAGTAGAGCAGACGCAGGCTGCCATCGTCGAGGGCCTGGCGGACCTCGCGTTTCTGGGTCGCGTCAAGATTCTGGTGCATCGCTCCGGCGCTGATGCCGGCTTCGCGCGCCCCGGCGACCTGGTCGTCCATCAGCGCGATCAGCGGACTGACCACCACCACCAGCCCATCGCTGCAGGCCGCCGGCACCTGGAAGCAGACACTCTTACCGCCGCCGGTGGGTAGCACGATCAGACAGTCGCGCCCGGCCACAGCAGCATCGACAGCCTCCTCCTGCAGGGGACGGAAGGCGTCGTAGCCCCAGTGCTTTTTCAGTGCTTGGCGCGGCGTCACGGGGAGGAAGCGTGGTCGATGGCCGGCCCGCGCCAGAGGCGGGTCTGCGTGGTCATTTCGTCCGCGCCGCCCACAACTCGATCGCCCCCTGGTCATTGGCCAGCCGGGCGAGGGCGAGCCGGCGTCGGGCTAGATCCCGCGATGGGCGGAGTTCGTAGGCGCGCTCTAGGGCGCGGGCGGCATCAAGCCGTCGACCATCGGTTTCAGCGAGTTCCCCAAGGCGGGCCCAGATCGCCGCGTCGGGCTCCGACAATGACACGGCGCGCCGTAGCAGGCGCTCTTCGATGACCGGATCGCCACCCATGCGCGCGATACCCGCCCGCAAGACCAGTGAGGGCACATGGTCAGGATCGCGGCGGAGCGCATCGTCGGCCAGCTCGGCGGCCCGCGCCTGGTCCATGCGGCGGGCGGCAACCCAGGCCCGCCCATACGGGCCCCAGGGATTGTCCGGTAGCAGGCGGTCGACATCAGCGAAGGCGGAGTCCGCATCGCCCACCCGGCCGGCTTCCAGGCAGGCTCGGGCGAGCAGGATACGCGGTTCGCCCCACCCCGGACTGGCTTCGACCGCGGCATGTGCCCAGGCAATGCAGCCTGGCCAGTCCTGGTCGTGTTCGGCAAGTTGGGCGCGCATGAGCGGGACCAGCGGGTGGGTGGCCTTCTCGGCGATCAGCGCATCGACGGCGGTGTGCGCCTGGTCGTATAGCCCGTCATCGAGCAGCCGTCGCGCCTCGTCCACCTGCGCTGCGTGCGGATCGCGCGAGGTGGCGCCCGGGGGGGTGCGCCAGATCGCGGCCGCTCGCTGGTTGCCGGCGCACGAAGCCAGCATCAGCAGGCAGACGCATGCCACGGACGCCATCCGGCATCCCGGGTAGATCATACCTCCACCCCCAGGACCCATGCGATGCCTTGGGCCTTGG
>Ga0105046_10001449_pt1 | contig 36454 bp, 28 predicted proteins | sample MAT03_FD_78385 | JGI IMG/M metagenome (GOLD analysis project Ga0105046, IMG submission 78385) | Freshwater microbial communities from Lake Fryxell liftoff mats and glacier meltwater in Antarctica - MAT-03 (megahit assembly) | ecosystem: Environmental > Aquatic > Freshwater > Ice > Liftoff... | reverse complement strand
TGGCGAAGCCAGCGGCTGTCCCAAAACGACGAGGAAACGAGAAGGATAGGGTGTTCATGCGTAACCCAGGGTAGCCGCGCTGCGCGGGCAACCCCGGGTTGTACTCCGTTTCCCTTGCGGGGAACAACCTTGGCAACGAGGATCTGCACTCGGGAATCTGAAGCGTCAAATGCCAAGCTGCCGAACCAACTCGCAAACTTACGCGCCCCCCCGGGGCGCCGGCGCCCCGTGTGGCCTCCGCGCCCCAACCCGCAAAGTTACACCGCCGGGTCCTCGCCGTTGAAAAGATCACAGCCTCTCCGTGTGCCGTCCGCCTTCGACCTGAGCGGCAGGGCGCTAGTGCTAAAAACGCGAATTCCGTTCCCTCGGTTTTTGCTAGCATGGTTCGCCGCATGGAGCATAGACTGGCCGCCCCTGGAATGAGCACCAACAGACGCTAGCTGCTTGAGGGAACGGAATTCGCGTCTTCAGCACTAGCGCCTTGCCCCTCAGGGGGCGATTGGGCCCCCTGTCGGGACTCGGGTTGTGGCCTGTGCGGTACGGCACTACAATCCGCCGCCACTTCGCGGAAGTTCTGTCGTTACAGGGAAATGGGACCATGGATGGTCCGCGACGCGCTTCCGCAACAACCCGGATGAGCCCAGCGAATGTCTCAGAACGCACCTGCGGAGCGCATTGGCATCTTGGCACGATTCTTCGGAATCGCCTCGCGCTACAGCGCCCGGTACCCTCACGCGGTCGTCGCGCTGGCGATCTTTGCCACCGGGGTGTCGCTGGTCTACTCGATGACATCGCTTGGCTTCAAAACCAGCCGACTCGATCTGCTCAATCCCGACAGCGACTACAACCGCCATTGGATGGAGTACATCAACGAATTCGGCGAGGATGATGATGCGGTGGTGGTCGTAGAAGGCCCCGGCCGCGAAGAAGTGGTTCCGGTTCTGGAAGAGATTTCAAAGCAACTGGCCAAAGAGGACCGGCTGTTTCACGCCGTGCTGCACGAGGTCGATCTAGGAGCCATCCGCGGCAAAGGTCTGCATTATCTTTCGCCCGACGATCTGTTGGCGCTGGAAAAATTTCTGCAGGAAGCCGCCGGCATCGTGGACGGAGACTGGAGCCGATTGAGTATTGGCAACATGTTCCGCGGCATGAGCATGCAGATGGAAGCCATGGCCCGTCAGGGCATGCAGCCCGGCGCGATTCCCCCAGGTGTCGATCCTTCCGTGGCCGCCGCTGCTGCGCGTGCGCAGGGTGGGGGACAGGAACCTCCCGATCTGTCCAAGATGTTGGCGACCGATCGGGCAGCCGATCTGGAGCGTCTGGTCGCGGGCTTGAACGTGGCCCTGGGCCAGCGCAACGGCTACCAATCCCCTTGGCCTGAAATGCCCGCTTCGTTCGCGACGCTTAGCGAACTGAGCTCCGAATATCTGCTCACCAAAGAGGGCAAGCTCGGTTTCGTGCTGTTGCGCCTCGCCCGCGGTGATGACAGCTTCTCGCGCGGCAGCGAAGCCACGGATGCCTTGCGTAAGCTGCTGAACCAGGTTCGAGCCCGTTACCCGGGTGTCAACATCGGCCTGACGGGACTGCCGATTATGGAAAATGACGAGATGCGGTCGAGCGAGGCCTCGATGGCCTGGGCCAGCATTCTCTCGTTCGCGGGGGTCATGCTGCTCTTTATTGCTGGTTTCGGAGGGGTGCGCTACGCGATCTTGTCGAATCTGGTGCTGCTGATGGGAACGATCTGGTCGTTCGCCTTTGCCGCACTCTTTGTGGGGCACCTGAACATCCTGAGCGTCTCCTTTACGGTGATGCTGATTGGCCTGGGGATCGACTACGGCATTCACTATGTAGCCCGTTATCTGCGGCATTGCCGCGAGGGAATGTCGTGCGAAGACGCCCTGGTGGCTGCCTCGGAAGGGGTCAGTCCGGGCATCAGCACGGGGGCCGTCACCACGGCGGTCGCCTTCTTCGCCGCCGGATTCACGGACTTCAAAGGTGTCTCGGAGCTGGGCATCATCGCCGGTGGCGGCATCATGCTGTGCGCCGCAGCTGAGTTGCTGGTGCTGCCCGCCGCCATTGCGTTGTTCGATCGCGAGCAGAAGCACAAAATCCCCAGCCCGCTTCCCGTGCATCTGGGGATCGGCTTGTTTGTGAAGACCCCCCGCTTCTGTCTGGCGATGGCCTTGGGCGTGGTGGCCCTGATGAGCTTCGGCATGAAGGGGTTGCGGTACGACCACAATCTGCTGAACATGCAGCCCGAAGGCCTGGAGAGCGTGGCCTGGGAAAAGAAGCTGCTGGCTGAAAGCGATCAGAGCATGTGGTACGCGTTGTCGATCGCCGACACGCGCGAAGATCTGCTGGAGATGAAAGAACGCTTCCAGAAGTTGGACTCGGTCGCGCGCGTGGAAGAGATCGCCTCGATGCTGCCTGTCGAGCACGAAGTGAAGCAGCCGATCATCGAACGGATTCAACAACGGCTGGCAACGCTGCCTGAGCGGCCGCCGCTGATCGCCGTCGACCGTCCTGACGATCTGGGGCGGGTCATGGGGCAGTTCCAAGAGATGCTGGCTCATACCGGCGGAGTCTCCCGCGCCGGCACGCAGATGGGGCAGGTCCGCGATTCATTGCGCAAGCTGCCGATCAGCGTCTGCTACGAGCGGCTCTCGAACTTTCAGCAGGAGATGGCCGGCGATCTGCTAAGCCGCCTGCATACGTTGCGGAGCATGGCCAACCCCGAGCCTCCGAAGCTGACCGATCTGCCCCCCAGCCTGGTCGATCGCTTTGTCGGCCAGCACGGCCGGCATCTGCTCAAGATCTATGGCAAGGGAAACATCTGGGACATGCAGGCCTTGAAGCGGTTTGTCGACGAGGTGCGCACCGTCGACACGTGTTGCACGGGCAATCCGCTGCAGGCCTACGAAGCGTCGCTGGACATGAAGCGGAGCTACGAAGAGGCCGCGGTGTACGCGCTGCTTGTCATCATGGTCGTCCTCTACCTCGATTTCCGCAGCGTCAAGTTCTCGATCCTGGCGGCCATGCCCTTGGCAATGGGCATGCTGATGATGTTTGGCATTATGGGGTTGCTGAACATTCCTCTGAACCCCGCCAACATGATTGCACTGCCGTTGGTGATGGGAATCGGCATCGACTGCGGAGTCCACGTGGTGCACGACTACCTGGAACAAAAGGGACGCTACCGCATGAGTGCCGCGATCGCGATCGCGATTCTGCTCGATGGCGCGACGACCGGACTGGGCTTCGGCTCGCTGATGATTGCCAGTCACCAAGGACTGCAGAGCTTGGGAAGGGCGTTGGCGATCGGCATCACGGCCTGCATGCTTTCGGCCTTCTGTGTGCTGCCACCTGTATTGGCGTTGATGTCGTGGAACCGCGGCAAGAAAGCCGACGGCAGCGACGAAGACGAGTCCAGCGATCCGGATGACCGCCGAGAAACCGCGTCTGCACCTCAACGCGAGTACTTGCGGTTTGACTCGCCGCACGTTCGCCTGAGCGAGCCGCACATCGGCCACACGACTCGCGAGCCGCTGCCCGTCCGCCGGATCTAACACTGTCCTGAGTTCCCGATTCATTAGTCTGAATTGAATGAACTGAGACTTGGAATCTTGGTGCGCCGGACTTTGGGCAGCTCCTGGTACAGACTTCTGACTTGCCCAAGGTGGCGGTCAGCGACGCCTAGCCCCGCGCAAACATAGCGCGCCGCGACATCCTTGGCGCCCTTCCAGACAGTCTCGCGGGCCGACGGGGCACGACGCGCAGCCCTTACCGACTCAGGTGGCGGGCGATATGATCCAGTTTGCGCGATCTGTCGCCCGTTTCAGCCTTTTACAGTCAGTAAGCTCATGCCCCGCCGTTCTCGTCCCCAGTCTGCCGGCTCCTCGAAACCCTCGTTCGCTAAAGGTCGCGGCGGGTTCAAAGCCAAAGGATCGGCTCCGCGCGGCAATCTCAAAGGAAAGCCCAAGGGCTATGCCCCGCGCCCTTCCGGTTTGCCGGCCCGAGCCCCCGATCCCGAGGACGCGACGGAAGGCTCGGGGGACGAGGACGCCGATGCCGGACAACGACTGCAAAAGTTCATGGCAGCTGCGGGTGTTGGCAGCCGTCGACATTGCGAGGAGCTGATTCAGGCCGGCCGTGTCGAAGTGGACGGCGACACGGTCACCAAGTTGGGCACGCGCGTCACGCCCGACCAGAAGGTGTACGTCGACGGCACGATGCTGAAGATCGGCCGCAAGGTCTATTACCTGGTGAACAAGCCGGTCGGCGTGGTAACGACCAATTTCGACCCCAGCGGCCGCCAACGGGTGATCGACCTGCTCCCCGCAACGCAGGAGCGGCTGTTCGCAGTGGGCCGGCTCGACCGCGTGAGCGAAGGCCTGATCCTGGTCACCAACGACGGCGAACTGGCCCAGCGGCTCACCCATCCGAAGTTCGGCATCCAGAAGACGTATCGTGTCCAGGTGGCCGGCTCGCTTGATCGCGAAGCGGCCGCACGGCTGGTGCGCGGCGTGCATCTGGCAGAAGGCGTGGCCCGCGCCGATGCGGTGCAGATCAAGGCCTCGCAAAAGAACAGCACCTGGGTGGAGATGATTCTTTCGGAAGGCAAGAACCGCGAAGTCCGCCGGTTGCTGGCCAAGGTGGGACACAAGGTTCTCTCGCTCCGCCGGATCGCCGTGGGCCCGCTAAAGCTCCGCGACCTGGCGCCGGGCGAGTTCCGCCAGCTTTCCTCGATGGAAGTCAAACAGCTCTGGCACGAGGCGCTGACGGCTCGCAAGAAGCGGAAGCGCCTGATTCCGGCCGCCACGAATCCCGATGGCACGCCTGTCGCCGTGGCTGCTGCCAGCGGTCCCAAGCCTCCGCGCGTCGGCAAGCCGCAAGCTCCCAAGCGCGGTCCGCAGCCGGATGAAGATGATTTCGACAACGAGGAGATGATCCCGGGCGTCGACTACGGCGACGAGGACGAACTGATCGCCCCCACCGGCGGACGCTCGGCGGCCGACGATGTGCTGATTGCCGACGACGTGGTGATCGGTGGACGGCATCTTTCCGGCGGTCCGGCCCCCACGATCCTGGGCGCCGAGGATGACATCAAGATGGACGAGGACGACGACAGCGAGTTGCCGTTTTCGGACTCCGCAGAGGACGACGAAGACGACGACATTGACCTGGAGCTCGACGAAGAGCCGAAGGGGCCGAAGCTCGGCGTGCGCGGCCCGCGCGTATTGCGTCCCAAGGGAACTCCCCCCGGCAAGCGGACTCCGCAGCGGCAGATGCCGGCGGGCGGGGCTCGCCCGCCCAAGGGCAAGGGGACCGGCAAAGGCCGCAAGGGACCAGGTAAAGGCGCGGGGCGTGGTCCCGGCGGCGGCCCTGGCAAGGGGGCAGGCCGCACGACTACCAAGGGTCCCGGTGCTGCCGCCGGAGCCGCAGGGCCGAGCAGCCCGGGCAAGGGACGGCGCGGCCCGAAGAAGGGGAAGGGCAAAGCCTCTCCCTTCGGCGGCGCAGCCAAGGGGCGGCCGGTGAAGCGAAAGGTGAAGGCTCGCCGCGGAAAGGGACGCAAATGACCGACCCGGCCGATTCCCGCGTGTGTTGGCCTGATCGCGCCTGGCACGGCGCGGTCACGGTGACGGAAAACGTCCCCATGGCCCGCGACACGTACCGCGTACGATTCGACTCTCCCGAACTGGCCGCGCGGGTTCGCCCTGGGCAGTTCCTGATGCTTCGCCTGGCGGGTCTCGACGATCCGCTGCTGGGACGGCCGCTGGCGCTGTATGACACGGTGCGCGATGCGTCGGGCAAGCCGACCGGCGTGGATGTGGTCTATCTGGTGATGGGCAAGCTGACCTCGCGGCTGCGCGACTATCGCGCGGGCCAGAAGCTGGAAGTCTGGGGGCCGCTGGGGAACGGCTTTTCTCTGACGCCGGCCGAGCACCTGATCATGGTGGCCGGCGGCATTGGGCAGACTCCATTCGTGGCCCTCGGGGCGCGATATCTTGGCAAGCGCGGCTATGGCGAGGCCGAGCTTTCTACTCCCGTGGGCCCGCTCGCCAAACGTGTAACCCTCTGCTACGGCGCTCGCACCCGCGACTATCTTGCCGGTCTGCCGGACTTCGAGACACTGGGAGTCGACATGCGGGTGAGCACCGACGACGGCACGGCCGGGCATCATGGACTGGTCACGGCAGTCCTCGAGAAGACGCTGGCCGAAACGGCCGGGCCCTGCCGCATCGCCTGCTGCGGTCCGGAGCCGATGCTCGCCGCGGTGAGCAAGATCGCACTGGCCCGGAAGATCCCCTGCGAGGTCTCGCTCGAAACCCCGATGGCCTGCGGCATCGGCATCTGCTTCAGTTGTGTGGCCAAGGTAAAAGCCGACACGCCTGAGGGCTGGGACTATCGCCGGACCTGCATCGAAGGGCCGGTTTTCGAGGCGGCCGAGCTGGTCTTTTAGCGCTTTCGCCCTCTTCTCTTTACACGCTGATCCGCAGCCACGAATATCTAGGGACGCTCGGGCATCCATTGCCTGCAACATTCCCTCCCCCAAACTCCACGCGCAGCCCACCATGACACTCTCTCGCCGCGATCTCTTCTCCGCTGCCGCTGGCACCCTGGTTGCATCGAGCCTGACGGCCGCTTTCCCCAAGGCGGTCTCGGCGGCCGACGGGGTCAATCGCCCGGCCAACGAGCCCTTTGGCTACTGCCTGAACACCAGCACCATTCGCGGGCAGAAGGTCGGTATCGTGGGCGAGGTCGACATTGCCTCGAAGGCCGGCTACCACGCCATCGAGCCCTGGATGGGGGAGCTCGATACGTATGTCAAAGAGGGGGGCTCACTGGCCGATCTGAACAAGCGGATCAAAGACTCCGGCCTGACCGTGGAGAGCGCCATCGGCTTTGCCGAGTGGATCGTGGACGACGACGCGCGACGGGCCAAGGGACTCGAGAACGCCAAGCGCGACATGGACACGCTGGCGGCCATCGGCGGCAAGCGGTTGGCTGCGCCGCCGGTCGGCGTGACCAAGCCGACCGATCCGGATGTCGATCTTCGCAAGGCGGGCGAGCGCTATCGGGCCCTGTGCGAAATCGGCGAAAAAGCCGGCATCGTGCCGCAGGTCGAGGTCTGGGGCTTCTCGAAGAATCTGTCGCGGCTGAGCGAGTCGATGTACGTGGCCTTCGAGAGCGGACATCCCAATGCCTGCCTCCTGGCCGACGTCTATCATCTGCACAAGGGGGGCTCCGACTTCAACGGCATGCGGCTGGTCGCGGGCCGGGCGATGCATGTCTTCCACATCAACGACTATCCGGCCACGCCCGACCGAGCCGGGTTGAAGGACGCCGACCGGGTCTATCCCGGCGACGGCGTCGCGCCGATCTCCACGCTGCTTCGCGAGATGCGCGACGGAGGCTTCCGCGGCTACCTGTCGCTGGAGCTGTTTAACCCCGAGTACTGGAAGCAGGATCCGCAGGCAGTTGCCAAGACCGGCCTGGAGAAGATCAAGGCCTCGGTGGCGAAGGCCCTGGCCTAGTCGCGGGCGCGGGGTTGAGACCTCGGCCGAATTGCATTGGAACATCCATCGGCTTACATCCGGCGGCTAGCCCTGCCGCTCACGAAGGACGATGGCCCGCCAAACGCGACAGGGGCGTTAGCCGCCCGTGGCCCCGCGCGCTCCCTCACCCATCGCGTGCATGCCCTCAAAAAAGCGGCCGTCGACCAAAAATCGAATTGCTTCCTGCCAGGGACAGGGATAGATTAAATGCAGAGGAAGGTGGCGGGCTCGAACCGCGGGATTCCCCAACACCGCCACCATAACCTTCCTCTCTTCGGCGTTTCTCGCCCGATCGGGAGTCCTTCCATGTCACAGCGGAGACATGCGTTCACGTTGATTGAGTTGCTGGTCGTCATCACCATCATCGGCATTCTCATTTCCCTGCTTCTACCGGCGGTTCAATCGGCCCGAGAGGCCGCCCGGCGAACCACCTGTACGAACAATCTGAAGCAGCTCGGCCTGGCGGTTCATTCGTACTTGTCCTCGTTTGGTGTGGCCCCGATCAGCATCACGATGTTCGACGGCGAAGTTCCCGTCCCGATGCGGCCCAAACTCACTGCTACCGGCAAGGGCTGGATTGTCAGCATCCTCCCCAATCTGGAGCAGCAGGGACTCTACAATCAGTTTAACTTTCGCACGAAGTTCAACAGCGGCGCACAGCGTACGGCCATGGCCATGAACCTTGCGGTGCTCCATTGCCCGAATGATCCCGATTCGCTGAAACTTTCGAATGCTGAGTATCAGTTCGAGGGAACTGACGTCTCATTAACGAACTACAAAGGGGTCATCGGAGACCCTAACATGGGGAACGGGTCGCCGTTTACGTCTCCGACTCCCGACTGCCACAGCGGCAATCCTTGCAACGGCACCTTCTGGCGGAATGACTACCAGTTTGCCGCCCGCTGGGAGCGCTTCCCCGATGGGACCAGCAATACGTTCCTGATCGGAGAGGATGTCCCCACGCATAACCGTCACTCGGCGTGGGCCTATTCCAACGGCGACTATGCAAGTTGTCACATGCCCCTCAATTTTCGCGGAGATCCGGGCAACTGGCCCACGGCCATCTCATTCCGCAGTGAGCATCCGGGCGGGGCGAGCTTCTGCTTCGCCGATTCCTCGGTCCACTGGATCACGGACTCGATATCGGTTCCTGTCTACCGTGCCCTTGCCACGCGCGACGGCAAAATGGGAGGCCGGACCGAAGCGATCGTGGGCGCGAATGCCTACTGAATAGGAGTCTCCGACCTGCACAGACTCCCATCTGAAGCGTCACTTGTTGACGCTTCGGGTTGGGAGGTCCCGCCTCTTTGGCCCATGAGAAAGCACTCTCTATGTTCCAGCCCTCTCGTTCATCCTGGCCTCTGGCCGTTGGTCTTTGCCTCGTGCTCGCCGGCTGCGGCGGCAGTTCCCTGATCCCCGTCAGCGGCACCGTATTGGTCGACGGCAAGCCGCTGACTGGCGCCGCGGGCGCGGTGATGTTTGTGCCCGTGAAAGGGGGAACGAGCGCTGCGGGAAGCCTTCAGAAGGATGGCACTTTCAAGCTCGCCACGGGAGCCGCGCCAGGCTTGGCGCCGGGAGAATACCAGGTGGGAGTGACGGCCATGACTCCCACGGTTCCCAAACCGGGCTCCAGCGAGCCGGAAGAGATCCCCAAGCCTCTCATCCTGCCGCGCTACGCGGATCCCAATTCCTCGGGCTTGAAGTTTACGATCCGTTCGGCGGAAAGCTTGGACATCAAGCTCGAGTCGAAGTAAACGTTGCCCGACGCAACTTGCCGGACTTACGCGGCGCGCTTCTTTTGTTTGCGCTGCGATGAGGCGGGGAAGGCCAGAATCGTCGGCGACTCGACGGGCAGCGTTTCGACGCTCGTCACGCGTCGTCCGCGGCTCTTTTGCCAACGCTCCCATACTTCCGGGCGAATCATCCGGCCGTTGCGGGCGATATAGTAGGGCGTCCCTCGCCAGACAATCCGGCTCGAGAAGAAGGGCATCGTCCACACGACGCCCATCGTCAGGTCCTTGAGGGGCATGGCCAGCAGATGATGCAGTCGCGGCCAGGCGCCGCGCAGTCCGCGGCACGCCACGGCATCGCCCATCAACTTCAGCAAGGCAGCGCTGCCGAGCAACGCAAACTCCAGCGGACCGTTCCACGGCGCGCCGACCACGCCGACTCCGACCGCCAGACAAACGGGATTGGCGATCAGTTCGGCAGGATAGCTGAAGGGCGAGAGACGCCAGCGGATCACGCTCCAGCGAACGTGCCGGCTCAGGAACTTGTCCCACTGCCATTGTCGGTTCACGGTCGCCACGGGCTGATCGGCCAGGGCCAGCTTCCAGCCCGAGCGCAGGAACTGCAGGGCCAACTCGTGATCGTCGGCGATGATTTTGCGAATGGCAAAGAAGCCCCCCGACTCGTTCAGGGCGGTGCGACGCAGCAGCAGGTTCTTCCCCACCACGGCGTGGATGCCCGTCAGCATGGGCACGCAGACCCCCAGCACGCCCGAGAAGCAAGTCAGATGCAGATTCTCGAACGCCGCCGGCAGGGTCTTCTCTTCAACGCCGACGATCGCGCTGTGGACCATGCCCACCCGCGCGTCTTCCATCGGCTGCACACAACGCCGCAAGAAATCGGGCTTCACGGCCACGTTCGAGTCCGAGACCATCACAAAATCGAACTGGGCGTGGCGCTCCAGCGGGGCCAGCAGCGAGACCTTCGGGTTGGTGCCGATCGAATCGGGGAACACAAACACCCGGATCACGCGATCGGGGTGACGGGCGGCCACCCGGCGGGCAACCTCGAGGGCGGGGTCGCCCGGATCAGCTGCTGCCAGTAGCAGTTCGAACTCGGGATAGTCGAGGGCGACGAACGACTCCAAGTTTTCCTCGAGCGCGTCATCGACTCCTTTGAGCGGCTTGAGAATGGAGACGCCGGGAGTGAAATCGCCTGGAAGAGGACGCCGGTGTCGCCAACTCACGGCCAACGCGACAAGCACCGCGTAAAGGCACGCGCACGCCAAGACCGCCATGGCTGGGATCAGCATACGTACCTCGTGGCATTGCCTGCCCGATTTTGCTCCGCCCGGAATAAGGGGGGATGCTGTATGGCAAAAGTCGGCAAAAGGGGCAATGTCAGTTGAGCCCAAGCCAAGGTGCAAGTTGGACTTTGCGCGATAGCTGACTGTTGATGGTACTTTAGAATTGATTCGCTCGAGCAACGGCGAGATGACGGCGAGAGAGCCGAAGTTGCAGCTCCCAGCGGGCGACTGTTTTCCACGCCAGGTGAATGCCATGTCGATGGCGCAGTAGGTCTTTTTGACGACACGCAGGGGAGCGGAATAGAGGACTAGCTATCAGGGCTGTCGCGACGACCACCTTCTTTGGGACGCATTCTGCTCCCTTCTCAGACCGCCAACTCCGGCAACCTGGGCAATCTCTGCGCAAGCCGCCCGCAAATCTTGACCAAATTCTCAAGCCGCCTTCCCAGATAGGACGATAGTCTCTGCGGATTGGGAGGATTGTTCGGAATGTGCCGAACGTGCCTGATCCAGAGTGCGAGGCGGCATTTCATGACTCAGTTCCCCCAGTTCGAGACAGGCACTGCAAAGCGCTCGTCGGAGGTGCACGGAGCATGAGCTTCCGTCGCCATCTTGCGTGCGTTGCTACCGCCGCCATCGTGGCCCTGGGGCCGCTGCTGGCCTTTGGCCAGTTCGGGCTGCCGTCGGTCCCCGCCATGCCGGGCGTTGGCGCCATCCCCGGCGCGGCCGGTGCGATTCCGGGTGCTTCGTCGGCTCCGTCCACGCTGTGGCGGTTTCTCGGCTTTAAAGGGGGACAGCGGTTCCGCAATCTGCGCGACGCGCTGGTCAATCGCCGGGGCAACTTCCCAGGGCTCGAAAAGAAGCCACGCATCAAGTCGCTGACCGACCCCGACAACATGAAGAGCGACAACCCGGCCATCAAAGAAGCGGCGGCCACCAAGGCCGACGCCGATGCCGCGCCGCAGAAGGTCAAAGCGCTCAAGTACCTGGCGACCGTCGGCTGCTCGTCGAACGGCTGCTATCCGAATATCAAGTCGGCCCTGCTGGCCGCGCTCGACGACTGCACCGAAGAGGTCCGCTACGAAGCGGCCAAGGCGCTGCTCAAGGTCGCGGGCCAGAACTGTGATCAATGCCGCGAGAGCTGCTGCGACAAAGAAGTGACCGACAAGCTGTTCTCGGTCGCCTACGATCGGACCGATCGCTGTTGCTACAAGGAAATCTCGCCCCGCGTCCGGAAGATGGCGCGGCGTGCCCTGTGTGCGTGTGCCACGCCCGGCCCTGGTGGAGCACCTCCTCCTCAGCCGACCGAAGGTCCCAAGGGGGATCCCGACGAAGTCCCCGCGCCGGCCAAGGGGGCTCCCTCGACCGTCGCGCAAGGCCAGGATGTCATTCGCTCGCAGTTCGTCGTGGGGGCCAAGAACCCTGCTGGCGTGGAGAACGTGGCCCAAGACGTCCGCGACACCAAGACCACCGACATCACAGGCGGAATCAAGGCCTTCCTCGATCCGCACATCCGCTCCGAGAGCAAGACCGCGCAAGCCAGTCGACGATCGGGCGGAAGCCTGCGTCATCCGGCCGCTCGCAATAGTCGTAGCCCGACGACGCCTGCTGCGCCTGCGGTTGAACCCGAATTGCAGCCCGAAGGGATCGCCGCCGATCCGCTGACACCGGCCAGCCTTGCGGAGAGCGCCGGCGTGACTCAGCGCAAGCCGGTGCGGCCCTCTGCCGCGCCTCGCGAACCGCAAGCCAACGCCAACTCGTTCTACGAGCGGGTTCAGCCTTCGGGCGATCTGCCGCCAAACGAAGTCGAACTGGCTGGCTACGAAGACGACGAAGATCTCGACGCCGACATGGGGAACCAGGTCCGCCGAGCCTTTGCCGAGCGTTTCGGCCTGGCCACGTCGAGCACCGGACGGGGAAGTGCTTCGGCCTCGAACACCTCCCCCTTCCAGCGGAACGCTCCGCCATCGGGGCTGCCGACTCGGCCCGCGCCGCGGCAGGTGAACAATCCGCCGCTCAATACACCGCCGACGACACGGCCTGGTACGCAGCGGCCCGCGAACGAAGCGAACCCGACCGTGGCCTCGCGGACCGCTCCGCCGACTCAGCAGACTGAGTTTCCTCGACCGGCTGCCAATCCGAATACCGAACTGCCGCCCCGGGCGGCTGCTCAGAACGAACCGATGGCTCCCGCGCCCTGGGCGCAGCAAGAAGGGGAAGTCCCCCCGACCCCGGTGCCGTTCGAGCCCCCGGCCCCCGCGCCGCGTCGCATCGATCCGAACCCGCCGCTCGATCAGAGCAACCCGTTCGACAGCCGCTACGCCTCGCGGAATGTGCCTCCCATCGAGACACGCCCCGTCGACGCTGGCCCGATGCTGCCCGTGGTTCAGAATCAACCGCAGGACCGCCCGGTCGAAAGCCAGCCGACGACGGCTCCGCCCGAAAACAAGAAACCGTTGTGGTCCGCTCCGCTGCACGAAGAACCGCTGGCGAACCCGCCCGTGGCTGCCGCAGCGCCCGCCCCCAAAGCTCGCTTTGGCGCGGCCAAACCGCTGATCCGCTACGGAGCCGTGCGGCCAATGGTCCGCTACGGAGCTGTGAAGGCGGCTGACGAACCCAACGACGAAGACGCCGTGGTGGAAGCTCCCGCCGACGAGACCGGAATGAGTTTTCCGGACTCGGCGTCGCGAGGGTTCTCACCCGGGACCGATCCCTGGCGATGGGCCAACGGGCGGCTGTTCGCCCGGGCTCCGAGCCGGCATCGCTCGGATGTCTGGGAAGAGCCGGTTCCGGTCGAAGCCGGTTCGCAGTCGGAAGTCTCGGCACCGCGCACGGCAGAACGAATCGAAACGAACTTTACCAGCGAGCGGGAGACGACCTATCGGCGTTAGTCGGCCGTGCGGCCCGAGTAGAGGGATCCGGCACAGGCCCCGATGAACATCCCGAAGACAGTCAGAATCGCGTTATCGGTGAGATAAGTCGACGGATCGGTGTGAGCCACAAAATTCACAATACTACTCAAGGCGTGAACGGTCTCGCTCACAAACGGTCCCTGAAGCGTTCCATACATCCAACCGCTGGCGCTGCCAAAAGCACCGCCATAGATAAAGCCGAGATTCAACATCGCGATCCCCCACAGGACCTGGTGTGAAACGGTGGTTCGATCGGGTGAAGGTCGAACCGGCAGGAAACAAAGGCAGGACAATCGAAGGCAGGAAGAGCGTAGCGGAGCCCGAAGTTGTCGGGCTGATGCGGCCGATCTTAGCGAGGCACCCCCCTTCTGGCAACCAGGCTGGGAGTGACTCGACAAAAGTTAATGGATTCATTTCGCCGGCGATTTCCCGGCTGCGATTTCAGTCGAAACTTGTCTGTTCAATTCCCCTCGGAAAGGAGTCCCTTCTCATGCGACGATTTGCTGCTTTTACTCTGTTGGTTGCTCTGGCTGGCTGCGAGCGGACCGAGATTCACTTGCCCGCGACCGCCTCGGCCAATCCGGCCCCGGGCGCGACGATCACCAAGAGCGCGACCATCGTCTGTGCCCACGAAGGCACCCCGGCCCTGCCCGAAGAGTTCGAGGGCGAGGTCGAGTTGTTCGGCCACAAGCTCAAGGCTCGCCGCCAGGTGAAGCTGAATGCCAACGGCGACTACGTGCGACACGGGGCAGCCGTCGCCTGGTTCCCCAACGGCCAGAAGGCCGGCGAGATGAGCTTCCGCGACGACAAGCCGCACGGCAAGCAGCACATCTGGTTCGATACCGGCAAGAAGAAACTGCACGGCGAGTGGCAGAATGGTGTCGCCCACGGCACCTGGATCGAATGGCACGAGACGGGCGCCAAGAAGTCCGAAGGGACTTTTGTGGCCGGCGAGAAGCACGGCGCCTGGAAGTTCTGGGACGAGAACGGCGAGCCCGAAGGGGTCGCTCAGTTCAACCGGGGTGAGGAAGTGAACGTCGCCGAGGGCTACTCGCGCGAGTTCCGCCGGTAAGCTTTGGATTTCTTGTGGTGCAGGCGTCCCGCCTGCCTGAGGTGAGTTTTCATCTCGCCACGAGCGAAGTGTGATTTGCAGGGGGGCATATTTTCCCGAAGACGTCGCGGCTTCTCTTCCGGGGGGCGGAGAAGTCGCCAGACGAGCGAGGGACAGGGCGGGACCTTCACTGGAAGGTCCCGCCCGCTTTTATTTGCGGAGCGGCTCGTTTCCGTTAGATTTGGAAACTCCCCGTGTCATTCTCCGCCCCACCCTCTGCTCGCTCACACTCCCACCATGGTTGCCGACCTCTCGACGCGTCACGATCAAGTCTCTGAAATGTTCTCGCGTCCCATCGCCCCTGCCGATTGGGAGCGCTATCGGCTGAGCGACGAACAGGTCGCCTTCTTCCACCGCGAGGGCTATCTGCCTGGCGTCCGGTTGCTGACCGAGCCCCAATGCGATCGCCTGCTGGAAGAGTTGGCCGGCCTGGCCGACCCCAAGTCCCCCGGCCACGAGTACTTCTACGAATACAACTCGAACGAATCGGCCGACCCGAGCACGGTGCTGTTCCATGCGCTGGGTGCCTGGCGGATCGCGCCGGGGTTTCACGACATTCTGTGGAACCCGGCCTTTGTAGTGCCGGCCTCGCAGTTGCTGGGCGGAGCAGTCCGCTTCTGGCACGATCAACTCTTTTGCAAGCCGGCCAAACATGGCGGAGTCGTCGCCTGGCATCAGGACTATTCCTATTGGACCCGCACCATCCCCATGGCGCACCTGACCTGCTGGATCGGGTTGGACGACGCCCGGCAGGACAACGGTTGCCTGCACTACATCCCCGGCAGCCACGAGTGGGACCTGCTCCCGGTCACCGGACTGGCCGGCGGCATGGAGGCGATCCGCGATGTGCTTTCCGACGACCAATTCGCCCGCTTCCAGAAGCCGGTAGCCATTGAGCTGAAACGCGGCGAGTGTACGTTCCATCATCCGCTGATGATCCACGGCTCGTTCGAGAACCGCACTCCGCGGCAGCGCCGCGCGACGGTGATCAACGTCTTCCGCGACGGCACGATCTCGGACACCGACGAGCCGGTGCTGGCCGGCGTGCCGCCGATCTCGAAGGGCAAACGGATGGAAGGGCAGTTCTTTCCGTTGCTCTACACGCCGTAAAAAAGCTTTTCTCACCGCCGATCGCGCGGTAGTCTGGTCCGCAATCCAACAAGAGATTGCTGGTTCTCGGCACCTGAGCGTGGCGAGGCCGTGCTTCCGCTCCATTTCCTCCGCGCCTCCGCGTGAGAATTACTTCGTTCCGAGGACTGGTGAGAAAGACGGTCCACGCGGAGGCGCGGAGGAAGAGGGGCAGAAAGAATGCGTCTCGCATCCTCTGGGGTGGTGCATCTGTAGTCTTCGACAGGGGTACCTAACATGCATGTCGTGCGATGTCGTTGTGGGCAACAGTGCCAGGTGTCTGCTGAAAACATGGGGCGCGTCGTGGCCTGCCCTGGCTGCGGTTCCCCCATCGAGACTCCATTTGTCGCGACGGTTCTTGAGGAGCCGATCCTGGCGACGGCCATTCCGGATCCGCCGTCCAATCGCCAGATCTGGGGATCACCGCGATCCGAGCCCGCTCGCGAGCGCATCGCTCCCACACCGAGAGCCCGCCCGCAGAGCTCACCTCCCTCGATGGGGGCGCGGCAGCTTCCCCCGGTCGACGAAGATCCCGACGTCCAAAGACAGCGGCTCGATTTCGAACGCCAGTCTCAAAGCGCCGCCGGGAACCCCGGTCGCATCCGGCTCAACATCTTGCGATATGTCTGGTCGTTTCCTCGGTGGACCCTCGGACTGGGATTCTTCATCGTGGCCGGGATCGGACTGGCCGTGTTCGTTCATCCTGCTTGGATCCTGATTGCATTCTCTTTCGCGGGCATGCTGTACCTGTATTGGAAACGGCAGATCGTCCGCTTCGTGGCCGGATGCGTGAACCCCGCGCAGATCGTCTCGCTCGATCCCCCGCGGGTGGCGGTGCTGGCGAACTTGTCGTCGGGATTTGGCCCCGATGTTCCGGCCCTCAAGATCCTGGACCAGCCGTTGCATCGCATGCTTCGACCCGCGGTGCTGGCCGTGGGCCAACGCCTGGCGGCCGTGGCACTCTATCGCCCCGATTTGCGTCACGGGGCATCGCACTGGATCGACTTCGACCCGATTGTCGTCAACACCGGCGCGGCAAGCCTGACAGATGTCGAGCGCGTCGAATCGACGATTTCCGAATCGGACTGGCGTGAACTGCAGGCGGCTGTGAATCAGTTGCCATCGCCCGCCGAACCGGGATTGTACTGCGTCGCGGAGCCGCGCGAGTATCAAGCTGGCGTTGTGGCGCAGGTTCTCGTACTCTTCGCGATCCGTACGAATCTGGATCACAATCCGCAACAGCGGCGCTATCTCCAGGACAGCACCATTCCTGCCGAGATCCTGGCGTCGCTGGTGGAATCGTCGGGAGGAAAGCTCGACATCACGGACGCCTTCGCCCTGCTGCAAGGCTTCTCGCGGCGCGAGGGGATCATCTTGACGGACACTCACGTGAAGGTGGTTTGTGCGAAGGGCTACACCGAGTTCCTCTGGCAGTCGCTAGCGGGCGTGTTGGGACATCGCAACGGCTTTGAATTTGTCCTTCGGTCGGGCGAGCGACTGGCGATCCCTGGCGATTGTCTGTGGGACAACAACGTCTATGCCCTGGAAAAGGTGTGTCGCGAGGTCATGCAACTGGGCGAACCGCGGCAGGACGAAGCCGACGCCTAGGATCCCGCGCAGCCCCCTCCCGCCAAGAATTCACATTTTTGCGCGCCCAGCAACCTTACATTCTGTGCCATCAGAATAGGGATCCCTCTGCGCTCATCTGGCGCCGGGCCCCCCCTGCCCGCCAGTCGCCCCCTAAATCATTCTGCGGAATGCACTTCCGTACGAAGCCCACCTTTGGAGATCGCCCATGCTCCCTTCCAGTCGGTCGCTGTTTTTAAGCGTCTGCGTGGCGATTCCTTTTTCGCTGATCTGGACGGTTTCTTCGGCTCAGTACGGCCAGGCGACCAAAGGGGTCGACATCACCAAGTGGAAGGCGACCAAGTTCCAGGGCAAGATCGACACCATCGCCGGCGGTACGCTGACCGCCCTGAACTTTGGCAACGACCGGATCTTTCTGTACATCGCCCCGCAGTTCACCAAGCAAGTCAGCATCAAGGGGACGGCGGAACCCTCGGCGATCAAGTCGGGCATGGGGATTCGCTTCGCCGGGAAGGTTGACACCGCGGGCGTGTTCGATGGCACCCTGACAGAACTCTACCTGACCACGCCCGACGAAAGCCTGGCCGAGTTTTCGCTGGACGAAGACGCCGAGGTTGAAGGGGTGATCGTCTCGAATGACACCAATGGAAACCTGAAGGTCAACGTAAACGGCGTCAAATCCGAGATGAAAGGTGAAAAGACGATCATCTTGAAGCGAGTGAAGGTGGTCACCGTGAAGATCGCCGACGACGTGAAAGTGAACGTCGACGTGCGAGATACTTCGATGGTCCGCAAAGACGACGCGGTCAGCGTGACGGGACGGATTGTGAAGTCGAACAACGCCGATCAGCCGAACCACATCGTGTGTGAGAGCCTGATCGTAGAGATGGCCCAGCCGTTCAGCGGAAAGAAGCCCGCTCGCACCAGCGAGACGGCTGCCGCCAAAAAAGAGAAGAAGGACGAGGGGAAGGCCAATCCATTTGAAGAAGGGGCCAAGCAGGCGGAAGAGAACAAGCCCGCCGTTCCACCCAAGAAAGTCGAGACGCCTAAAAAGGCCGACGCCGGCAAGAAGATCGCCCAAAAATAAGCCCCTTTGTGGTGCAGGCGTCAGCCTGCTGAACGGCGAGAAAGCCCTTTGTGGTGCAGGCGTCCCGCCTGCTGAATCGCGAGAAAGCAGGGCAAGCAGGCGGGACGCCTGCACCACAAAAGCCCTTGGCGACAGCCAAGGAGCGACGGCAAAAGCCCTTGGCGATTGCTGCCGCTGGGAAGCGATTCGCAATCGGGGTACGATGAACCGCATCGGTCCGCCAGAGATTCTGACGGACTCTGCCAGGTTCCGCTCCTCCGCCCTGTGATCCGCCGATGTCCTCGCCCGAACCGCTCCCCCGCAGTCCCGAGTTGATGTCGCGCGGCGACTCCGCCTTGCTGATGGTCGACGTGCAGGAGAAGTTGATCGGGCACATCGATGGGCACAAGCGAATCCTGTGGAACATCCGCCGGCTGCTCGACGGGGCCGAAGCCTTGGGCGTACCGACGGCCGCCACCGAGCAATACCCGCAAGGGCTGGGCGGTACGGTGGCCGAACTAGCCGGCCGGTTCGAGTCGATCCCCAGCAAAGTCGCTTTCAGTTGCGGCGCGTGCCCCGAGATCTTCGAGCGATTCAGCCAGGCCGGCATCTTCAAACTGCTGGTCGTGGGAATCGAAGCGCACGTCTGCGTCGCCCAGACAGTGTTCGACGCCATGACGGCCGGCTATCGCGTGTACATTGCGGTCGATGCCGTCGGCAGTCGTTACCCGCTGGATGCCCAAACGGCGCTCGCCCGCATGGAGGCCAGCGGCGCCGTGCTGACCACGACCGAGGCGGCCTTGTTCGAGTGGTGTCAGGCGGCGGGCACGCCCGAGTTCAAACGAATCAGCCAATTGGTGCGCGAAACGCCACCGGGGTGAATGCCATGACGAGCAGCGAACCGCAAGCCTATCTGAATGGACAATGGTTGCCGGCTTCACAGGCGTCCATCGGCCTGGCCGATGCCGGCTTCGTGCTGGGAGCGACCGTCAGCGAGCAGTTGCGAACCTTCGGCGGAAAACTCTTCCGGCTCGAGGCGCACCTCGATCGCCTGGAGCGCAGTCTGGCCATCACAGGCGTAACGCCGGGAATCACCCGTCAGGAATTCCAACAGATCGCCATGCAACTGGCCGAGACCAACCACGTGCGGCTCCCGCCAGGGAGCGATCTGGGGCTGGCGATCCTGGTGACGCCGGGGCTGTATGGTTCCTTTGCGCACGGGGCCAGTCGACCGACCGTGGTGCTGCACACCTATCCGTTGTCTTTCGCTCGTTGGGCCGAGAAGTACAACACCGGCGAATCCCTGTCCGCCTCGACGGTGGAACTGGTTTCGCTTCGCAGTTGGCCGGCCGAACTGAAGTGCCGCAGTCGGATGCACTATTACCTGGCCGAACTGGAGGCCAACCGCCGGCATCCGGGCTCGCGCGCGGTACTGTGCGATGCGTTGGGTAACGTGCGAGAGACTGCCAATGCCAACGTGCTGCTGGCGAACATTGAAAGCGGCGTAACGACGCTGATCTCGCCGCCGCGCGGGACGATTCTGCCCGGCATCAGCCAAGGGGTCGTGGCCGAACTGACCGACGCAGCCGGTTGGAAGTTCGAGGAGCGGGACTTCACGCTCGACGAACTGGCCGACGCCGACGAAGTGCTGCTGACCACCACCCCCTGGTGCGTGCTGCCGGTCTCGCAGTACGAAGGCCGCCCGATTGGCGAGGGCTCGCCGGGGCCGGTTTACACGCGGCTGATGGAGGCCTGGTGCCAGTTGGTCGGGATCGACATCGTGAAGCAGGCCCAGCAGCATGCCAATGTTTGAGGTCGTCTAGCGAAGTTGCCACGCGGGCAACCTCCCTGCGGCTTGCAGGGCAAACACGGCCAGCATCGCCGTGCACGTCAACAAGGCTCGCCCCGCGGCGCTCCGGTCGCTGGTGGGATTGCCGAACACGCTAGGCGCCAATCGCCCATAGGCCAGTGTGACGGCGATGGATACGGCCGACACAACCAGCCAGGCTTCCCAAGCGACCGTCCGCTGTCTCCACCCCAACGGCGCAACCATCACGGCCAGGCAGGCCAGCGCGATCCAAATCGCCGCAGGCGGCCGGGCCAAAAAGCCTTCGGACCTTTGCCAATGCAGCAAGTTCCAGACGCTCTGGGCCACCACCGTGACACAGCCCGCCAGGAAGGGGCCAAAGGCTGCGGCCCTCCAACTCGTGTCGCGCCACACGACGTTGGCCGCCAGCAGCAGCAGAAACGGCGGCAGCATCGCCCGCAACACGGGGCGGACTCGATAGATTCCTGGCCGGCCGGCCAGCCAGATCGCGATCGCATAAACAATCAGCCCCAGAAAAACCGGCAGCGCCCAGTCAAACGAACCGATCGACCAACTCGCGAAGGCATACAGAATGAACGTCAGCGTCCCCCCGACATTAAAGGCCCGGGTCCGCCAGGCGCAGATGCCGATGGAGAGGACCATCACCGCCAGGCAGACGATCTCCAGGGCGATCTCATCGCTCGGGCGGGTGAGGGACCGCGACAGCACCAAGTAAGTTCCCAGCGGCACCCACAGGTTGTCTCCGCCGTCGAGCGAGACCGCTTCAAAGGCCGTGACCAGCGCGGCCGCCAGCAGTGCGGCCAGCAGACAGACGCCCGCCGCAGGAATCGCCGGATCGGGCCAAATGAGCAGCAGACCCGCAACAATGCAGAAAGTAGTGAGCAGGCAGGCCAACGAGCCCTCCAGGCTCTTGTGCTCATCCTCCACTTCATAACGGATTCGCCCAAAGCGCTTGCCAATCAAGGCAGCCGCCGCATCCGAGAAGGCCAGCACCATCACACAGATCACGTACAACCAGGGCTCTCGATGCGCGAGCACGAACAGCAGATAGATGACCAGCGGGTAATACTCCGTCCCGTGGCTCTTGCGCTCGACGCCATGCACTCCCTTGAGCAGCCCCAGCTTCTTGCCCGCCACGAACAGCACCAACATCAAAAGGGCCAGCACCAGCACGACCCAATGCGAGTCGATGACAAAGGGGAACAGTGTGCAGACGATCCCTCCGCCCACATGCACCAGCTTGCGGGTCCACTCGGCCGGCGGATCGCCGAAGCGCCGCCAGAGTTCCGCTGCGCCGACCAAGGCCAGAAACGCCAGCCCGATGACGAACCCCGCCAGCACGTCTGCCGCTGAGGGCATCAGCGGACCTCCTCGACCACGAACGCGCTGTAGAAGAAAGCCAGGTCGCGCACGTACAACTCCTGCGACAGCTCCTTCAGGTGCGTGACCCGACTGGCGAGTTCCGGCGGGCAGTTCCGCGGGACAAGCATATTCCAATAAGCAAAGCGAGCCCCCGGCCGAGCCCGATCGAGCAGTGTCTGATAGACCTCGCGACAGTTCGTCGGGTCGAGGTACTCGAAAATGTCCGATAGGTTGAAGCCATCGAAGCCTTCGTGCTGCGCCTGACGCGCGGCCTGATCGATCGGCCCCTGAAACAGGGTCAGCCGGTCGAGCCCCTCGCGGATGGCCGCGAAGTGTTCTGGCCGCAGATAGCGCGGCAGCGCCGGCCCGTAGTTCCCATTCAGAATGAACTGCAAGTAAGGATTGGCATGGGTCGGCAGCGCCGTGAGCGCATGTCGGGTGCGGTCCAGGATTCGCTCCGAGACCGAACCCTCGACATAACGGAAGAACTCGGGATCGCGCCCCAATCGCCCCATGAAGAAGCGGCTGAAGAAGACCCGGAACACGAGTTGCCAACTGCTGGTGTTCCAACGCTTGTCGAAGAAATCCTGCCGAGCGTGCTGGTCCTTTTCCTTCAGCAGTTCGGCCACGACCGGCCGTTTGTGAATCCAGGGGAGGACCCACTCGCGGAACTTTTTAAAGTAGTCCTCGAACTTGCCCGCCTGAATCAGGCCCCGCGCGATGTCGGCCGTTCGCTTGTCCCAGAAGCCTCGCGCGGCAGGAGTCAAATCGTGGGCCAGTCGGGCATAGGTCGCCAGCCGATCCGTCGCCGGAGTGACCCCCAGAAAGGCCAGTAACTCGGCGTGCTCGAGCCTTCGAAAGCCCGCTTTGCGGATCTCGACGCAGGCCAGTTGCGGCAGGCTGAGATCGACCGCCAGCACCTCGGCGCCGCCGGCCAGCAAGGCCAGCGCGTTGTCGCCGGCCGAAGCAATCGCCAGGATTCGTTTGCCGGGCGCGGGGCGGAGTGCTTCGCACAGAATGTCGGCGTCTTCCCAGCAGTTGGCATAGCGGATCAACTCGAAGCTGGCCCGCTTTTCGATACGCTGCTCATTGCGCTCGCCCGGTGCGATTGGATCACTCACGATTCATCCGCCGGTTCTGTGGTTTTTGGTTCGCTCGGCGTCCCGTCCCGCGATTGGCGTCGACCGTAGGTCGCGTGGGCCTGGCCAAAATCGCCGGCCGACATCGCCCCGATGATCGAGATCTCGCCGGCCAGCGCCGTGGCCGCGCAGATCTCGGCGAACTTGCGGGCGGTATCGTTCCCCGTGCAGCCGATCATCTGCAGGCATTCGCGCGCTGTGGGAAGCCGCGTCCCTCCGCCCACGGTCCCGACGATCAGATTCGGCAAACTCACGCTCACGTACAATCCGCCGTCGGGGCTGACATCCATGCGGGTCATGCCGACCGAGGCCTCGGAGACGCAGGCTACATCTTGACCACACGCAATGAACAGCGCGGCCAGCGCATTCGAGTAGTGCCCTTGCACGCCAATCGAACCGCTCTGAATCCCTCCCATCACCGAGATCTGCCAGTAGCGGACCATCTGCTCGGGATCCGCGTGCAGAAATCGCCGGATCAGCTTGCGGTCGATTGTGACGTCGGCCACCACCTTCTTGCCGCGGGCGTAGGTAAAGCCGAGCATCGTAGCCTTCTTGTCCCCTGACATGTTCCCATCCAGGAACCAGTGGACAGGCTGCACCGGCGAGCGGGCCAGGATCGCCCGGCACAACGCTTCGGTGGCGATCGTCACCATGTTCTGGCCCGCCGCATCGCCGGTGGTGAACTCGAACGACAGGTAGACCTCTTTGCCGACGATCGAGGTCCGCAGGTCGATCAGCTTGCAGTGGTTCGAAGTGCCAGCGACGACCGCCTGCAATTCGTCGTAGCAGGGGAGCACCGCGGCCAGAAACGCGCCGGTCTGCGCCAGGCTATTGAACTGAAAGCAGGGCGCCCGAGCGACCGACTCGGTCAGGCAACTTACCAGGCAACCGCCGGCGTGACTGATGACGTGAGCCCCGCGATGGTACGAGGCGACCAGCGCCCCCTCGGTGGTGGCCATCGGAATATAGAAGTCGCCGAACGCCGCCGTGCCGTTGATCCGCATCGGCCCGATCACTCCCACCGGGACGCGGGCGAAGCCGATCAGGTTTTCGATGTTGCCAGCCAGATCGGCTGGGGCGATCTCAGAACCTTGTCCGGCCAACTGCGTAACCGAGATTCCCTGCTTGCGGAGCAACTCGCGACGGGCCTCGAGCTTTTCGGCGCTATAGTCTCCCGTGCCGGCAATCCGCGGCGGCAGCGGCTCCTCGCGCGGCGAGCGCGGGCGGAAGCGGGCCAGTGCCTCCTCGGGCGTCTGTCCGCCAAGAATCCGGTCGCGGATGTTGCGGGCGTGATAGTTCGGTGCGGCCACGAAAGGAGTCCTCGGAATTGGGCGATGAGGCACACAGGGGCGGAGCCCGCTACTCAAGAACGCGGATCAGGTCTTCAATCTGCCAATAGCGAGGCAGGAAGTGATCGGCCTCGAGCGAAGACATTTCGGCAGGATCGTCGCAGTCGCAACTGCCGATGATCTGCGTCCCTGGGCGAAAGGCTCGCAAGTCGGTGACAAACTGCACCAGCTTGGGACGGATCTCGATGGTGTCCAGGATCACCACTTGAATCTGAGGATTGCGCAAAAACTGCCGCATGCCCTCTTCAGGATCGGTTGCCGAGAAGGTGATGCATCCCGCGGCCGTCAGGGTCTCCACAATGACGCGGCGAACCAGCTCACCCTCGGAAACGACCAGCACATGCGCGGAATCGGTCCAGGGGGAGCGTTCCACCTCGCGTCCCAGCAGCAACCGCACCGACGCACACCAACCGCGCGGCCGGGCTTCCTCGCGCGGCTGAAATGCAACCAGGATCGAACGGCCTTCTTGCAGCCGGCGTGCTTCAAGCCTCCAGGCAAGGGGCCGGGTTACGCCGTCGACGGTGGCCCCCAGCGGATCGACGTCGATGGCCTTCGAACAGGCTGCATCAAGATCGAGCCTCTTGTCGTCGGGAAAGAGCCGCAGAAAGTTGGTCGGCGGCTTGCCCGCCGCGGTCCAGGCAAACAGCTCGCGGGCCCGCGCGTTGTAGTATCGCACCATGCCGGTCGGTTCCAGCAAGGCTACGGCTGTGGTTGGACGCCCAGCCGGGGGCAACTCGGCCGTCGAAGCCTTTTCGACCGCGGCACGGAATCGAGCCACATCGAAGGGCTTCTCGAGAAAATCGCTGACTCCGAATCGCTTCGACTCGTTGACCAGATCCTGCGAAGGAAAGCCCGTGATCAGCACCGTATGAAACGAAGGCCAGACCACGCGCAACGCATCGGCCACTTGCAGGCCATGCACGTGATGCTTCAGCATCCAGTCGATGACCAGTACGTCCGGGCGGAAATCGACGCCGATCTCTACGGCTTCGCGTCCCGTCGAGGCGGTGCGGACTACGGCCGGCGTCCGTTCCAGCGAAAGCGCCAGATTGTCGCGGTAGCCGGCTTCATCATCGACGATCAACACCTTGAACATGCCGCTTGCTCCATTGGCTTCCTTGGGACTTCTCCCATTCTAGTGTACTGTCTCAGAAGTGTGGTGACCTATTGCGATTCGACGTTGCAGGTGAGCGGCAAGCCGCTGGCCGCCAGTATGTGACAACGCGAATTCATCGGCGGCTAGCGCCTTGCCGCTCGCTAAACCACTGCCGACCGGTAAAACCTCATCTGCGTGAGACACGTCACTAGGGGGGAGTCACGTCAGGGAGCCTCACCGTGGTGCGGAAAACTGATCAGAAAAACGGAGCCTTTCCCCGGGACGCTCTTGAAGTCCAGCCGACCTCGACTGGCCACCACCATGGCCAGCGCCACGGTCAGCCCCAGGCCAACTCCTCCCTGTTCCTTCTTGGTCGTGAAAAAAGGCTCGAAGATTCGCTGCTGCTCGGCGACGCTCATGCCGCGACCGTTGTCTTCTACTTCGATCGTTACCTGTGCGACGTCCACCTGAGTGCGGACCTGCACCACGGCGCCGCGGGGCCGGCTCTCGCAGGCGTTCTCCAGCAAGCTGTTAATCACCTGCACCATTTCCCCTTCGGCCAGATCGACCGTGGGCAAGTCGTCGGCCAACTGCATGTCGATCCGCGCGCCGCAGGCCAGCGCATAGCGGCCCGCCCGCTCGACCGCCCTGCGCACGATGTCGTTCACGGCCCCACGTCCCAACCTCGGCGGTTCCTGCCAGGCCAGCCGCATTAAGCTCACCACGATCTGCTTGCAACGCTCCGTATACGAGACCACATCTCCCATCAGCTTGCGCACAAGCTTGGCGTCTTCCGGCCGATCGAGTCCCTCCAGGGCGTTCTCGACCGAGAGCCGGATCGCCCCCAGCGGATTGTTGATCTCGTGGGCAAAGCCGGCCGCAAGCGTGCCGAGCGAGGCCAGCCGTTCAGATTGTCGCAGCCGTTCGTGCGTCCGCGCCAGTTCGCGCGTGCGGACCTCGACCATCTGCTCCAACAGTGCCTGATGCTCGGCCAATCGCGCGGCGGCCGCCTTGCGCTCGGTGATGTCGCGCGCCGAAATGCAGCAGTATTCGTCCCCTTCAAAATGCAGGTAGGCGGCCAGCAGTTCGACCGGAATGCACCGCCCCGAGCGGTTGCGGCAGACCGTTTCTCCCACAGCGCGACCGTCGCGCGTCAAGGCTGCCCAGAGGGCCGGCCAATCGAGGGCCAGGCTGCCGTCGGTCAGATCCGAAAGGGACATGCCGCGGAGTTCTTCGCGCGAGTACTCCAGCCACTGACTGGCCGTGGCGTTGGCATCCAGCACATGCCCCTCGGGACTGACGGTGAAGATCGCCTCGGCCGCATGATCGACTGCAAACCGCGTGAGTCGAAGCAGCCGTTGAGCATCGGCCAGGTTGCGCTCGTCGGAGACCCGCGCCAGGTTCTGGCGTACCACGGCCGGCAGCCGGGCCAGCAGTTCCAGCCCTTTCACCAGGTAGTCGCGTGCGCCGTTGCCGACCAGTTGCATGGCCTGAGGTTCGTTGCCGTGACTGGTCAGCAGGATGCAGGGAGGTCCATCGCGCAACTCGCCGGCGAAGCGCTCCCAGGGGATATCCCCCAGGACGTCGTCCACCAAGAGCAGATCGGGGCGGCCTTGGTCGAGCCAAGCCACGGCCGAGCGAAAGTCGCTGCAATCCACGGTGTCGTAGCCCGTGCGCTGCAGCGTCTGGCCAACGAGTCCTCGCAGCGCGTCATCGGCCACGACCAGCAGAATCTGCGCGCGGCAAGGAGATTGCGGCGCGGATAAAGGCGAATTCACGCTCCGTGGCCCTGTTCCCGCAGCATGGCGGTCAGATTCTCGGGACGCGGGAGCTCCAGCTCCAGCACGGCCGTTCCCAGCAGCTTGCCTTGCGTATCGATCCGCAGCGATTGGCTGGCGCCGCCGGCCAGCACGTCGCGCAGGACGAAGTTCAAGGCCTCGACGCGGGGGAGTTCAAAACGCTCGACGGCCGAAACCCCCAGCGACTGGAAGTACTCCGCCATCAGAGCCGGCGTAAGCTGCTGCACCAGCCAGGCGTATCCGACCGAGGTGTAGGCTAACACGCCGATGTTGCCGTGGTTCCCCTTGTCGCCGCTGCGGGCGCTGGCGATCTGGCCGAGTCGAATGGTGTCGGGCATGGCAACGCGTGGATCAAACCGTGGGAGAGACTAAGGCTTCGCTCGCGCTTTCAAGAAAACTTCGTCAGGCCTGGCATCGCCACGGGCGGGGCTGCGATCTTGCCCCATTCATAAGCGGCGGGGGTCAGATCTTCCTTGGAATGATACGCTTCGTCCCATGAGATTTGCTTGCCCGTGTAGGTGGCCATGCGTCCCATGATGGCCAGCAGCGTGCTCTTGGTCATGTACTCGCCGTTGTTGATCGGCTTGCCCTTGCGAATCGCCGCGAAGAGCTCGTCGTGCTCGGTCTGATAGACATTGTTCTTCGGGCCGTCGTACTTCCAGTTGGTCTCGCCGGTGATCGACATCAGTCGGTCCGACAGACTGGCTATCCCCTTCGATCCGATGGCCTGTGCCGAGATATCGCTCTTGCAGTTGGCGATCTGCCGGGTGTTGCTGACCAGCCGGGTGCCGCTGGCGTACTGATAGACCACCGAGTGATGGTCGTAGATGTTGCCGTACTCGGGGCCGGTGCGAACCTGGCGGCCCCCCATGCCGATGGCGCTGTCGGGATACTGGCCGTTCATCAGCCAGGCGCAGATATCGAGCATGTGTACATGCTGCTCGACATTGAAATCACCCGAGAGCCAGGTGAAGTAGTACCAGTTGCGCATCTGCCAATCCATGTCGGTCCACTCGGCTTTGCGAGGGAACATCCAGATCGGCCCACGATAGTCGTTGGCAAACAGCGTGCGGATCTCGCCGATGCTGCCGTCGTGCACGCGCTTCACGGTTTCCTGGTAGTGCTTGCCATACCGCAGACAAAGGCCCGACACGACGGATAGCCCCCGCTTGGCGGCCAACTGGCAGCTCTCAAGGACCGAGCGGCAGCCCGGCGCGTCGACCGCGACCGGCTTCTCGGCGAAGACATGCTTGCCGGCCTCGACCGCCGCCTTCAAATGCAACGGACGAAAGTGGGGCGGAGTGGCCAGCAGCACCACGTCGACGCCGGAGTTGATGACCTGCTTGTAAGCGTCAAAGCCCACGAACCGCCGCTCGGGGGGAACGTCGATCCGCTCGGCGATCTCGGTCTGCTGCTTCAGATTCTCGAGCTTCGCCTCGAGGTAGTCGCCAAAGGCATCCCCCATCGCGGTAAGCCGAGTGTTCGGATCGGCCTGCAATGCCTGCACTGCGGCCCCGGTGCCGCGTCCTCCGCAGCCGATCAGCCCGATCTTCAGGATGTCTTCGCCCGCGGCATGCACGGCCGGGGGGGCCAGCACTTGCGAGGCGATCGCCCCGGCAGCCACGACCGAAGTCGAAGTCTTGAGGAACTCGCGACGAGATGACGAGCCGAGAGCATGCGAGGCCATGCGGAGACTCCAACGGGCGGGAGGGAAAGCGGCTGACCAGACAGGTTGACTATAACAGCGGGTCCGACGAGAGGCACGCAAAATGGCCCCCGCACCCTGCTCAGAAACGAGCTATTTCCTTGGTGCTGATGCCCTTGCAACCGGCGGAGCGAGCCTTATACTATGCGGTTTCCCCTGCGGGCCTCGGCATGCGTGGGGAAGCTGTAAACGCTGTCTTGGTAACCAGTAAGGTGAGCGGGCTGAAACGAAGCCTGTTTTCCTTTTCAACCCGTTTGCGGTCCTTCGGGACCCCATTGAAGTGCGGAGATCGCCATGTCGTACGCTTGTGCATTGTGCGGAAAGAAGTCCCAGGTAGGCAACCAGGTCACCATCCGCGGTAAGGCCAAGTACTTGGGCGGGGTCGGTACCAAGGTCACGGGCATCACCCGTCGGCGCTTCAAGCCGAACCTGCAGAGCGTCCGCACTCAGATCAACGGCACCGTCCGCAAGTTGATGGTCTGCACGCAGTGCATCAAGAGCGGCAAGGTGACCAAGCCGGTGAAGAACAAGCCGTTCCGCCTGCCGACTGCCAGTGCCTCGTAAGCGTTGCGCAAAGCGATGCTTGGGGAGGTGTCGCGTAAAGTAGCAGGCACACTCCGTGTGCCGTCCGCTGCAGTCGGCCCGATCTGGGGCTGACTGGCGATTCAAGCAGGCGGGCGACACGCCCGCATCACCCACGGGAATCTGCCATGAGTCTCAGCCGCGACGATGTCGAAAAGGTATCGCTGTTGGCCCGGCTCCGCCTGTCCGAGGCCGAGTTGGAGACGATGACCGTGCAGTTGGGCCAGATCGTGGCCTATGTCGATCAGCTCGCCGAGCTCGACACCAAGGACGTCGCCCCCATGGCCCACGCCGTGGAGATGCACAACGTCTTCCGCGAGGACGAAGTGCACGACAGTCTCACTCGCCCGCAAGCGTTGGCGAACGCCCCCAAGCACGACAAGGAATTCTTCCTTGTCCCGGCCGTTCTGGGGTAAGAACGCCGAGAGACTGGGCTAGATTGAAGAGAGATCGGGATTGAAGCAGTTACTTCTTCTGCTTCTTTTTCCGCTGGTTGCGCAGCTCGCTCATCATGAAGCTGATCGCCAGGCAGTATTCGCGGATGGCCTGGCCGAACTCTTCGCGCTCCATGGCGTTCACGGCCTTTTCGCAACGGCCGTTGAACTGGAACCAGTCGATCGCCCAGTCCTCGGCCGTGGCGGCGTCGCGCACTTCGCGAATGAGTTGCCCCAGCCGATCGGCCATCTTGGCATCAACCGGACATTGATAGCGGCGGTGCGGACCGCGGCCGAGCATGCCGGTGGCGCTCTGCCACTCGGACGTTTCGCCGAAGAGTCTTTGCCGAAAGAAGAACGCCAAGGCGGCGCCCAATCCCAACAAGAAGATGCCCGCAAAGATCCAGTGCTCGAGCAGCAGCATGACGGCCGCCAGCGAGCCGAAGGCCCCCATGACCAGCCAGGCGGTGGAGTCGAGCGGTTTGACGGGCCCCTGCGCCAGCTTGGGGGCGGGGAGCGGAATGACGTTTTGATTGGGGATGTTCGGACCGTTCACGCGGACCACGATGATCGTGATGTTGTCCGGCCCGCCGCGCAGATTCGCCAGGTCGACCAGTGTCCGGGCGGCTTCCTCGGGGGGAAGGGTCCCTAGGATCACGCCGATCTCGTCGTCGGCCACCTGACCGCTCAGACCGTCGCTGCAGAGCAGGAACGTATCGCCTGTCTGGATCGGATACGGACCCTCGAGGTCGACCTGCACTTCAGGCGAAGGGCCGAGCGAGCGGGTGATGATGTTCTTGGGGACGTGCTCGGCGATCTGCTCTTCGCTGTGCTGGCTGCGGGCCTGCAGTTCCCAGACCAGGCTGTGATCGAAGGAGAGCTGTTCCAGCTCCTGGCCCCGCTGGCGATAGACGCGGCTGTCGCCGACGTGCGCCACGAGCGCCCCTTGCGGAAGGAGGATCAGGACGCTGGTGGTGGTCCCCATCCCTTCGAACTCGGCGTTGGCCTTGCCGCGACTGTGGATCTCGCGGTTGGCCTCTTTCACGGCGGCCAGAATGGCGGCGGGCGCCGGGTTGTCGGCCACCAGCTTGGCATAGATATGCGGGATCGTCTCGACGGCCATCTTCGAGGCCAGTTCGCCGGCCGCGTGGGCACCCATGCCGTCGGCCACCACAAACAAGTGGCCGCGCGCGTTCCAGGACTCGGCGCTGAGCGCAGGAGCCGAAGCGTAGGAGTCCTGGTTCGTAGCGCGACGCAGACCCACGTCCGTCAGCGGCACGACATCTATGCTGTTTTCCCAGTTCACCGGCAGCCCAAAATCATAACTCGCCCAGGGTTACACGGCATGCATCATACTATGCGTGCCCGCAGTGGTCCTAGGGGTGAACCGCCATTTAGGGGAAATAGGTGCGCGCATCGGAGTCACCAAGCGCGGAAACGTGGACAAGTTGCGACGATCCTGCCGTCGGAACGGGCACTCGGCGAAACTAGTTGGCTTTGGTTGCGGCGGCGCGATTCTGTTTTCGACGTCGGATCGCGACGATTCCCGCTCCGATTCCGAGCAGAAGCAGCGACACGCTGCTCGGTTCAGGCACAGCCGTTACGGAAAACAGATACGTTCGGTCGAGATTGGGATTCGTAAATGCCGGGAGCAGATTGAAGAACGAGAATCCGACGAGCAATTGAGCCTGGGTGTAGCCCGGATTGTCGTGATCGGTATTGGTGGTCCCATTGATGAAGGTAATGGGGTTTTGGGTGCCGAGGCTTTGGAAACCCGCGTAAACCTGCGTGTTCCCCGTAATGGTGAAATCCGTGGTTCCTCCAAAGGCAGCCGAAGCGTCGTTTTGGTTTCGCAGCGTGGTGATGACGTCTCCCACGGCAATTACCGTGTAACTGGTCGTCGAGATGTCGTACGTCGCCAGGAACGGGATGACTTGCCCGTTTGCGCCTGCCTGGAAGTTCCCCGTGTCGTAGTTGAAGGTGAGCGGCTGGTAGGTCCCGGTCGTAAACAGGGTGGAAAGCAGCGAGATATTCAGCCGTGTTCCGTTCCCGGTGTCGAGGTCAGTCGAAGTCCCGGCAGTTCCCGGGCCAATGATGAAGTCAGCGGAAGCGTTCCCGGGAAGGAAAGCCAATACGTAGACCGCGGCCAGAATCAGAGATCGGAGAGTGAGACTGCGCATAGCGACCTACCTTGAAAACCAAATGGTCCGACGTGTTGAGATCATTCTATCTTACTATTCACCGTCCGGTGATTCCATTAGCAACCTCGGGCCTGGGAAGGATCGGAATGGAACGATTCTTCCAGGCTTGTGTTAGGAAAAGAGTATTGTTTGAACAACCAGCGAGTAGCTTTCGCCCAATCGTCAGACTCGATTGACGGCGTGGCCGTCGGGCGGGCGGGTATCGGCGCACGAAAAAACCCCGTCACCCTCATCGTTTACCGAGAGTGCCGGGGCTCTTCTATGTGGACAGGGCCGGGGTTGAACCGGCGACACCTGAATTTTCAGTCCAGTGCTCTACCAACTGAGCTACCTGTCCGCCCACGCGTAAAAAACGCGAGTTCATCGCGAAGCGATGAATGGCTGCAAGAATGCTAAAGTAAGACCTCTCTCGGACCTTGTCAATTGCCCCCCCGGTCCGCCTGATCGCGCGGCGAGCATTTTGTGGCAGGCACAAACCGCAGCACTGGCAAGGGTTTCCGACATGCTACGCGCGGCAAAATCGGCAAACTCTGCCTAGCCGTTACCACGCGAGTTCCACCTGCTCCGATCTTGCCAAATGCGCCTGGCAGACCGCTCATCCGCTTTAAGAAGGTCCTGTCGGCTAGCAGATACTTTTCATAGGAAACGATTGCACCGAACGTACAGCCCGCGACCGGCGGGAGTGACCCTAATCTTGGCCGCAATGTGCAGCCAGACGTCAATCGTCCTACTCGCGTGCCTTGGGCCTGGGGCCGGGCGCCGTCAGGAGATCCGCGAATGCATAGCTCACACGCCTGGAATCAAATGCTCCTAGCGCTCACCCGGGCGCGCAGGCTGTTTGGCGGATGTGCGCTGCTGGCCCTGGCTCTGGCCGGGTCGGGGTGCGCGTCGAACTTCAAGCCAGGGTTGGCGCGCATCGACGCTGCGCCGCGGACCGAGCTTTTGGCGCGTGTTCCACATGCTCAACCGACGACCCTCCGTAGGGAAGTCGCCGACCCGTCGGACCTGTACCAGATCCTGCTGACGGCCGGCGCGAGCGAAGCGCCCCGCAACGCAGCGGCCAAGCCCTCTTCGGCAAAACCCTCGGCGGCAAAGTCGTCGGGGTCGAAGCCTTCGTCGGCCAGCGAGCTCGATCGTCTGCGCACCCGGCGTCAGCAACTTGGCGAGCAGGGCCTGATCCCTTGGATGCTCAACAGGGGGGGCGTTACCAGCGACGCTGGTCCGGAAAATCCTCAAAGCAACTCGAACAACGAAATCCAGTACAAGCCCAACGGGGAGCGGATTCTGTCGGAACGTGGAGCATCCACCGATCGCCCCGCGCCGATTCCCCCGTTGCCGGGAACGGTTCCCGCGCAGACTCCTCCGCGTCAGTTGGTCACGGCTCCCACAGCGCCAAGCGTAAAGTCCTCGCCGACAGGCGCCCTGGCTTCTCCGACTCCGCCGACAGCGTCCACAGCGACTGCGGCTTCCCCAACGTCATCTTCTGTGGCTGCCGTCCGACCCACGGTCGTCTCGGCGTCGCGGGCTCGGCAGCAGGCGGCCAATCAATGGGCGGTTGAAAAGCCCAACGTCGACCGGGCGAATGCTCCCGAATCGAAGGTGGCGTCGGCCGAACCGACTCCGGTGCAGCCGGCTCCGGTCGCCGCACCTGTGCAGGATCCGCCGCCGGTCGAGCAGCCCGTCGCAACCCGTCGCAAGCCGACGCCCAAGATTCCTGCCACGATGCGGCCCCGTCCGGCCGCAGAGAGCCCCGCGCCGGAAACGCTGGCTGCCGACGACAAGATCGCCCCCACGCCGATTGCGTCCGTTCCGGCCCCTGCGACTCCCATCACGCCCGAACCGATCGCTTCCGCTCCGACCGTCGAAGCGCCCCAGCGGACCACGCCGGCCGAGCACGACAACCGCCTGGCGGTGAACGACCGCATGGTCGGTGCGCGCTTCCCCACGCAGTTGCCGCGGCCGACGCTCACGCAGCCGCTGAATCCCGCGGCCAAGAGCTGGAAGTCGGAACTGAGCGAAGAGGCACACGCGCATCTGACAGCCAGCCAACGCGAGGTCGAGGCGGAAGAACTGGCCGTGGCTCCGCTGCCCGGCAAGGCCGAACGGAACGTGGCGGTGGACTCCGACCCGCCGCCCGCGCCGCCGAAGGTTTCTGCTCCCGTGATGGCGCGCGTGGAAGAAGCTCCGCCGGCCAAGACTCCGCCACGAGAAACCGTGCGCATTCGTTCCGGACTGGAATCACAGCCCCCACGGCAAGTGGTTGCGCCGCCCAAGGCGGATCCCCCGGCGCCCCGTTCTGCACAGGAAACGTCGGCAGACTATCTTCGTTTTGCCGACCGGCACGCGACTCGGCCGAACGGGACACCCAAGGCAGCTCGTCCTGCAGAATTCGTCAACTCGCTGGCAGCGTCGCGTCAGGCCGAGATGGCTGCCGCGGTTCGGCCGTTGCCGGTGGCTGCCAACGAGACGGCTACGCCTGCCCTAGAAGAACCGGCGGCCCCGCGAGTGGCCAGCAACGCGCAGCCCCGCCGGGAGTTGGTTCCCGAACCTGTCTCGTCTCCCAAGGATGTGCTGGCTCCGACCGCGCCGATTCCTTCGCCTGCAGAAGGGGCCCCGGCATTGTCGGTCGAGCGTCTGGCGGTGGCCGCTCCGGCGGTGGATAAGAACTCGGCCTACGTCCGGGCGATCTCGGAGTGGGCCGTCGAAAGCTACGCCGGCGTACGGAACTATCGCATGGAGCTGTTCCAGATCGTGGCCGCCCCGGGGCCGCTGGCTCATCGCGACGGGGTGACCTTCCGCTTCCGCAAGGCGCCTCTGGCGATCCATGTGGGCTGGAACGCCGATCCGCTGCAAGGGCGGCAATGGATCTACACGGAAGGCGGTCACGAGGACAAATGGTTCGTGCTGGAACCGGTGGCCTCGGGCCGCATGAAGGTGCTGGTGGAGCAGGACGCCTTGCCGCTGGGCAACGGCACCCGCCCGATCGACGAGTGGGGGTTGGGCGGAGTGATCGCCCGCTTCCAGAAGCATCTGGCCCAGGCTGGCGAAGGAGAAGGGCGTTGCGTGTACGAAGGAGTGGTTCGCCGGCAGGAGATCGACGTGACCATGCACGAGGTGGTGTACTATCCGCCCGGCAATGGCTGCTCGGTTCACTACTACTTCGCCACCTCGAACCTGCTGCCCCGTCTGGTCGAGGCCAAGCTCGACGGCGATGTGCGCTCGGCCGAAATCTTCAAAAAGCTGGAACTGAACGTGAGCGACCTGGATCGGCCGGCGTCGTTCGATGCCAACGAATTGTTCCGCAATTAAGGCGAAACGAGTGCACTCTGCCGCATTCATCTGAGGGGAAACAGTAGGACCTTGTCGCTACGGCATTACGATCCGGCCATGACTTGAGGTGCAACTGTGTTCCAGATGTCTACCACTAGACATCCTTCAGGAATAGCAAGGCCCTTGTATTCGGCATGGGGAGTTCCGACAAACAGGATGTTTGATTCGGCAAGCACTTTGTCCAGCGTGTGAAATCCGACGCCCTGGATATACGGATCGTGGCAGATCACCTTCTTGCATTCCAATGTAAGTATCTTGCGTAGCTTGTAACTCAGGGAGTCGCGAGGATCATCGCAGTTCGCCTTGAAGGTCATGCCTAGGATGCCGACGGTGGCTGACCTCAAATTGGCATGCTCTTTCGTCATTCGTACCAGATGCGCAGGCAGGCCTTCGTTGACCAACATTGCCGCGTGACCCAATACAAAGTTGTTCTGGCTAAAGGCGGCCAACTGCATGGTGTCCTTCACCAGACATGGCCCTGCGGCGAAGCCTGGCCCTGGTATTCCTCGCATGCGGGGATAGTTGTGCTTGCACCCTTGAAGGACGCGATTGAAATCAAGTCCGTGCTGTGACGCGATCATGTAAAATTGATTGACGGTGGCGAACTGGATGTAGCGCCAGGCGTTCGACATCAGTTTCGTCAGTTCGGCTTCTATTGGAGTCATCTCAATCAACTCCGGCACAAAGGGCTCGAAGAGCGCAGCAACTTCCTTGAGCGTCTCGGGACGTGTGGCGCTGATAATCTGCGGCAACTCTCGGAACTCGCGCAAGCTGAATCCCCGCGCAACGCGTTCGGGACAGTACGCGACGCCGATGTCGTGGCCATGCGACATCAAGTATTCCTCGATATGCGATGTGACGCCGGGGTAGACGGTGCTGCGCAGCACCAGAACCTGTCCGTCTCGAAGAAACGGCCTGCACTGCTCAATTGCTTTATGAATCGCAGAGAACGAGGGGTTGAGGTGCTCGTCAACAGGCGTTCCCACGATGAAGACCAGATACTTGCACTCTGAAATAGAGTTGGGCGTATCTGTGACGGACAGTGTCTGCTTCGCGAGCACCCTTTGGAGCATCTCGGGCGCGCCGTCTTCCTGAAAGGGCACCTTCCCAGATTGTAGTTGTTTACCGCCCATTTGGGCTGGCGCTATCGGTTTGTAGTGGGTAGTGTAACGCCATCATGGATGGCGAAGCGACGAACTCCGATCAGCCCGAGTGCCCCGGCTGCCGCGAACTCC
>Ga0105046_10001444_pt1 | contig 36568 bp, 28 predicted proteins | sample MAT03_FD_78385 | JGI IMG/M metagenome (GOLD analysis project Ga0105046, IMG submission 78385) | Freshwater microbial communities from Lake Fryxell liftoff mats and glacier meltwater in Antarctica - MAT-03 (megahit assembly) | ecosystem: Environmental > Aquatic > Freshwater > Ice > Liftoff... | reverse complement strand
GCGTTCGGAGTTTGGTATGGATCACTGACCAATGAATACACGCTTGGTGAACGATCGCCCATCGCCAAAGATCACGCGAACAAGATGGATCCCATGGCAGGTAGGTGGTACGGACAAGGTGAGCGGTGATGCATGGGTCATCGTGCCGATCACCCAAGTGCGCACGATCCTACTGTCCGCAGCGAGCAATTCAACGGATATGGTGCCACCGAGGGTCGGGCAAGTGATGTGCAACTGTTGATCGGCGTACACGATACTGTTCCCTGCGCCCTTTTGTTCGTGCACACCTGTAGGATCCGGCATCAGCACCCTTCCCACCTGTAGCACCGCCGACTGCCAGGAATAGCTGCGCGCATACAAGCGCAACAACGGCGTATGTAGTCCTGTCTTCACGAAGCGGTACTCGTCCGTGTGCGTGGTATCCGTGGCATCCTCGATGTCATTGCGTTCCACATGCAGGCGCAGCACATCGGTGTAGGTTGCCCACGGAAGGACCAGCGTTCCCTCACCATCAGCGGTCACCTCGAACGTGCCAGTGAGCACCGTAGTGTCATTGATCCCACCAATGCTATGGATGCGTAGGCCACTGAAGTCGTCAACGTAAGATGAGCCCAGGGAGAATGGATAGCGCATCTCATCACGTGGATCGTCGTAGTGGATGTCGGTGAGCGTGAGCCCATAATAGTTCCCCAGTTCGCTGAGGACGTTGGTCGCCATTTCGTAGAATTCAAAGTATCCTGGCGTGGTCTTCACAACGGCGCAAGTCGGGTATTGGGCCAATTGGCCACTGGTAGGCGCTATCCAATTGAAGGCCAATGAGCTGCCGGGAGCTATGGTGCTGAAGTCCCAGGTCTGGCCGGTTCCACCCGCACCTTGCGCGGTCCAGGGGATCAGACCATGGGGGAAACTCTCTCCCGGCAGCGGTGTGAGATCGCCGTTGTTCAGAGTTACCTGAGCGCTGATCGGTGGAGCGGCAATGATCAGGGAAAGTGAGAGAAGGGGATGGAGCGAGTAGCGTGGGTGCATGAGGCAGGGATCTTGGTGGGCACCAAGTTCCCCGGAACGCTGTTGCCCAGCAATCCCGAATTCTCGTGATGCCGAAACGAAGGAGCCGCCCCCTTCCGGAAGCGGCCCTTTGATCGCGGAGGGAGAGCTGTCCGGACCGAAAAGAGCTATCGCTTCACGAAGGGAATGCTCTTCAGACCCCTAGCGCCGATGAAGAGGACCGGTGGCCCTGAGCAACTGATCACTGCTTCACGAAGCGCGCCGTGCGCACAGTATCTTCTGTGCGCATGCGCAACATGTGGGGCCCGGGTGTCAGTTCTTCGATGGCCAATGTGACGGTGCTGTTGCCCATTGACGGTAATCCATTTTGTTGGTACACCAAGCGACCCTGCGCATCGAAGATCTCCACCGTATAGCGCGAGTCAGCTGTACCGGCAATATGCAAAGCTCCCGAAGCGGGCACTGGCCATACCAGCAGCGGTGAGGCCAGTGAATGGTCCTGTATGCCGGTGGTTGTGGTGAGCACCCGTGCGACCCAGCCGTCGTACACACCGCCCGCTTCGAAGCCCGGCCCGCTGAGCACGTAGTTGCCGTCATTGTCGAGGTCGAAGTCCCACATCCTGTAGTTCGCTCCCGGGGCGCCGTAGGAGCCTGGATACAGTTCCCAGTAGTCCAACGTGGAACCCGTGCTGCCCAGGATGTAAGCGAAGTGGAACCCTGAGGGATCACGGCCCCAGGCCAACACCCGCTCCTGCGCATCCAACGACACCGCCAGCACGAGCGCGCTAAAGAGCACCTCGCCGTCGGTGCCGAAGGTGATGTCTACGGCACCGCTAGGGTCGAACTTCACGACACGCTTTGCGGGTACGGTGGTGGTGTAGCAGGTCGCATAGAGGTCGCCGTTCGCGGTACGAACGAACGAGCCGATGCCGCGGGTGTTGGCGCTGGGGGAGATCTGCACGCCGTTGGTGCCGAAGGTCGCATCGAGCGTACCACTGGTCGTCAACTTCACCCAGAGGTTGTCCATATTATCATGCACTCCCGCGCACAGGATGCTACCGTCCGGCAATAGCGCAGCACCGAAGAAGCGCTCCTCCGTGGAGTTGGAGTAATTGAACACGCCGCCCGTTCCGAAGGTGTTGTCGAGCACGCCTGCTGGCGTCAAGCGCAGCACATAGCCATGGCCGTTCCCGACATCTGGAGCGGTGCCCACCGCGATGTAGTTCCCGTTGCCGTCCATGAGCAGTTCCTTCAACCCTTTGAGCTCCGGAATACCGCCGGGCCAGTTCGGGACAATGCCCGATAGCAGGGTGAAGCCACCTGTTCCGAAGGTGGGGTCCAGGGTGCCGTTCGGCAGCAGGCGCGTGAACATCAACTGGGTAGAATCCGCACGCCAGCGAATCCACCGATGACCACCTTGCCATCTGGTTGGGCAATGATCTTCTGCCCTTCTTCGCGGCTGTCAGGCAGGTCGATGGACACCAGTCCGTTCGTGCCCCAGCCGCTCACCATGGAACCGTTCGGAGCAACACGCCAGACGGGCAGAGCACCGACCAGGGGGGCATAGACCACCACATCCCATGCGCTGCCTGTGAGAAGCAGATCGCCATTGGGCATGTGGTCCATGGCGTTGTTGAACTCGGCCAGGCCGCCGTCGGGCAACACCATCAAGCCATCGGTGGCGAAGGCGGGATCGAGGTCAGGCGCTTGTGCCTGGGCGGTGTAATGGATCGCAAAGCAAAAGGCCAGCGCCGAGCATACGGGTATTGAGTGGATCATGAACGTGGTGTTGATGGAGGCAAAGCTTCAGCAGCGCCCATTCGCAATCAACCCCGAATTCTCGTGATTGATACGGGCGGAGAAAGTGGATTCCTTCGCTCGGTCAATTCCGATCCGCATGCGCCACATCTCAACCGCTCTATTACTGGTCATTGGCTTCCTGTGGGCCATGCCTTCGAGCAGCCAATGGTCCGCGATGGGACCCAGCTATGGCGACATCCATAGCTCGGTCTCCTTTGCTGACACGCTCATTGTTGGCACCGCATGCGGCTTATACCGCAGTCTGGACAATGGCAGCACATTCGCGCCCCACTCCAAGGGTATGCCCTCCGGGTCCGTTATTGCGCTCCATCGAAAGGGGGAAGTGCTCTTCGCCTGTGTTCAGGACAAAGGAATATACGCGAGCCTTGATCGAGGTGTGACATGGTCCCTCTCACTGCAGGGTCGTTACCTGACCGCGACCGTCGCACAAGCTTACATTGAGCAGGCGGGCACAACCATTTTCGTGAAGACATATCTGGAGGACAGCCTTTACTTCAGCGATGATGACGGGGCTACTTGGATCGGTCGACCAACCAGTGTCACTCCGTTCGTGAGCGTTTCCGGCGCGGGCGGCCGCATCTTCGCCTCATCGTACAGCGGGTCGTTGGGTGCAACCGATGGACTGTATTGGTCCGATGACCAGAACGTCACCTGGAATTTGTGTGCCGGCGTTCCGGCTGGAACGTACATATTCAGGGTACGGCAGGTGGGTGCCACGATCCATGCGATCGGCCAACATGTCTTCACCAGTACCGATGGTGGCGACACGTTCCAGCAAACTACCGTCACACCCGCCGGTTTTGGTCCGGCGTACCTGTCATTTGATGGCACGCGATTCCATGCGCAGAACGGAGGGAACATCTTTTTGCAACAGGCCATGTGGCAGCCGGGGGCCACGTCATGGACCGTCCCAACCACTCCAGCGCCATCAGAAGGAGGGACCATCACGTTCTTCAACCACGACACTTACACGTACTTGAGCAAGGTGGGGTCGCTGTTGTACCGGACCGCCAATGGCGGCGCGACATGGACCGATCAGCCATACGATGGCATCAATAGCCGGGAGGTACACGACCTTTTCGTGGATGGCACGGGAGCGTTGGCCGGTTCGGATGCCGTGTTCCTCATCGCCGGTGAGAATGACCCGCAGTGGACGCAGTCCGATATTTCGTTGACCCTTGCGCCGATGCATTCGGTGGTGCGCACATCCACTGGCATTGTCGCGGGGTTCTTGAGCGGTTCTGAACTCACCCTAGTGTACACTTCCACGAACAACGGAGCGAGTTGGACCAGCAACGATTTCATCGCTCTGCACGCTCGGAGGGGTACGTGGATGCTGCGCAACGACACCATCGTTGCATTCGGGACCGTTGGCGTGAACAACCCCACACTCTACCTCCTCAATGCATCGGGAACCTTGGTCGGAACAGCGACCAACGATGCCAACGGTTGGTGGTACGATCCCGCGAGCATAATGCGGAGCGTAGCATGGCACCACGGCCAATACTACGGGTTGGTGAACGGTGAATTCGGTGTGCAGGACGCCGTACTCTGGCGTGGCTTCCCTACTTGGCAGATAGTAACAACCCAGATCGATGGCGTGACCCTCGCCGCCGCTGCCATCGCATCGTTCAATGACCTGCTTTACATCGGCATGGCGCACGGTGGTGGGGTGAAGGTCTCAGACGATGATGGTGCCTCCTGGACTACGATGAACGCCGGGTTGGGCGATGTCTCACCGCGTTCGTTCCTGACCACCGACAACTACCTTTTCATGACCTCGGACAAGGGAGTGTACTACTTGCCCATCGGAGACACTACATGGGTGAACATAAGCGGTGACCTGCTCGTCGGGGAGATCGCCGAGGTATGTGTCGGTAGCACCTACCTCTGGGTGCGCGCGGATAAAGGCGGTGTATGGCGTTTGCCCCTTTTGGGGAATGTGAGCGTGAGCGATCCTGCGGCATCGATGCAGCCCCTGTCTATCGCGCCGAATCCCGCAAGCAACATGATCCGGATCGCGATGAACCCCGATGCGAACGGGATCGTGATCATCACCGACCCGCTCGGTCGTGTGGTGAAGAGCCAACGTGTCGGATCCGGGCAGCAAACGTTGACCTTGGACATAAGCGAGCTGGAAGGCGGAACCTACCTCTGTGTACTCACCGTGAAGGGATCTAAACGGTCCGCGCGCTTCGTGAAACGTTAGCACGGGGGGGCGGTCCGGATCCGTCATTCCACATGCTGAAAGTCCCCTGGTCAGGTCTTGAGCTTGGCAAGTTCCACCTCGATCCCAACGAAGGCACCTAGGCCGGGTGCGCTCTTTATCTGCAGTTCACAGCCAAGGGCTGAAGCCCGGCGCTGCATACTGCCCAAGCCGTGGCCGTCCGGGTGCAACGCCGGATCGAATCCCTTGCCGTCATCCTTCACGCTCATCGCAAGCGTCCCGTTGCGCCGATGCACGGAGACCTGGACCAACGAAGCAGCAGCGTACTTGCTCACGTTGTGTACCGCCTCCTTGTAGATCAGCACGATCTCCTTGCGCGCGTTCATCGGCAGTTTCAGGTCCTCCACGCCGCCGCTCACCGAGAACGAAACATCGATGCCCTTGCTCTCCAGCAATTCGGTGGCGATCCGCCGCATGCGTTTCACCAGCGCTTCGCCCTGATCGTTCTTCGGATCAATGGCCCATACGATGTCGCTCATGCTGCGCAGGCTCTCGCTGCTCGTTTCGCCGATGCGCGCCATCAGCTTTTTCACCTGCTCGTTCTCTTGTGTGGTGAGTTGCGCTGCAAGCTGGCTTCCGATGGTGATGCTGCTGAGCGAGGATCCCACCTCATCATGCAGGTCGCTGGCGATACGGTTGCGCACCGCTTGGAGTTTCAGCGCCTGTAGCAATCGATAGCGCGACCAAGCATAGGCGCCGATGCTCGCCACCGCCGCGAGGATCGCATAGAACCACCACCGTTTCCAGAACGGTGCTTTCACCGAAATGGTGAGCAGCACCTGCTCAGGGCCGATGCGCCCGAAGGCATCCCTGACTTTCACCAGCAAGCGGTAGCTGCCTTCGGGTACACCCGCGTAGCGGATGCTTTCGCGCAGCGTAGCGGTACGCCATTCCTGCTCAACACCGTCCAACTTGTATTCCAGCAGGAGTGCTTGCGGATGACCGAGTGACATTGCGCTCACACCGATGTCGATCACGCTCGACCGGTAACTCAACTCCACTTCGCCATCCAGCACCTTGAGCTTTTTCCCTGCGGCCGAAGCAGCGGTGAGATACGCTCCAGGCAGTGACGGCAGCCGGTCGAAGTCCTCAGGCCTGAATGTGAGCAGGGTGTTGTCCGTGCAGAAAGCGAGGCGGCCATCGGGCAAAGCGGCAATGGCGGAAGTGAGTTTCCGGAAGCGTTGGCCATCGTTCACCGGAACATGCAGGAAGGTGCGGTCGATGGGATCGAAGCGCAGCAAGCCATCGTTGGTGGTGATCCACAAGTGCCCCTGCGCATCGGCTGCGATGCCGTGCATGGCAGAGCGCATCCTTATTGGCGGCGAGTACCGCTGCAACCGTTCATCGACAATGCACAGCAACGCACCACTTTTCGTCACGGCCCACACCGTATCGTTCAACAACAGCACCTGCCGCACATCTTCATCCGGGGCGAAGAAATCGTCGGCCACCACCGCTCCGTTGTCGGAGGCTGCGAGCGGTATGAGCGGTTGATCGCGTTGCCAACTGAACAAGCCACCGGAGCTGGCGAACCAGTATCGACCGTTCGTGCTCTTCGCCAAGCTGTTCACCAGGCTCAAGGTGTTGAGCTTGGTGGCTGACGGAGGCATGGCCGAACCAATGACCAGTTGCGTGTTGGCATCCACCACTTGCACACCGAAACCCAAGGTTGCGATCACGAACACAGGGCGACCGCCCACGGTATCGGCCGAGATACCCCGCACTTGGTACATGCCCCCGAGGGCGTATGTGAGGTATCCGATGTACGGTTCCAATGCCGCCTTCGGTGGCCCACCGTTCACCGGCATGCGGGCGATCCCGTATTCCGTGCCGACGATCGCAACGCCGTGGTGATCCGCAGCGATCACAGTGGGTTGAAGAACCCGACCTTCATGATCGAGCGGCTCGTGCTGCAATGCTGCACCAACGCTGTCCTGAACGAAGAATCCGGCTGATGAGAAGATCCTTACACCATGCTCCCCATCGGCCGTCACCCGGTGGAAGAACAGATCCTCTTGGTTTGTGGGGCCATCGCCGAAAATGTCCTGTGAGGTGAAGCTCCAGGTACTTGGCACATGATAGTCCAAGCCATTTGCCGTGCCCACCCACAGTGTGCCATTGCGTGCATGCAGCAGGCAGCGCACGCGGTCGTTGCTGAGCGAGGAAGGATCCGACCTGTCGCGCGCCATGCGCACCATTTTCCCCGTGATCGGTGCGATCCGGTACAAGCCCTGTTGCCTGATGCCCGCCAGTAGTTCGCCGTTCTTCCATGGCACCAGCGCGGTCACCTCCTCGTCCGTTGCGATCACGCGGGTGGTGGTCGGCGGTCTTGAAAGCATGCTGGGCAGGTCGCGCAATGGCACAACATCGATCCCGTTCTGCCAGCCTCCGGTGTAAAGGGTGCCATCGCGCAGCACCATGCTCGTTTGCGTTTCGGAACCGGGCCGCTGGATGCGCGCATAGTGGGTGATCGCATCCGTTCGACGGTCCACGACGAAGCTCAGGTACATGTTCAACAAGCCGATCCACAAGCGGTCATTGTCCAACGGCACGAGCGTATGGCACCAACCGCGCGCATGCGGTGGGCGCGCTGCGGCACGCGCTGGCGATATGCTGGTGCTGTCCACCCAATAGCTGAAGTTGAACGTGCGCTTGTCCAGGAACATCAGGGTCACCTCGCGCGATCCAATGAGCAGGGTGGTGTCGTTCAAGTCATAGAGTGCGGTGAGTTTTTCGCTGGCCATTGCTCGTGCCAGAGTATCCGAACGATCGAAGGTCCGCAGGTTTCCGGTGGTCCGGTCGAGCCGCATGAGCCCACGGTCCTTAGTGGCGATCCAGAATATCCCGCTGCGGTCTTCGATCACTGCGGCAATTGAAGTTTCAGTGCCTGCCATCTGCTGCACCGTGCTGCCATCGTAGCGGTTCAACCCGCGCTCGGTACCGATCCAGATGTAGCCTGTAAGGTCCTCGTACACGCAGGTGATCGCGTTGTCGGAAAGGCCATCATCGGTGCTTATGTGCTGGAATCGCAGCGTCCCCGGTTGCGCATGGAGGAACGATCCGAGAACACAGAGTAGCGAAGCGAAGTAGCGGGTCACGGCAGGAAGTTAGAGTGGATGGTGGTGACCGCGAAAACGAACGCCCTGCACAAGGCAGGGCGCTCGGAGTGCGGCGTGGAACAACTCAAGGTCGATCCAACATCCGCGATGCCTTGCCAACGTCCTTTGGCATTTCACTACCGGCCTGGCAACCAATGATGTTCCGACATCGAAGCAAGCACCTTCAGGGGGACCGCACAATACCGTATCGCCGGTATTTTGCGAGAGGACGTGGCCCGATCCGTACGTTCACTACCCTCTCCATGGTACACTATGCATCGGAGGGATGCGTTGGCGGTCCGGAGTTGGCATATTTGGACATGGGAACAACAGTTCGACATGTTCGTTCGGAGGACCTGCCCGAACTGATCCACCTGTGTGCGGAACACGCTGCTTTCGAGCGCACGGACTATTCGCCGGAGGGCAAGACCGAAGCATTGTCCGCAATGCTCTTCGCACCCGGTGCGAGGCTGATGTGTCTGGTGGCCGAGGAGCAGAACGCCCTCATCGGTTATGCTTCCTTTTCGGTGGAAGTCTCCACCTGGGATGCCGATCGCTATATGCACATGGACTGCCTCTTCCTCAGGCCTTCCGCGCGTAACCAAGGGGTTGGCCTGCGCCTCATGCGCGCTATCGCACAGCACACGCTCGCCATAGGTATCACCCGTATGCAGTGGCAGACACCCGCGTTCAATGTTGATGCCATCCGCTTCTATCGGCGAATGCGACCGGTGGAAAAAGAGAAGGTGCGCTTGTTCCTCGCGGAGGAAGAGGTGAGGGAGCTGGCTGGATCGTGAACGCAACAAGCCCCGACTTCCGCCGGGGCTTGCGCTGTTCAGTTGAAAGGATGACTTACATCATCCCGCCCATGTCGCCCATGCCACCACCGTGGCCATGGCCACCTGCGGCCTTCTCTTCCTTCTCCTCGCTGATCACGCACTCGGTGGTGAGCAGCATGCTGGCGATCGAAGCGGCGTTCTCCAGGGCGATACGCGTCACCTTGGTGGGGTCGATCACACCAGCGGCGTAAAGGTTCTCATACACCTCGGTGCGTGCGTTGAAACCGTAGTCGGCCTTGCCTTCGCGCACTTTCTGCACGATGATGCTGCCTTCCAATCCGGCGTTGGCAACGATCTGGCGCAGCGGCTCTTCGAGGGCGCGGCGCACGATGCCCATCCCGGTGGTCTCGTCGGCGTTGATGCCTTCGGCCTTGTCAAGCACCTTCTGGGAGCGGATGTAAGCCACTCCACCGCCCGGTACGATGCCTTCTTCCACTGCGGCGCGGGTCGCGTGCAGGGCGTCATCGACACGGTCCTTCTTCTCTTTCATCTCAACCTCCGTAGCGGCACCGATGTAGAGGACGGCAACGCCACCAGCCAACTTGGCCAGACGTTCTTGCAGTTTCTCCTTGTCGTAATCGCTCGTGGTCGATTCGATCTGTGCCTTGATCTGGGCAACGCGACCGGCGATGTCGGCCTTCTTGCCGGCTCCGTTCACGATCGTTGTGTTGTCCTTGTCAATGCTGATCTTCTCCGCTTTGCCGAGCATGTCCAGATCGGCGTTCTCCAGCTTGAAGCCGCGCTCCTCACTGATCACGGTGCCACCGGTGAGGATGGCGATGTCCTCCAGCATGGCCTTGCGGCGATCGCCGAAGCCCGGTGCTTTAACCGCGCACACTTTCAGCGCACCACGGATCTTGTTCACCACCAGGGTGGCCAGTGCTTCGCCGTCCACGTCCTCGCTGATGATCAGCAGGGGCTTGCCGGATTGCGCGCTCTTCTCCAGGATCGGGAGCAGTTCTTTCATGGTGCTGATCTTCTTGTCGTAGATCAGGATGTAGGCACCTTCCAGGTCGGCTTCCATCTTCTCCGCGTTGGTCACGAAGTAGGGGCTGAGGTAGCCGCGATCGAACTGCATGCCCTCCACCACTTCGACCGTGGTGTCGGTGCCTTTCGCCTCTTCCACGGTGATCACACCTTCCTTCTTCACCTTGGCCATGGCCTCGGCGATCAGGGTGCCGATGGTGTCGTCGTTGTTCGCGCTGATCGAAGCGACCTGCTTGATCTTGGCGTTGTCGTCGCCCACGCTTTTGCTCTGCTTCTTGAGGTCGTCGACCACCAGGGCGACGGCCTTGTCGATGCCGCGCTTCAAGTCCATGGGGTTCGCGCCTGCGGCCACGTTCTTCAGGCCGGCGGTCACGATCGCTTGTGCGAGCACAGTGGCGGTGGTTGTTCCGTCACCAGCGGCGTCCGCGGTCTTGCTGGCCACTTCCTTCAGCATCTGGGCGCCCATGTTCTCCACGGCGTCCCTGAGCTCGATCTCCTTGGCTACGGTAACGCCGTCCTTGGTCACCTGGGGCGCTCCGAATTTCTTGTCGATGATCACGTTGCGGCCCTTGGGGCCGAGGGTCACCTTCACGGCGTTCGCGAGGTGGTCGACGCCACGCTTCAAGCGGTCGCGGGCGTCAACGTCGAATTGGATGTTCTTGGCTGCCATTTTCTTAGGGGGATGGGTCGGGGCCAACGATCATTGGCCCGTACTGTGGATTTCGATTAGTTGAGAACAGCGTAGATGTCGCTTTCGCGCATGATCATGTACTCCTTGCCTTCGAGGCTAAGCTCGGTGCCGCTGTACTTGCCGTACAGGATCTCGTCGCCCACCTTCACGGTGAGGGGGGTCACTTTGCCGTCATCGGCCACGCGGCCGGTGCCAACAGCGATGATCTTGCCGCGCTGGGGTTTCTCCTTGGCGGTATCGGGGATGATGAGCCCACCCTTGGTGGTCTCTTCGGCGGCAGCGGCTTCAACGAGCACGCGATCCGCCAGGGGCTTCACTTTGGCCATTGTTCGGTTGATTGTCAGAGGTGAAATTTCGTTTGTCGAAGACGGTGCGCGCCGGTCAATGATGGTGCCATGGGGTCGCGTACTGCCGATCTCTCCGCTTATGGTGACAGGGCGCAAAGGCCCCTGCCAACCTGACGATCGGAATTATTCGGGCAGCTCCGCTGCCGGGGTGGTGTCAACGCCCGCGTTCGGATCCACTTGCGAGGGGTCCACGTCCTCCCCGGTAACAGGGGTTTCGATCGTGTCGAACGCGTCTACCTCTTGGGCATCGCCGCCTTGCAGGCCAGCGGAAACGAGACAAAGCACCATGAGGGATCCGGCGAGGGTCCAGGTGCCTTTCTCCAGGAAATCGGCCGTGCGCTGCACGCCCCCGATCTGCTGGGCACCGGTGAAACCAGCGGCGAGGCCGCCGCCCTTGGGGTTCTGGGCCAGCACAACGAGGGCCAGCAATGCGCAGATGATGACAATGATGATGGAAATGGCGACCATGGCTACTTGTTCAATTGCTCCTCCAACGATTTTTGAAGGGCCGCAAAGTAACCGCTTTTATGTGGGTATTTCAATGCCAGCTTGCCGTACGCTTCGATCGCTTTGGCCAGGTTGCCCTGCTTCTCATAGATCCGCGCCAGCGTTTCGGTGACCAGCCCGGCGGTATCGTCCAAGCTGCGTTTGGCGGCCTGCTGCGGTGTGAAGAACTCCGTCTTCCGGGTCGGCTCCGGCGTTTGCTGTTGGATGAACCGGTCGATCAGCTCGTGGGTATCGGTCGTATGCGGCTGGGCAGGGTCGGTTGAAATTTCAGAAGTGGCAGTGATGCCGCGCAACCAATCTCGAGCATCGGGTGGCGTTGCGGCGGCTGGGTCCGCCGGTGGTCCAGTGCCTGCCAGGGGTTCGGCGATCTCCAACCAGGCGGTGAAACGCAGGCGCGAGGAAGGATCGATGGTTCTCTTCGGCGGCGGAAGGGGAGATGCGGGCTCTTCATCAGCAGGCCGACTCGCCGTAGCGGGTAAGGGTAACGGAGCGGTTCGCTCCTCGCGCACCACCGGCTTGAGGAGCTTATGCACCGACGGTGGCTTGGCCTCCTCTTTCCAAGTCAGATCATAGGCACTGGCGAGCGCGGCCTCCAAGATCTGGCGGTCGAGCGGATCCTCTTTCGTATCCGCTGTTCCGGGCGCTGTTGGTTCCACGCGGTCGGGCGCGGTGACCTCGCGTGCTAAAACTGGAACAGGTGTTTCCTGTGGCACATCCAAGGGCACAATGGCGGTTACCTCATGCACAACGACCGGTGCTGGTTCCGCCACGGGCAAGCGCACTATGCGCGGCTCGGACCGGGGTGGGACCGGCATGTGTGGTCCTTTCTTCTCGACCAGGTCGAAAAGCACAGCACGGGAGGGCAGGTGAGCGGTCGCACTGCGCAGGGTCTCGTCGAAGAGCACATCACCGGCGGCTTGTTCACCGGCCACGCGCAGCAATTGCGCACCGCTGAACCAGGGGTATCGTTCGGCCAACGCCTTGAGGTCGCTGAGATCCTCGCGCGCCACCCGTGCGGGTTCTTCCAATAAGCGTGTGAGGCGTTCGCGGTCCATTCCTACCAGTTGCCCAGCGTGCGGTCGAAGATATCCTGCGCCAGCTGCCTGCCGATATCGCGCACCAGGCCGTCCTCCACGGTCACCAGATCTTGGGAGCTGTCGTAATCCGCGAAGCGGGATACCGTGAATTCGGCGTTCTTCTTCGCATCGAGGCTGTGAACGTAGGTCACGCTCACGGTCATCGTAAGCCGGTTCAACGCGGCGGTCTCGTCCGCCTGGATGTTCACGGGTTGCACATCGTATCCGGAGATCGTGCCGCTGTACTGCACATCCCCCTCCGTGCGGGCCAGCTTTAGCGGGGTCTGAGCAAGCAGTACGTCGCGCAGCGTCTCCGTGAAGGTTTGCGCGCTATTGGGGGTTGCAAGAGGCGCTCGTGCTTCGAAGAGGTCCACGCTCACAGTGCGCGCCTCGCCTACATCACCACCCGTGAACGAATAGTTCACACGGCAACCTGTGGCCAGGATCAGGAGCAGGGGAAATAGGAGGCGAGTCACGAGATGTCGTACTCCTTGATCTTGCGGTACAACGTGCGTTCGCTGATGCCGAGTTCATGCGCCGCGCTCTTGCGGCGGTTGCGGTGCTTCACCAGCGCCTTTCTGATCAGTTCCTTTTCCTTCTCTTCCAGGCTCAGCGTCTCTTCCACTTCGGTGTGGGCCACGTCCTGGTGCTCCGCAGAACCTTCGCCGGCCCGCTGGATCGTTACGGTGCCGCGCTCAGCCACGGGTTGGTGGAAGTAGACCTCCGGTTGCTGGGGTTCGAGGATCCGCCCGGCGATCGGCTGCCCACCGGCAAGGGCCTGGAGTTGGTTCTTGAGCACGGTCATTTCATCCTGTAGCCGGCGCACGATCGCGAGCATGAACTCGCGTTCCTGGCCCATCATCGGCTCCGCATCGGGTCGGCCGACCACCGCAGGCAGCAAGGGTGCGTCCACTTCGGGGAGGTAGCGGCGCAACTTGGGTGCGTCGATCAGGCGGCTGTCCTTCTCGATCACGTTCATCTGCTCCACGATGTTCCGCAACTGGCGCACGTTGCCGGGCCAACGGTAGCTCGTGAGTAGTCGCTGTGCATCATCGGTGAGCGTGATCGGGTCCTTGATACGGTATCGATCGGCGCTGTCCACAGCGAACTTCCGGAAAAGCAGGTGGATGTCACCGGGCCGCTCGCGCAATGGTGGGACGATGATCGGGATCGCGTTCAGGCGGTAGTAGAGGTCCTCGCGGAAGGTGCCTTTCTTGAGTGCGAGCCGCATGTCCACGTTCGTGGCCGCCACCACGCGAACATTGGTCTTCTGCGCCTTGCTGCTGCCTACGCGGATGAACTCACCGGTCTCGAGCACGCGGAGCAAACGCACTTGCGTGGTCAGGGGCAGTTCGCCCACCTCATCGAGGAAGAGCGTGCCACCATCGCTCACCTCGAAGTAGCCTTTCCGGGCTTCGTGCGCACCGGTGAAGGAGCCCTTCTCATGGCCGAAGAGTTCACTATCGATGGTGCCTTCGGGGATCGCACCGCAGTTCAAAGCATTGTAGGGGCCGTGCTTGCGCTGGCTTCCCTGGTGGATGATCTGAGGCATCACCTCCTTGCCCGTGCCGCTCTCGCCGATGATGAGCACGGAAAGGTCGGTCGGGGCGACCACGCTCGCGATCTCGATGGCGCGGTCCAACTCCGGCGAGTTGCCGATGATGCCGTATCGCTGTTTGATCGGTTGGACGTTCATGCCGCGTGCTGATCGTCAAGTTCAGGACTCAGGGTGAAACTGGTTAGTTCGCCCTGCAACGAACCGGCCGTTCCGCTCAGGATGCGCACCGAGGCGTACTGTCCTCGGTGTAATTCGACTCCTTGGTTCCAGCGCGGCACGATGACCACCGCGTTCTGGCCGTTGCGCCCGTACATGTGTTCCATGCTGCGCTTGCTCACCCCTTCGATGAGCACTTCCTGCTGTAGGCCGACTTGGATCGTGTTGCGCTGATGGGACATTCGCTTCTGCAGGTCGATGATCTCCTGCAAACGGCGGCCCTTCACCACTTCGGGCACATCGTCCGGGTATTTGCGGGCCGCCAAGGTTTTGGGTCGCTCGCTGTACTTGAACATGAAGGCCATGTCATAGCCAACGGACCCGATCAAACTCAATGTCTGCAAGTGGTCCTCTTCCGTCTCGCCGCAGAAGCCACTGATGATGTCGGTGCTGATAGCGCAATCAGGCATGTGCCTCCTGATACTGGCGACGCGTTCCAGGTACCACTCCCGGGTGTAGCCCCGGTTCATCCGTTCGAGCACAGCACTGCTGCCACTCTGCACCGGCAGGTGGATGTACTTGCAGATGTTCGGGTAGCGCGCCATCACCTCCAGCACTTTGTCGGTCATGTCCTTGGGGTGGCTGGTGCTGTAGCGAACGCGGAGGGTCGGGGAGACTTCAGCCACCATGGCCAGCAGGTCCGCGAAGTCGATCACCGGTTGGGCAGGATCCTTCACCGTTCCCCTGCCGTCGATGTTCCAACGGTAACTGTCGACATTCTGGCCCAACAGGGTCACCTCCTTGTAGCCTTGGGTCACCAGTTGGCGGCATTCATCTACGATCGTATGCGGGTCGCGGCTCCGTTCGCGACCGCGGGTGAAGGGCACCACGCAGAAAGCGCACATGTTGTCGCAGCCGCGCATGATGGTGACGAACGCGGTGATGCCATTACTCACCAGGCGCACGGGTTCGATCTCTCCATAGGTTTCCTCCCGGCTCAACAGCACGTTCACTGCCTTCTGGCCGCCATCAACCTCCGCGAGCAGGTCGGGAAGGGAGCGGTACGCATCAGGCCCGACCACAAGGTCCACCACCTTCTTCTTCTCCAGCAGGTCCTCCCGCATACGTTCGGCCATGCACCCAAGCACGCCCACCTTCAAGCCTTTCTTCCGGGCCTTCAAGGCGTTCATCTCGTTGATTCGCTGAAGGACCGTGTATTCCGCCTTCTCGCGGATGCTGCACGTGTTCAGGAGCACCAAGTCAGCATCCTCGGCCTTGTCGGTGGTCACATAGCCATCCTTCGCCAGTATGCTCGCGACGATCTCGCTGTCGCTGAAGTTCATCTGGCAGCCGTAGCTCTCTATGTAAACGCGCTTGGACACAGTTCTCGAAAGGGGGCACGAAAATACTCAACTTCGCAGGCGTGACAATGTGACAGGATATTGTGGAGCCATGAGGTGATGACCAGGAATGAACGCAGGATCGGTGTTGTGCTGACTTTGGTGGCCTTCACAATAACAGTGCGGGCGCAGTTCGATCTTGGTGGATCCCTGGGCGTGTATTTCTACGGGATCGAGCCACGCGACGCTCAGGACCAAGGGTATGCTTCCTTCGACAAGCCCAATGACGAGCCAGCGTTCACCGCATCCCTGTTCTACCGGGAGAAGCGTTCGGCCCACACCGATCTCGGCCTGGAGCTACAGTACACGATGAAGGAGTTCGATGCCCGTTACGGTTATGGTGGTGCGAACAGTAGTGAAGGCAAGGATGTGCATGTGACCTTGCACCTGCTCCACTTCGGGATAACACCGGAAGTGCGCATGACCTATTCGGGCAATACAGTGGTGCGCTTCGGACCCCAGATCGGTTTACTCATCTCCGGCCGCATGAGCGGCTACGGTTGGACGAACGATGTGTACAGCCAGACCCAGACGAGTTATGACGGGGTTCGTGCAACGGATTTCAAAGGTGATCTCCGTGCGTTTTTCGGCATGGGTTTCCGGCTGCCCACAGGGAAGGCCTGTGGACTGACGATCGACCCCTATGTGAGCGCGTCGATCAACTCGTTGCTCAAGTCCGAGCCAGGGTCCAAGGGCACCGAATACGGTATCAAATTCGGTGTGGCGAGACGGTCCGCTCGCGAGGCGTTGACCGCGATCATCGACCGCAAAGCGCCGAGCCCTGCGAGGGGATCTTGGTAGGGTTACTTCGTTCCCAAGAACTCCAGACTCACCGAGTTAATGCAATAGCGCTGTCCCGTCGGTGGAGGGCCATCATCGAACACATGCCCGAGGTGCGCGCCGCAACGCCCGCAAGTGACCTCGGTCCGGACCATGCCGAAGGTGCCGTCCTCATGGTACAGGACACTGTTCTTGCGCTCAGGCTGGTAGAAACTGGGCCAGCCACAACTGCTGGAGAATTTGGCATCCGCCTGGAAAAGCACGTTGCCGCAGGATGCACAAGCGTAGGTGCCCACCCCTTCGAAGTCCCAATATGCTCCGGTGAAGGCGCGCTCTGTCCCTTTCTCGAAGGCCACATAGTAAAGGTCTTCCGGCAGCAACTTCTTCCACTCTGTCAGCGGTAGGTCCAACTTGGTCGTGTCGGAGTGCGAGTAATGCGGGTTCTTGCTGTGATCGTACTGGCTCATGGTCTCAGTGGTCGGATGCATTTCCTTTTGGGTCTGGCCGGTGCTATCCGCGCAGCCAGCGAACAATAGAGCAGCGGTACAAAGAATGGTGTGGATGGGTCGCATTTCGGCCGAGTAGGCGGATCAGTACCGATCAGGGTTTCGTCTCCAGAAGGTCCAAGCTGACCGCATTGATGCAGTAGCGCAGGCCGGTGGGTCGGGGTCCATCATCGAAGACGTGACCCAGATGTGCCCCGCATCGGCTGCACACCACTTCGGTGCGCACCATCCCGAGTTCCCGATCAACATGGTCTTCCACGCTTTCCTCGCTCTTCGGGTCATAGAAGCTCGGCCAGCCTGTTCCGCTGTCGAATTTCGTGTGGGCATCGAACAACGCGCGGCCACACACCGCACAGGTGTAAGTGCCGTCCCCTTTCCGGTCCTCGAATTTTCCCGTGAACGGTCGCTCCGTGCCCTTTTCGAAAGCGACATGGTATAGGTCCGCGGGCAGGATCTTCTTCCATTCGCTCAACGGCACGTCGAGCTTCTTGGTGTCGGTCATCGAGTAGTGCGGATTCTTGCTATGGTCATACTGGCTCATGGTGTCTTTGGTCGCTGGCATTTCTTTACGGGTCTGTCCGGTGCTGTTCTCACAGCCCATCAGCAGAAGGGCTGAGGTCCAAAGTAGGATGTGGGTACGTTGCATGCCAGTCGGTCGCAGGGAGAGCTTGTTCATGACAAAGGTGGTTGAAGAACATACGGGGATCTGTTCGGATCGGATCGGAGGTAAGGCTTCCCCGCAGCGGTGAACGCTGTTGAAAAAATTCCTTCCCCTATAGGGGAAGTAGAAAGGAGAGGTCCGATCCGATGCACCGATCACCGCCCGATGCTGTTCATTTGCGCCCCTTAGGACACATCGGTCATGGCGAAAAAGAGCGGCGATCTGGTCATCGTGGAGTCACCCGCGAAAGCGAAGACCATCGAGAAGTACCTCGGTGAAGGCTATACTGTGCTGAGCAGTTACGGCCATGTGCGCGACCTGCCGGAACGTGAGTTGAGCGTTGATGTGGAGAACGGATTCGAGCCGGTGTACATCATTCCCGACGACAAGAAGGACCGACTGAAGCAACTACAGAAAGAAGCGGACAAGGCCGTAACGGTGTGGTTGGCGACTGACGAAGACCGTGAAGGGGAGGCCATCAGCTGGCATTTGAAGGAAGCCCTCGGACTGGCGGACGACAAGGTGAAACGTATCACCTTCAACGAGATCACCAAGAGCGCGATCCTCAAGGCGATCGAGAATCCGCGCGAGATCGATATCCACCTCGTGGACGCACAGCAGGCGCGTCGCGTGCTGGACCGCCTGGTGGGCTATGAACTCAGCCCGATCCTTTGGCGCAAGGTGAAGCCCAGCCTCAGTGCCGGGCGTGTGCAAAGTGTCGCTGTGCGATTGATCGTGGAACGTGAACGGGAGATCCTCGACTTCAACAGCACGAGCGCGTTCCGGATCACAGCGATGATGCGCACTGGGAGCGGTGCCACGGTGAAGGCCGAACTGCCGAACCGATTCGCGGCGGAGGCCGAGGCGATGGCCTTCCTTCAAGGATGCATCGGTGCTGGCTACACGGTGAACGCGGTTGAGAAAAAGCCTGGGAAGCGCTCACCGGCAGCACCCTTCACCACATCCACCCTGCAACAAGAGGCGTCGCGCAAACTGGGCTATGGCGTGGATCGGACGATGCGGATCGCCCAGGGACTTTATGAGCAGGGAAGCATCACCTACATGCGTACTGATTCGGTGAACCTGGGTGAGCAGGCCATCGCAGCCGCCGCAGCGCAGATCAGCGATCAATATGGGGAGCGCTACAGCAAGCCGCGCCGCTTCACCAGCAAGAGCAAGGGCGCGCAGGAGGCGCACGAGGCCATCCGCCCCACGGACATGATGGTGCGCAACGCTGGCTCCGACCGCGATGCCGAGCGCCTCTATGACCTGATCTGGAAACGCACCCTCGCCAGCCAGATGGCCGAAGCAGAGTTGGAGAAGACCGTGGTGAACATCGCGATCAGTACCCGCCCTGGCGATCAACTCCAAGCTACCGGTGAGGTGATCCTCTTCGATGGTTTTCTCAAAGTGTATATGGAAGGGCGTGACGATGAGGATGGCGAGGAACAGGAAGGCCTGCTGCCCGACATGAAGCAGGGTGAACAACTCCAGTTGCAGGAGATGACCGCCACGCAACGCTTTGATCGTGCAGCGCCACGTTACACGGAGGCGAGTTTGGTGAAGAAGCTCGAAGAACTGGGTATCGGAAGGCCGTCGACCTATGCGCCGACGATCAGCACCGTGCAGAAGCGTGGCTATGTGGTGAAAGAGAACCGTGATGGAACACCGCGCCCGTATCGCGTCCTCACGTTGGTAAGCGACGCGATCAGCGATGCGACCGCCAGCGAGAACGTCGGTGCTGAAAAGCAGAAGCTCTTTCCGACGGATATCGGCATGGTGGTGAACGATTTCCTCGTGGAGCATTTCCCCACGATCGTGGATCTCAACTTCACGGCGAAAGTGGAGGAGGAGTTCGATGTGATCGCCGAGGGCAAAGAGAACTGGCGCGAAATGATCAAGCGCTTCTACAAGCCGTTCCACGAGACCATCGGAACGGTGAGCGAGACCGCTGAGCGCGCCACAGGTGCCCGTCTGCTCGGGATCGACACGGTGAGCGGCAAGCCGATCAACGCACGCATTGGGCGGTTCGGTCCAATGATCCAGATCGGTGGGGTGGACGATGAGGAGAAGCCGCGTTTCGCCAGCCTTCGGAAGGACCAGAGCATCCAGACGATCACCTTGGAGGAGGCCCTGGACCTGTTCAAGCTCCCGCGCACGCTGGGCGAACGCGACGGTGAGATCTGCACGGTCGGCATCGGCCGCTTCGGTCCTTACGTTCGGCTTGGAAGCACTTATGCGAGCCTAACGCCTGAGGATGATCCGCTGGAGATCGACCTGCGCCGTGCAGTGGAGCTGATCGACCTGAAAAAGGTGGCGAACGCGACTCGGGAGCTTGGCGAATACGAAGGAGAGAAGCTGGAGGTGGGCCGTGGCCGCTTCGGTCCGTTCGTGAAGCGCGGCAAGCTCTACGCGAACATTCCAAAAGCCGAGGATCCCGCGACCGTCACATTGGAACGCGGCATTGAGCTCATCCAAGCCAAGATGGCGGGCGCACGCGCGAACATCCTCAAGGAATTCACCGGATCCGAGATCCAGATCTTGGACGGTCGTTATGGGCCATACGTCACCGATGGCAAGAAGAACGCGAACCTGCCGAAGGAGAAAAAGGCGGAAGACCTTACCCTGGAGGAGTGCGTTGCGTTGATCGCGCAGGCTCCCGAGCGGAAAGGTGGGGCTCGCAAAGGGGGGCGGAAGTTCGCCGCGAAGAAAGCGGCCCCGAAAAAGGTAGCGGCCAGGAAAACCGCGAAAAAGCGCGCAGGTCCGCCCAAGGCGTAGGGCCTTGCGAACACGCTGGTGTGAGCAGATCGTGCCGGGCGTCCCATCGACGATCTCCTCGACTACCGACCTTCGTCAGCGTGTGAAAGGCATGGATGTCTTCCACATGATTCTCCCGCAGGCGGACCTCCATGGACTTCAGCATTTACTTCCAACCTTCGGAACAGTTCGGCGCCACCCGGCCGGAGTGGCTCCCGAACACCCTCGGCGATAACACGACGTTCCACACGGGCAAGGGATTCCCTTCGCTCGAGGATGCGCGGATCGCCTTGTTCGGAGTTCTGGATGATCCCGGCCATGCCCGGCCAAGGGGATGTGTGCGGGCACCCGACGCGATCCGCACCGAGTTCTATCAACTCTATCTCCCCGCCGGGGGTCTTCACATCGTGGATCTGGGCGATATCCATCCAGGAGCCAGTGCCGGAGACACCCAGCACGCGGTCGCTGAGACCATCGCCGAGTTGATGCGGATGAACATCGTGCCCATCCTCCTGGGCGGCGGCCAGGGCCATACGTTCACACAATACCTCGCTTACGAGAAACTGGAGCGCACGGCGAACCTGGTCTGCATCGACGGCCGCTTCGACTTGGGCGAGCCGGGCCAGGGATTGGCCGAGTCCAGCTACCTCAGTCACATCGTACTGAGACAACCGAACTACTTGTTCAACTACAGCAACCTGGGCTACCAGACCTATCTGGTGGACCAGGCGGGCATCGAGTTGATGGACAAGCTCTATTTCGATGCCCACCGGTTGGGGGAGTTGCGCGCGAGCTTGGCGGATGCGGAGCCCGTACTGCGCAATGGCGATACATTGAGTGTGGACTTGACCGCTGTGCGACGCAGCGACGCACCGGGCACTACCCGCTCGGGCCCCAACGGATTCCACGGTGAGGAGGTCTGTCAGTTAATGCGGTACGCGGGCGTCAGCGAGAAGATCACCTCAGTGGGGATCTATGAACTGGATCCCGATCGCGACGTAGATGGGGCTACCGCGCAACTCGCGGCGCAAATGATCTGGTGCTTTCTGGACGGTTTCCGCAGCCGCACGAACGACCTACCCTGGTTGGACCGTAAGCGGTTCACCCGCTTCCGGATCCCGATCCGTGGACACGAACAGGAACTCGTGTTCTACAAAAGCACCGTAAGCGACCGCTGGTGGATGGACATTCCCTACCGGGCTGAACAGGAGGCCCGGTTCGAGCGACATCATTTGGTGCCGTGCTCCTATTCGGATTACCAGATGGCCTGCCGGGAAGAGGTCCCGGACCGCTGGTGGCGCACCTTCCAGAAGCTCGCCTAAGCAGCGGGCGCTGCGGGTGGGCCGTAGGGATCCCTGCCCAGCGGCGCTTCGTCGGATTTGGCCGCAACGGATTGTTGCTATATTGGCGCCGGGATCGAGAACGGTCCCGGTGGCTCTTGTCCGGAACCGGGATCATACAGAACGTAACACAAGCATGAGGGGGATAATCACCGCAGCGGTCTGCGCTGTAGTGGCGAGCGCTTCGTTCGCCCAGCAGGATCCGCAGTTCACGCAGTACATGTTCGATCGCCTGTCGATCAACCCGGCCGTTGCGGGTACCACCGGACAACTCTGCGGCACCTTGCTGCTCAGGCAGCAGTGGTCCGGCTTCGACGGCGCACCCCGTACCGCGCTCCTCAACGCGCACATGCCCATCAAACGCATAAGCAGTGGCGTGGGTATTTCGGTTTTTCTGGATGAGTTGGGCCAGCAGAAGAGCACCTTCGCACGGTTCAGCTACTCCTTCCATCGCAAACTGGGCGCGGGGACGCTTGGCATCGGTCTTTCAGCGGGCATGGTAAGCCATACATTGGGTAACGATTGGGAAGCGACCGACCCTGTCGCATCCGACGAAGCGATCCCGGCCAATGGCAATAGCGATATGGGATGGGATGTTGGAGGTGGCCTTTACTATGTGAGCCCCACTTTGTGGCTGGGCATTTCCAGTACACACCTCACCGAAGTCGAGTTGGCGAATGTGAGCATCCAGACCCGTCGGCACTGGTTCGTGCAGGGTGGTTATGATTGGGCGATCAAAGGCGACAAGAAATACGTGCTTCAGCCGAGCTTCCTTGTCAAGAACGACGGCGAGTCCACCCAGTTGGACGTTACCGGCACATTCCTCTATAATAACATGGTGTGGCTGGGCGTTTCGTACCGTACTGAGGACGCCATCGCTCCGCTCATCGGCTACCAGTTCAAACCCAACCCGAAATCCATGGTCCGGATCGGGTACAGCTATGATGTGACCACTTCGCAACTCAAGAACTACAGCAGTGGAAGTCATGAGATCATGTTGAATTACTGCGTTCTCATTGTAAAACCACCTGACGTGCAGATCTACCGCAACGTCCGGTTCCTCTAGGCGATACGAAACCCAACAACCTCACCTGCCGTAAAGTGCCTCGTCCTAGGTGTTCGCTTACCCGTTACACCTTCGGAAAAGGGTCCCTGCAAGGAAGTACTGAACGGCAAAAAAGGAAGAACATGGAACGTCCCATCGTGTATGTCTGCGCCATTGTCCTGCTGGCGGGCTGTGGTGCTGGTGGCCAGGGGCAACTTATTGGTGCTCAGGGTAGACCCGGATGGTATCAGGTCGATCCATATGGGATGAATTACATCCCCATGGGATCCTTTGTCATGGGGCCCAGCGACCAAGACGTGCCCTACGCGCTCGTGACAAAGAGCAAGACCGTTTCGGTGCAGGCCTTCTACATCGATCAAACGGAGATCACGAACAACGAGTACCGTCAGTTCATCTACTACGTGCGCGACTCCATCGCCAAGCGTATTCTGGGTGATGAGGACATTGGTGAGCATATCATCAGTGAGGACGAGTTCGGCGAAGAGATCGACCCCCCGGTGATCAACTGGCGCGAGCGGATCAACTGGTATGGTGATGAAGAACGTGAGGCGCTTGCGGACATGTTCCTGAGCGAGAGCGAGCGGTTCTATCGCCGGAAAGAGGTTGACACGCGGAAGCTGATGTTCGAGTACTATTGGATCGATCTGAAGGAGGCTGCCCGAAAGGCGAACAATGCCCGTGACCTGGACCTGAGCTACACCAACGTGAAAGGCCAGAACAATGCGATCCGCGGCCACAGCGACCGGTCCAAGTTCATTATCAAGGAGGTGATCAATGTGTACCCCGACACCTTGGTATGGGTCCACGACTTCACATACTCTTTCAATGAGCCGATGACCGAGAATTATTTCTGGCATCCGGCTTATGATGACTATCCGCTTGTTGGCGTCACCTGGGTTCAGGCCTCGGCGTTCAACGTCTGGCGCACCCAGCTCATGAACAGCTGGCTGGAACAGGGCGGTGAGGCCTACGTGAACCGGTTCCGCTTACCCACGGAGGCTGAATGGGAGTATGCTTCACGCGGTGGCCTCGATCTCGCTCCCTTCCCATGGGGCGGCCCCTACGTTCGTAACCGCCAGGGTTGTTTCCTCGGCAACTTCAAGCCCCTGCACGGCAACTACGTCGATGATGGAGGCTTCCATACCGTGCCGGTGGACAGTTACACTCCGAACGACTATGGCTTGTACAACATGGCCGGTAACGTTGCGGAGTGGACCAGCACGGCCTTCGATGAGAGCGTTTATGATTTTGATCACGACCTGAACCCCGAGTACAGCTACGATGCCCTCGCCAATGACCCCCCTTCGCTCAAGCGCAAGGTGATCCGCGGTGGCTCGTGGAAGGACATCGGCTATTACATGCAGACAGGTACGCGCAGCTATGAGTACCAGGACACCACCAAGGCCTATATCGGCTTCCGGTCGGTGATGACCTACCTGGGCCGTGGCAAAGCCGTGAACGCCGAAGACCTCTAGACCAAGGAATCAGCGACCGTTACCGAACCAGCACGGGCGCATTCATAGACTATTCCCGCACTCCCAGACGAACCCAAAACGCAAGGACGAACGATGAAACCCGGTAGCAAGAAGTGGAAGAACTTCATGGCCAAGCTGTACGGAATTGGTGCAGCGATCGTGATCGTGGGCGCACTGTTCAAGATCGAGCACTGGCCCTTAGCGAGCTTTTTCCTCATCCTCGGTCTTAGTACCGAGGCGATCATCTTTACGTTCTCCGCTTTCGAGCCACCGCATGAGGATCCGGATTGGAGCTTGGTGTACCCGGAGCTTGCCACCGGCGAGAAAGCCGAAGGCGATGACTTCAAGAAGGAGGACCAACGCTCGATCACCGAGCAGTTGGACAACATGTTGGAAAGCGCCAAGATCGAGCCGGAGCTCATTGCGAGCCTGGGTGACGGCATGCGTTCGTTGAGCGATCAGGCCAAACAAATGGGCCAGATCGCCGGAGCGGCCTCCGCTACCAACGAATATGCCAACAGCCTGAAGAGCGCCACCCAGAAAGTGGACTCCCTGAGCGACAGTTACGCGAAAGCCAGCGAGAGCTTGGCAGGCTTGACCAACAGCGCCGAAGCCGGCCGAAACGCCGGTGAGAGCCTCAGCAAAATGAGCCACAACCTCACTGCGCTGAACGAGATGTACGAACTCCAGCTGAAGGGCAGCCGCGAGAAGCTTGAGGCGGCCAACCAGATGTTCGCGGGCATGGCGGAGATGATGACCAACCTGAACAACTCGGTGAACGACACCAAGCGGTACAAGGAGAACATCGCCGAGCTCAGCGACAACCTCGCCAAACTCAACACGGTGTACGGCAACATGCTGGCCGCCATGACCATCAGCCGCTGATCCGATCGATCAAAAGGCAGTTACAAGGAACCTGAAATACCGGTCGGAACAAGATGGCAAGTGGTAAACTGTCCCCGAGACAGAAGATGATCAACATGATGTACTTGGTGCTCACGGCGCTCCTCGCGCTGAACGTATCCAAGGAGATCCTGGACAGCTTCGTGACGGTGAACAACGGCTTGGAGAACACCAAGCTTTCGCTGAAGGACAAGATGGACGCCCAATACGGCTCGTTCGAAGCGTACGCAAAGGAGAACCAAGCCAAATATGGTGCGGCATGGGCGAGCGCCCAGAAGTTGAAGTCCGCTGGTGCCGAACTGATCGCGTACATCGACACGATCAAGGTGCGCTCGATCATGCAGGCCGAAAAGTGGCCGTATGACAGCGTCGTTCTGGGTGATGGCCGTCTCGTCGACCTGATGAAGATGTCCAAGAAGGACAGCCACGATGAGTTGACCACCATGCTCATCGGTAGTGAGCCGGCGAAACCCAAGGATGGCCCTTTCAGCGCGAACGAGCTCCGGACGAAACTGGAAGCCTTCCGCGATCTGGTGAAGGCCAGCCGTCCTCAGGACGCCGACCTCAGTGCTGCGATGGACCGCATCTTCAACTTCGACGATCGCCTCGATGCCTCCGGTACCAACAACAACTGGCAGAGCATCAACTTCTACCATGTACCCATGGTCGCCGGCATCACGATCATGAGCAAGCTCCAGACGGATGTGCGCAATGCGGAGGGTGAGGTCGTGAAACGTATGATGGACGCGGTGGAAGGCAAGAGCTTCAAATTCTCCAAGCTTTCCTCCATGGTGGATCCGGAGAGCAATTATGTCACCGTCGGTAGCACCTACCGGGCCGACATTTTCCTTGGCGCCTATGATCCCAACAACCAGTTCAGCATCGAGATCGCCAAGAACGGAACGATCGACACGATCAAGAATGAGGTTATCGGCGAGAAAGAAGTGTTCCAGAGCGGTCCCAACGGGAAGTATCAGTTGGAGATCCCGGCCACCGGTGCCGGCGAACGGACCTATGCGGGTATCATCGTGTTCAAACCCGTAGGGGGTGATGCGCAGCGGATCCCATTCCGGGAGAAGTTCGAAGTCGCGGCTCCAACCTTGGTGGTGAGCCCGACCAAAATGAACGTGTTCTATCGCGGAGTGGACAACCCGGTGAGTGTGAGCGTGGCGGGGTACAGCGAAAAGGCGACACGTGCGTCCATGACCAATGGATCGATAGCGCCGGCCTCAGGCGGTGGCTATATCGTGCGTCCGGGCAAGGAATCCGAAGCGACGGTCAGTGCGAGCGTTACCAACGTGGACGGCACTTCAAAGGCGATGCCCGGCGTGAAGTTCCGCGTGAAGAACGTCCCGAACCCCACACCCTATTTCGGTGGCAAGAGCGTGAACGATGAGACGATCAAAAAGACCGAACTGACCGCCGCTGCGGGGGTGATCGCCAAGATGATCGACTTCGAATTCGACTTGAAGTTCGAGGTGATCGAGTTCAAAGTGACCATGATCGTGGGTGGCACGCCGATCGAGAAGATGACCAAGGGCCCGGCCGTCAGCGGTGATATGCGCGAGATGTTCCAGAAGGCCAAGCCCGGTCAGAAGATCTACATCGAAGGCATCAAGGCCCGCGGCCCTGACGGAACCGTACGGAACCTGGGTGGACTTTCGTTCAAGGTGGTGTAACGCGACCAACAAACGCATCCAACGATGAGGACCCTGAAGAACCTGCTCCTGACGATGGCCCTGGTGGCCATCGGCTTTTGCGCTGCGCCTTTGGCAACGGCCCAGACGGTATTGGATGGCGCCTACATCAAAGAGCACACGAAGACCAAGCGCGTCGTACCGTATACCCACATCCGCGAGGCGGATGTGATGTGGGCCCGCCGGGTGTGGCGCACGATCGACATGCGCGAGAAGATGAACCACCCGTTGTACTACCCAACGGAGGCCATCAACGATCGCAAGAGCCTGTTCGACGTGATCCGTCAGGGCCTGATGGTCGATGGTTCGATCACAGCCTATGACGCTGGTCCCCTGCTGACGGACGACGAGTTCAAGAAGCCCTTGCTGGCTACGGAACTCAAGGACATGTTCTCCCGGATGGATACCCAGTACACCGAGTCACTGACAACGGGTGACATGGAAATGGTGGTGCAGGAGATCAACCTGGAGAGCCGGGACATTAAGATGTACAAACTCAAGGAGGACTGGATCTTCGACAAGCAACGCTCCACGATGGACATCCGTATCATCGGCATCGCACCCATGGTGGAGAAGCGCGGTGAAGACGGTGAAGTGCGTGGTTACGCCCCGATGTTCTGGCTGTACTACCCCGAGTGCCGCTATGTGTTCGCGAACTGGGACGCCTTCAACCGGGAGAACGATTCCGAGCGCCGCAGCTATGAGGACATCTTCTGGAAGCGCCAGTTCAGCAGCTACATCACCAAGTGGAGCAACGTGTACGACCGCGGCATCAGCGACTACAAGACCGGTCTGGACGCATTGCTGGAAGGTGAGGAGATCAAACAGACGCTGTTCGAATTCGAACACGATCTCTGGAACTTCTGACCCGTCCCAACGACTTAGGAAGCCCCGACTTGTCGGGGCTTCCGGCTTTTTGACCCTTCGCGTACGCCGGGGCTGCCCCTCCACGTTCCCGTCTTATGTGTGCGGCCGGGTCGTTACGGATACCTGCGAGTGGTCTTGCCCTGGTGTGGGCCCTTTCACTGTCCGCCCAAAGCACACTTGAACCGGGTGGGTCCTGTCAGGTCGCCGGCCGGGTGATCTCCTACACCACGTTGCGTGAGGCCGATGTGCTTTGGGAACGCCGAGTTTGGCGCACGATCGACCTGCAGGAGAAGACGAACCTGCCGTTCCTGCTACCCCAGGCGCAGGTCAATGGCTGCCTCGGGTTGCTCGGGGTGATCAGGCACGGGCTGCTTGACGAAGGTGCGATCACGGCGTACGACCCCGGTTCGCTCGGTAAGGATGATGGCTTCAGGGTACCCTTCGATACAGAGGCCGTCAGGAAGATCTTATCCGGTCTCGACACACTTGCGCCGAACGCAGTGTCCCGGTTCACCATCAAGGAGGACTGGATCTTTGACAAACAGCGCTCGGTCATGGAGGTGCGCATCATCGGCCTCGCTCCCATGGTCGAAGTCCGTGGAGAGGATGGAGAGTTGCGCGGCCATCGTCCGCTGTTCTGGTTATACTTTCCGGAATGCAGGACGCTCTTTGCCCGCTGGCTGGCGGCCAGGCAGGAGGATGGTGATCCGGTCAGTTATGAAGGGCTCTTCGCCTCGCGTCGTTTCAGCAGCACGATCATCAAAGTGAGCAATATGCAGGACCGCATGATCGATGAGCATCGTACCGGACTGGACGCTTTATTGGAAAGCGAGGCCATCCGCCAGCAGTTGCTGCACATGGGCTTCGACCTCTGGAACTACTGATCGGCCATCCGCCTCGCGGGCTTCCGCTACTTTTGCGCCCCCATGATCACGGTCCAAGGCCTTGTATTGCATTTCGGTCAGCGGCCGATGTTCGATGATGTCTCCTTTTTTATTGGCAGCGATGACCGTATCGGCCTTGTGGGTCGCAACGGAGCTGGCAAAAGCACGCTACTGAAGATCCTCGCGGGTCAGCAGAATTTCGACAAAGGTGTCATCGGCAAACCCAAGGAATTGACCATGGGCTACCTGCCGCAGGAGATGGCCCACAACCTCAAGCTGAGCCCCTGGCAGATCGCAGAGACCGCGTTCGCGGAGGCGCAGGCCTTGAACGCCTCCATCAACAGGATCGAGAAGGACCTGGAGACCGCCACCACGGATGAGGAGGCGATGGAACTGGCCACCATCCTGGCACATGCCCACGAGCGCCTCAATGCGATCGGTGCTGCGGACCACGATATGCAGGTGGAGCGGATGCTCAAGGGCATCGGCTTCGTGGGTGAGGACATGCACCAGCCGATCGGTGAGCTCAGTGGAGGCTGGCGCATGCGGGCCGAACTCGCCCGGATCCTCCTGATGCAGCCTGATCTGCTGTTGTTGGACGAGCCCACCAACCACCTGGACCTTCCGGCCATTCAATGGCTTGAGGACCTCCTCCGAACTTACCCGGCCGCGTTGGTCCTCATCTCGCACGACAAGACCTTCCTCGACCGGCTCACCCGTCGCACGCTGGAGGTGACCGGTGGGGATATCATCGATCGCAAGGTGCCCTGGACCCAGTACGTCGAACTGCGCAAGGTCGAACGTGAACAGCAATCAGCAGCGGCGAAGGACCAGCAGCGTTACATCGAGCAGACCACGGTCCTCATCAACAAGTTCCGGGCGAAGGCGAGCAAGGCCGCTTTCGCACAGAGCTTGATCACCAAGCTGGAGAAGCTTGAGCGCATTGAGGTGGACGATGAGGATCTGCGCAAGATGCTCGTGAAGTTCCCACCTGCGCCGAACAGCGGCAAGATCGTCGCCGAAGTGAAGGGTGTGAGCAAGGCCTACGGCCAGAAGCACATCTTCAGCAATGCCGAACTCACGATCGCCAAGGGCGAGCACCTCGCGCTGGTGGGTGCCAACGGAACGGGCAAGAGCACGCTCGTGCGCATGATCATGGGCGAGGAGCCCTATGAAGGTGAGATCCGCCTGGGGCACAATGTGATCGTAGGTTACTACGCGCAGGACATGCCCGAGCGCATGAACCCCATGAGCACGGTGATGGAAACGGCCGAGTACGCCGCGAGCGAGGACAACCGGCCGCGCATACGGGCCATGCTCGGCGCCTTCATGTTCAGTGGAGAGGATGTGGACAAGAAGGTGAAAGTGCTGAGCGGTGGTGAGCGCGCCCGCCTTGCGCTGTGCTGCATGCTCCTCAAGCCATTGAACTTCCTCATTCTCGATGAGCCCACGCACCACCTGGACATCCAGAGCAAGGATGTGCTGAAGGACGCGCTGAAGAACTACGATGGCACCTTCCTGCTGGTAAGCCATGATCGCGATTTTCTCACGGGCCTCACCAATCGTCTGTTGGAACTGGACCACCTGCGCATCCGCGATCAGCATATGGACATCCTCGAGCTCATCGAGAAGCGCAAGGCGTTGCAAGGCGCCGATATCGGCAAGTCCTCGGCCGTATCCGCGAAAGGGAACGCGAAAGCACAGAAGTCCTCCGACCAGCGGGAGCGCAAAGACAAGGACAAGGAGCGTCGCCGCGTGCAGAACCAGGTGGAACGTCTTGAGAAGCAACTCGCCGATCTGGAAAAGGACGAGAAGGAACTTCAGGCGTCCGTCATGAAGGGTGGTATTCCCGCCACCGAGTTACAAAAGGGTTACGAGCGGCTCGGAGAACTGGCGCAACGTATCGCTGCCGTGATGTCCGAATGGGAGACCGTCTCCGCGCAGCTGCAGGAGCTGGGCGAGGAGGCCAGGAACTGACCGTCGGCAGCGGCCGATCCGTTACGTTCCAATTCCGCTGGCATTGTTGGGTGTGAGCGCGCATGTCGTGCGTTCCTCAACCCGCAACACCATGGCCTCCATGCGAATGCCGCCACGGCAGAAGATGATCAACATGATGTACCTCGTGCTCACCGCGATCCTGGCGCTGAACGTGAGCAAGGAAGTGCTCGACGCGTTCGCTATCATGGACGCCGGCCTGGTCCGCGGGCAACGCGCGTCCGAGCATCGTTCGCAAATGGAGTACGCGGTCTTCGCCGATGCCGCCAAGCGGTTCCCGGAAAAGTTCGAAGCCAGGCATAAACAGGCCATGCGTGTGAAAGCACAGGCCGATCTTCTGGTGGAACACATCGAGAGCATAAAGGCCAGGGCTGTTGCCGAAGCCGATGGATTGGAACTGACACGGCTGCGTGGCAAGGATGCCGATGGCACCGATACGCTCCGTGCGTTGCTCGCGCTTGACGCGAAGGATGACCGCGAAACGCTTACCCGCATGATGGTGGGCAGTGAACCCGCGAGTCCGAAACAGGACCCCGGCGGCGCGTATGACCTCAAACAGCGCATCACCGCGCTCCGTGACAGCCTGAAAGCACTTGCGGGCGAAGGGGAGCCTGAACTCATAGCCTCGCTTGACATGCTCTTCGACTTCCGAGACCGGCGCGACGCTTCGGGCACGCTGAACAACTGGGAGTCCACCAATTTCTATGATGTGCCACTGGCGGCGGGCATCGCAGCGCTGAGCAAACTCCAATCGGACATCCGCAGCGCGGAGAACGACATGGTGAAATGGCTTTACCGCTCGGTGGGGTTAAAGGACCACAAATTCAGCACGCTCACAACGGCGGTTGTTCCACAAAGCAGCTTGATCATGGTAGGTGATTCGTTCCGGGCCGACGTGTTCCTGGCGGCCTATGATCCGAAGAACCCGCCCACGGTCTCGGTGAGCGGAGGAAGCACCTTACCCATCGGCATAGATGGTAAGGCCAAGCTGCGTCTGCGCGGTGACCAGGTCGGAGAGCATCAGGTGCAGGGCATCATCCGGTTCGAAGGTCCGGACGGCACCGAAGAGATCCCGTACACCACTTCGTATCAGGTAATGGCCCCGTTGCTCGTAGCATCGCCCACCAAGATGAACGTTCTCTACCGTGGCGTGGAGAATCCCATCGATCTTTCGGTGCCGGGTATCCCTGCGGAACGGGTGCAGGCGAGCATCACCAGTGGACGTATCGTTCGAAGCGCAAAGGGCTGGGTGGCTTCGGGCCTGTCCGGATCGAGTGCTGAACTCTACGCGCAAACCCAGATGCCGGATGGCACCACCAAACGGATCGGGCCTGTGAAGTTCCGGGTGAAGGACCTGCCGCCACCAACCGCTTTTGTGGCCGGGAAAAGTGCCCGGGAGAGCAAGGTGAGGAAGGCCGAGATGACCGCTGCCAAAGGCGTGGTCGCCAAATTGGAGGATACTGACTTTGACGCGCCCTGGACAGTGCAACGCTTCCGATTGACCGTGTTGCGAAAGGGAGGTGCCCCTATCGAACACTTCGCCGTCGGCAATACGTTCACAGCGGACATGGCCACAGTCCTTAACGCGTGTCGGCCGGGCGACCAGGTCCACATCGATGAGATCAAGGCCAGGCTCGCCAATGGTCAGGGCCCTGTCCGGGACCTCACGCCCATCGCACTCAAGGTCATGCCTTGAATCCATTCCCGCTGATCCAAAGATCCCGGCTATATTTGCGCCCTATTGCGGGGTGGAGCAGATGGTAGCTCGTCGGGCTCATAACCCGAAGGCCGCAGGTTCGAGTCCTGCCCCCGCTACAAAGAGAACCCGGCGAAAGCCGGGTTCCTCGTTTCAGGCAGAGCATGGCGCACAAAGCGGGATACGTGAACATCATCGGCGAGCCGAACGTGGGCAAGAGCACCCTGCTCAACGCCCTCCTCGGTGAACAGTTGGTGATCACCAACCCCAAGGCGCAGACCACACGCCACCGGATCCTGGGCATTTTGAACGGTGAGGACCACCAGTTGGTCCTGAGCGATACCCCCGGCATACTCGACCCACAGTACCGTATGCAGGAGACGATGATGCAGGCGGTGGACGAGGCGATCATCGACGCGGACATCCTGCTGGTCCTGGTGGAGTTGGGCCAGAAACCGGAACGATCGGAACGGGTTACCGCCCGCGTTGCCCGCTACGAGGGGCCAGTGGTCATACTGGTGAACAAGGTGGATACGGGCACGGAGGAGGCGATCCTCGCCGCCCTGGAGGCTTGGCAACTGGCGTTCCCTGCGGCCAAGGTGGTCCCTATCTCTGCCTTGCACGGTCTGAACGTGGAGGAGCTCCGGGCTTATTTGATCGAACGCCTGCCCGAACACCCGGCGTACTTCCCGAAGGATGAACTGAGCGATCGGAACATGCGCTTCTTCATCAGTGAATTGATCCGGGAGAAGGTGCTGGCGAACTACAAGCAGGAGATCCCCTACAGCACGCAGGTGGTCGTGAACAGCTACGAGGAAGCACCGGACATTGTACGCATACAGGCGGATGTGATCGTGATGCGTGAGAGCCAGAAAGGCATCGTGATCGGCGAAGGCGGCAACGCCCTGCGCAGGATGGGCACCCAGGCGCGCATCGCGATCTCCAAGTACATTGACCGCAAGGTGTTCCTGGACCTGAAGGTGAAGGTGGACCCCGATTGGCGGGAGGACAAGGATAAGTTGAAGAAATACGGATACTAGCGAACACATTCGTCCGCCGTGCGGTGGACGTTCAAAGAATGGGCAACATCGTCGCCATCGTCGGAAGACCCAATGTGGGCAAGAGCACGCTCTTCAACCGCCTCATCGAACGCAAGGAGGCCATTACGGACAACGTGGCGGGCACCACCCGTGACCGCCACTACGGAAAGGCGGAATGGAACGGCGTCGCGTTCAGTGTTATCGACACCGGCGGGTATGTGAGCGGCAGCGACGATGTTTTCGAAGCCGAAATCCGCAAACAGGTGAACCTCGCCATCGAGGAATCAGACGCCATCCTGTTCATGGTGGACGTGCAACACGGGCTCACCGCCGTGGATGAGACCATCGCCACCATGCTCCGCCGCGCGAAGAAGCCCGTGCATCTGATCGCGAACAAAGTGGACGAGTTCGCCAAGCAATACGCCGCCGCCGAGTTCTACAGCCTCGGATTGGGCGAAGTGTATTGCGTCTCCGCACAAAGCGGGGCGGGTACCGGTGAGTTGCTTGATGCCTTGGTCTTGGGCTTCACCAAACCCACGGACGAAGAAGCCCCAGACATCCCCAAGTTCGCGATCGTGGGCAAGCCCAACGTGGGCAAGTCTTCCTTCGTGAACGCGCTGTTGGGTCGTGAACAGAATATCGTAACGCCCATCGCGGGCACCACGCGTGATCCGATCAACACGCGCTGGCATGTCTTCGGCTTCGACGTCATGTTGCTGGACACCGCAGGGATCCGAAAACGGCAGAAGGTGGACGAGGACATCGAGTTCTACAGCGTGATCCGGGCCATCCGCTCCATCGAGGACAGCGACGTGTGCATGCTGATGATCGACGCACAGGATGGCATACAGCAGCAGGACCTGCACATCCTCTCGATCATCCAGAAGAACGGCAAGGGACTCGTGGTGCTGGTGAACAAGTGGGACCTCGTTGAGAAGGAGACGAACACCATGAAGGCGTTCGAGGCGGACATCAAGAAGCGCATGGAGCCCTTTACCGATGTGCCCGTGCTCTTCATCTCGGTGCTGGAAAAACAGCGGATCCTGAAGACGATGGAACTGGCTATGCAGGTGTACGGCGACCGCAAGCGTCGCATCCCTACGCGCAAATTGAACGATGTGCTGCTGCCGATCATCGAGCGCCAGCCACCCCCGATGTACAAGTCGAAGCAGGTGAGCATCAAGTTCATCACCCAGGTGCCCACTGCCGTTCCCACGTTCGCGTTCTTCTGCAACCTGCCGCAGTACATCAAGCCGAGCTACGAACGGTTCCTGGAGAACCGCCTGCGTGAGCATTACCGCTTCACCGGGGTTCCCATCCGGTTGTTCTTCAGGAAGAAATAGGGCGCGGTCTGTTGCGACCGTTGCCGATCCTGTCGTGGCCCATCTCCGTCGAATACACGCTCACGCGCGTTTCGTGCGAGGTATATTTGAACGCACTTCGAATAGGAGGTTGACCATGCAACGGAGATCCATTTTTATCGCTTTCAGCTTTTTCGGTGCAACAATGGGGTTCGCCCAGATCACGGTCGACCCATTCGCATCCATCACGATGTGTACTGTGGTCCCCGTCGATGTGACCTTCACGGCTGTCGGAGTCTTTGATCCCGGGAATGATTTCACGGTGGAGTTGTCCGATGGGACTGGATCCTTCACAGCACCCGTGGTGATAGGCACACAAACGGGAACCACCTCCGGGACGATCTCCTGCGTGATCCCGATGGGCACAACGGGAGTTGCCTTTCAGGTACGCGTGAACAGCACCTCGCCCGTACTTGTTGGCGACGTGAACGCACAGGCTCTTACGATCGAGGATCCGGATGCTGGAACCGATGGCTTCGCCACCATCTGTGCTGGCAATTTCTACGCCGCCCCCTTCCTGGGAGGCACGCCGGATCCAGGCGGTATGTGGTCGATCTCCACGGGTACGGGAGTTTGGGCTTTCGCGGATTCTTTCTCGGGTATGATGAGCGGCGATGTTGTGCAATACGCAGTGACGTCCGCCGGTGGTTGCACAGCTTCGGCGTTCATCACTGTGAGTTCAGTAATACCCCCGAACGCCGGTTTGAGCACGACATTGACCCTGTGCAGCACGGATGCGCCGATCAATATGTGGTCTGTCTTGAACGGTGCGCCTGATCCAGGGGGTGTGTGGACTACGCCTGCCGGTAACCCACACCCGAACACGTTCGACCCTATTGTTGATGCTTCCGGTGTGTACAGTTACGTAGTGCCGGGTATCGCCCCTTGCGCCAACGCGGTGGCGTCCTTGAGTATCTCGGTGAACGCGGCTTCGAACGCGGGAACTGACGCCTCGTTGAACTGGTGTACGAGCAATGGAGTGCTCGACCTGTTCCCTCAACTGGGCGGCGGTCCCATGGCGGGAGGAATATGGACCGATGATGATGCGACCGGGCAATTGGCCGGGAGCATGTTCAACGCTCCAGGTGTGGCTCCGGGCGCGTACAGTTTCACCTATTCGGTCAACGGCGTTCTTCCCTGTACCGTTGCGACCGCTACGCTCACTGTCACCGTTGCCGCGTGCCTCGTTGCTCCGCCACCACAAGGAAACTTCGCGACGGAGTGATCGGCGATCAGATCCGTCCAAGCGCCTGATCGAGATCGGCGATGAGCGACGTGGGATCCTCCAAACCCACATAGAGCCGCACCAGGTTCCAAGGCATGTCGGTGTTGTAACCGCTTGGTCCGCGTAACGCGCACATCGGGAACTGCAGGCTCTCGTACCCGCCCCAGCTCACAGCGATCAGGAAGGTCTTCAACGCATCGCAGAAACGTTCCACCGCCGCCTCGTCGGGCGCATCCACTTCGATGCTCATCAGGCCGGCCACGCGCTTCATCTGCTTCTTCGTCAGCGCATGCTGCGGATGGCTCGCCAGTCCGGGCCAGTGGATGTGCTTCACCTTCGGATGACCTTCCAGGAAGTGCGCGACTTTCTCGGCGCTGTCCGCGCTGCGGTGCATACGCAGTTCCAGTGTACGCAGTCCGCGTATGAGCAACCACGCGTCATGTGGTGATGGCGCTGCGCCTAACGTCATGAACTCCTTGTTCATCACCTGGCGCATGTGGGCGTGGCTTCCTGCCAGCACCCCGGCCACCACATCGCTATGGCCGTTCAGGTATTTCGTTGCGCTGTGCGCGACCAGGTCCACGCCCATGTCGATCGGGTTCT
>Ga0105046_10001443_pt1 | contig 36571 bp, 29 predicted proteins | sample MAT03_FD_78385 | JGI IMG/M metagenome (GOLD analysis project Ga0105046, IMG submission 78385) | Freshwater microbial communities from Lake Fryxell liftoff mats and glacier meltwater in Antarctica - MAT-03 (megahit assembly) | ecosystem: Environmental > Aquatic > Freshwater > Ice > Liftoff... | reverse complement strand
GCTGCAATGTGGCCCAAGAATGATTGGCTTGGCCAAGGTGTTGCGGCGAAGGGCTCTGCGCCGGCTGCGCCCACAATGCGTTCAGCCTCAGGCGTTGTGACCGCTACCTGGACCGCGGTTGCAGGTGCAACTTCCTACAACCTGCATCGGGCCACGAGTGCGGGAGGCCCCTGGTTGGCCGTGGCACTCATGCGCACAGCAACCTCCATGACCGATGTTCCTCCGGCGGCTGGGAAGACCTACTACTATGCAGTTTCCGCGAATGACGCCGTTGCCGAGTCGGCACTTTCGCCGGCAGGATCGGTCGCCTTTTGATACAGCCCGCTTCGTGCAAGATACTGAATCTACGGCATTAATATTCAGGCCGGATCTTCCGATACGCCTTGAATGGCGCGAACTGTGCTGTCCGTGGCGATTGCCGCTGTTTTCGCGACCGCCTTTGCGGACTGTGTCTCGTTGGACAAACCAACGGGCAGTGGCGCGGCCACGGGTGGAACGACCGGTGGAGACGGTGTCACGGGCGTTCCCTTTGGCCCGGCTCAACCGATGTTCAGTGGTGTTGCCGGTCCGTACCAGAAACCAGATTCGATCAGTATTGCACCGGGTTCGCCGCTCAATTACGACGGACTGAATCTGTGGGGAGGCGGTTGTTGTTTTGGTGGCACGGATGGCGGTGACTGGGCGTACTACGAAGAAATCGACTTCGGAGAACACTGCGCTTTTGACAAGATGATTGTCACCTATGCCTCGCCGATGATGGTCGGGCGCATGCGGGTAAAATTAGACAATCCGCAGGGACCAACGGTTGGCGAATTCGCGTTTACCACGCCAACCGGTCCTGATTTCGGCACGCTCGCAGACGTGACCGTGAACCTCATGCCCGTCAGCGGAAAACATTTCTTGCTGATGCAGTTCGTCGAAGGTTTCGGGATCGGGAACTTCGAGCGCTTTATCCTCGAAGCATCGGGAGACCGGACGGCCTGTCCCGCCGCGCAGTAGCGGCCCGATCTGTCATACGGATTTGTGGCATTCAGTCGAACGGATTGCGCGGCATCAGTTTTTTGGGCGCTTTTTTCTTTGAAAGTGTCGCGGTGCCGCTGCCGTGTGAGCCGACGTGATGGGGCTTTGGTACTGATTGCAAACGCGTGAACACGGGCTTGTCGAGATCCGGTATGACCGCAATCTCCACCGGCTTGTATTCCGCAAGCGAGATCGAAAGCGCCACCCGCTCATCGCTGCGTTCAAGATCAAGCGTGGCGGGTGTGATGCCGAGCTGTTTGCCGCTCGCATCTGAAATAACAGCACCTTGTGGAGACGAATCGACGGAGATTGATACCGTGGTGGGCAAGGCGGGTTCGACCGGAGGTGTTGCGGGGGTGGGCGTGGCAACGATCGGTATTTTCGCCGACGGTTCCACCGGAGTTCCTCGACCCATCGCAATCACGAGTCCGGTGGCCAACACCGCGGCGCCGCCACCGAGCCCCAGCCACAGCTTCGTCCGGCTTTTGCCCGCGACGAGTTCGGTGCCGCCGCTGATGCTGACTTCGGGGAGCGATTGATTTGTGCCCGTCGGAGGCGCGACCGGGGGCGCACGCGTCTGTACCCGCGGTCTTAGTTCGACCATCTCAATGCCTGAACCAGCGAGCTCGATCTCTGCATCTTCGGGCAACGCCTCAAGCGCCGCAAGTTCCTCGGGCAGGATGCGATCCTTGCTGTCCGTGACTTCGTCCTGAAAGATCTCTTTCAGGAAGTTCGGCAACCGCTGGCTGAAGTAGCGCTGTTCGACCAGCACCGCCTCGAGATCCATCGCCATGGCTTTGCCGCTTGAATACCGCAACTCGGGCTTGCGTTGTAGCGCGCGCATGACCACCTTGTCGAGTTTGGGCGGAACGTCGGGGTTCATCGACGACGGCAGCGGAATCGGCATATCGAGTATTGCCTTCATCGCGGCGAGTGCGTTGTCGGCCTTGAACAGTCGACGTCCAGTCAAGCATTCGTGTAATACGATTCCGAGTGCGAACAGATCCGAGCGATGATCGACCGGTTGTCGATTGATTTGTTCGGGCGCGAGATACGCAACCTTGCCCTTGACCGAGCCCGCCTGCGTTCGCGTTTCCTTGACCTCTTCGGCCGCGCGCGCGATGCCGAAGTCGAGCACCTTCACGGCACCGTTGAACCCCAGCATGAGGTTGGCCGGTGTCACGTCGCGATGAATGATCCCGAGCGTCTTGCCTTCGGCACCTGTCATGCTGTGCGCGTGGTTGAGGCCGAGCGCTGCTTGCCGAATGATCTCGGCAATCACATCCGGGGGCGAGGTCCGACCGAGATCGGCGAGTTTGGCCATCACGGCGCTCAGGTTCCGGCCGTGGACGTACTCCATGGCCAGGAAATGAGACCCCTCGATTTGGCCGAACTCGAATACCTGCACGACGTTGGGATGCGAGATAAGCGCCGAGATCTTGGCCTCGTCGATGAACATCTCGACAAAGCGGGCATCGCGGGACATGGCCGGCAAGATACGCTTCAACACCAGGACCCGGCGAAAGCCTCCCGTGCCCGGGGCGACGGCTCGAAACACCTCCGCCATACCGCCCACACCGATCTTCTCGAGGAGTACGTAGCGCCCGAAACGTTCAGGCGAGATCTGGGGTCGAGCAGACGGGGCCACCAAGGTCCCTCAAAACTAATGGATTTCGCCCCGGCGATCCAATTGTCCCTCGATTGTTTTGAAATGAAACAATCGATGTGGAATGACTGTTTTCTATGGCCCAGTGCGTTGATTGAGACTAAACCCCGGGTGCAACCTCTGGTACGATGGGCCCCATGGTCCTGGCTGATATGCACAAACCCTTCCCGAGAATGGTGCTGGCGTCGTTGCTTGTGGCAATGATCGTGGGTGCCGCGGAGCCCGCGTTAGCCCAGAGCAAGGCGGACATCAAGGCGGCCAAGCAGGCCTATTCTCGCGGTGAAAAGGCCTTTCAGAACGGTCAGTACGAGGAATCGCTGGTTGAGTTCGAGAAGGGATACGGACTTTCTCAAAAGGAGCTCTTCCTCCTCAACATCGCCTACGCGCACGAGAAACTCGGACACCTTGAGGAGGCGATCGACTATTACGATCGATACCTTGCCACCGGTCTTGAGCCCGATGAACGGGCCGAGGTCGAGGCGCGGGTCGCCGAGGTGAAAGCGGCGATGCCGCCTCCGACGCCGCCACCCGCTAGGGTGGTGATGGCCCCCGAGAAAACGGAGAACCCCTTGTTGGCCAAAAAATCCGTCGAAACCAAGGCCAAGCCGACTTCCGTACCTCTGACCGAGCGATGGGAGTTTTGGGTAGGCGTTGGTGCCGTGGTTGTTCTGGGGATCGTGATCGGCGTCGCTGCTTCGGGCGGCCCGGAGTTTCAAAGCCGTGGCTCATGGGGGGCACGTCAGCTGTGAGAACATCTCTGCGTGTCTATACCTTGGCCATTTTGGCGACGTTGTGGTCGTCGTGCGGTTCGGATCTCGCCGAAGGACAAACTTCGGTGGTACTGACCGTCAAGAACAGCGCCGATGCGCCGGTACCCGTCGAGATTGTGATTCGAGCGCTACTCAATGGCGTGACGATCCCGATGGGGACGATTGCGGTGGCATCCAACACTGCGCCCAATTCCGACGGCTTGATGGGTGACATCGTGTTTCTGCCACCACCGGTGGCGCCGGTTCCGGATGGTGGATCGAACAATCGCGAGTTCACTTTCGAGGCTGAAGGCAGGGCTGAAAGACGAGAGGGTGCGCCTGCGGTATCCCGCGGCTCAGTTTCGTTTGAGTTTGTTTCTGACCGACAAAAGCGGGTGACCCTCGTGTTGTGGCCGCTCGCATCCACCAAGGCCGATGCCGGCGCTAGGGTGCCGGGCGCCGACGCCGGTGTGAACGAGATGGATGCGCGATAGGCATCGTCTGGCGTGGGTCGCGGCATTTGCGGCGAGCTTGTTGGTTTCATCCGTAGCACAGTCTGCTCCTGGTGCCGAGACCGAGATATTTCCGCTGTCTCAGGTGCAGGCGGGGATGGAGGGCTACGGCCTAACCGTGTTTAGTGGAACGACACCGGAGCGCTTCAAGGTTCGGGTGGTTTCTGTACTGCGAAACTTCATGCCGAAGCAGGACATCATCCTGGTGCAAGTCGAGGATGAACGCGTCAAGCATAGCGGCGTCGCGGCCGGCATGAGCGGCAGTCCCATCTACCTGCAAGACCGCCTCGCGGGTGCACTGGCTTATGCTTGGACTTTCGCAAAAGATCCGATGGCAGGCATCACGCCCATCGAATCCATGATCGAGGATTCTCGCCGACCGATGCGGGCAGGAAGGGCTGAATCCGGGGTTGCCAAACCCGCCACAATGTCGCCCCTACAACCGTCGATCATGCCGGTGGCGTTGCCGCTGTCCTTCTCGGGCATGGATCCGCAATCGGTCGAAAGCATGCGTGCGGGGTTGATCGAGCTTGGCCTCACGCCGGTTGCGGCAGCGTCAGGGGGTCCGGACAAGAAGCGTGCAGCGATGCCGGTGCATCTTGTACCGGGCGGCGCGGTGGGTGTCGAACTTGTGCGCGGCGACATGAGTGCGGTCGCGACCGGCACCGTCACAGCCATCATGGGTAATACGGTTCTCGCCTTCGGCCATCCGATGATGGGCTCGGGCCAGGTGAACCTTCCGATGGTCGGTGCCGAGATTCACGCGATCCTCCCCAGTCTCGCTTCTGCATTCAAGATTGCGTCGCCACTCGGAGAGGTGGGCGCGATTTTACAGGATCGACGCACCTGCATCGTCGGAAAGCTGGGTTCGCCCACCGATCGCATCTTGGTGACCGTCAAGGTGACGGCGGAAAGTGGTATCGTTCGTCCATTTTCCGCCGAGGTGGCACGCCACGAACGCCTGACACCCATGCTGGTGTCGATGGTTGTCTCAAGTGCAGTTGCCGATGCCGAGCCGGATCCACTCGACGTCATGGTGGACTTGCGCACCCGGTTTGAGGTGAAGGGTCTCGCGCCATTTGAGGTCAGAGAGTACGTGTTTTCACCCACCGGGTTTGGTGCTCGAACGGTGTTCGGCAGCCACGGATTGCGGGCGCTGGGCACGATCCTGGGCAACAACTTTGCGCCCGCCGATCTGGTGCGGGTGGATCTCGATGCGAAGATAGCGTTTCGCAAGGATGTGTCACAAATCGTGAGCGCACGGATTTTGGGCTCGCCCGTGCGTCGTGGGGACACGGCCAAGGTTGCAGTGACCTTGCGCCCTTTTGACGGAAAAGATTTCGTGATGCCGATCGAGGTGAAGGTTCCGGCGAACATTTCGGGTGACACCGTGAAGGTTGAGATCGCCGCGGGGGAAGCCGTTCATCCCTTTGTGCCTTCGCCCAAAAACCTGCGTGAACTGTCCGAAAATCTGAAAAAATTCTACCCGGGAAACTCGATGGTGGTGAGTCTCAGTCGGTCGGAAATCGGCGCGGCGATTCGTGGCACGATTCTGTCTGCATTGCCTCCGGCGGCGCTCGATACCCTGAATCCAGGCCTCGACACGGAACGCCCCGAATTGCATCCGGTATTCGACCGAACCGTTTTTGCCTCGACCCGCGTGTTGAGCGGCAAGATCGAACTGGTGGTGCCACTCAGGGACGAGCCCCTCGGTCGCGTTGACTGACGGTTAAAGTCGGGACGGGCCGTGGTGGCGGACGGGAATCAGTGTCCGCGTCGAACGCGGCCTTCGCGGGCGGCGATGAGATCCGGTCGTGCCACGGACGGATCGCCATAAGTGTTGCCGGCACGATCGCGGCCGCGGGCCAGGTAGATCTGGTGGTAGTAGGCGTGTTCCTGATTGAATTTCGTATGCGTGCTGATGAATCGCATTGTATAGCCACATCGGCGAAGTGTGCTGCGATTGGCTTCGCTACCATGGTAGAGCGCCGCCGAATGCAGGCTGCAATGGTTGGGCTCAAGATCGAGGGTGACGGCAGTCGCCTCGTTGCGGTTGCGCCGGGCGATCTCTTTCGGGAAGGTATTGATCGCGGTGTCAGCTTCTTCGTAATCGGCATCCCCTGACAGGTGGGTTCGGGGAACGATACGCATCGCCCCGTTTTCGTCACCACTCGCGTCGATCGCAAGCCAGACCGTCACCACCTCCATGGGGTCGAGCAGGTGGCGCCAGTAATACGAATCCTGATGCCAGGGAACGCGTTTGCCGGTGCCCGCGGGTTTGCAGAGAAAGTGGCTTGAGAATAACGCGATGTCGGGACCGAGAATCGGTTCGACCAGATCGAGGATGGCGTCGTCGAAGAGCCACTCGAACAGGCCCGGATCGCGAAGGTGCGGCACGTCCATGTCCTCGGGCCTTCGACCGGAAGGCCAGGCACTCAGCAGGCCTTCGAATCGGGACTGCAAACCAGCGAACTTCGCCGGCGAAAGCACCGGTTGGTCGAACTTGAGGTAGCCCTCCTTGTGGAAGTGGGTGGTTTGGTCCGGTCGCAACCGACCGTGCGTTTTTTGAACGACCTGTCCGGTGATGATAGTTCCCGGAGTGGGCGGCGATGCAACTTCGACGCGGTGATGGGTGTTTGCGGCGGTTACCATGCAGGATAGGATGTATTGCTGGCGTTTTCTGCGCGCTGTCGCCGCCTGACCGAACATGTCGTCCGTTGATGTCCCCAAAGTATTGAGGCTAAAGCACTTCGTGCGGGCACCCGCCGCGTGTCACGTTGCGTCGCGATTGCAGGGTGTCGCGAATCTTCCGCCACTGCACCGACATGACTTCCTGGAGATCTTCTGGATCTCGAAGGGCCGGTTGTTGCACACCATCGGAACCGAGATTCGTCCCCTTGAAGCCGGGCATCTGTTCTGGGTGGCGGCGGACGACGTTCACGGCTTTCGCACCCGGGATGACAAAGGGTATCACATTACCAACGTTGCTTTTGCGCAGTCACACTGGTTGCAATTGATGCAACGCTACGAATTGCGACTCGATCTTTTTGCGGAACCTATCGCCCGGCGTGAGGTGCGGATGGGAAATCTGGCACTTGCGAACTTGCAACAACATGCGGGCGAATTGCTGGCGGGGGGCCGCGACAAAAAAGCACTTGATCGTTTCTTGTTGAACTTACTGCATTTGCTCGAACAGCATCCCAGTGCGGAGTCGGCCTCGCGACCGCCACCCTGGCTGCGGCATGCGCTTCAAAAAATGCGAACGCCTGCGCATCTGGAACGTGGTACCGAGGCGTTGGTTGCGTTGTGCGGTCGCAGTCCGGAGCACCTCGCGCGCGAGTGCCGACGCTGGCTGGGAAAAACACCGACGGTGCTTGTGACCGAGTTGCGTCTGGATCGCGCTGCGGTCGAGCTGACCGAAACCGAAACACCCGTTCTCGAACTTGCGCTCGCCCTTGGCTATTCGAATATCAGCCATTTTTATCGGCTATTTTCGGCGCGTTTTGCCACGACTCCGGCAAAATATCGGGCCACCCAGCGTGACGAACAGGCTCGAATCTTTGGCGCTACAGGCTCCTGAGCATTGCCTCGGCTGGCAAGGCATCCCACAGTCCCGTCGCTCGCAAACAGTCAGCCAGTTTGCCATCGGGCAACACGTGGACGAAATGGCTTTGCGTCTCGGTGACGGGATCGGGAAGGCTCAGCGCAATGGCGTGTAAGGCGAGGCGATCAAGTCCGAATTGCTCGCGGAACAAACGATTGTGTTCGCCCTTGCCATAATTCGCATCACCGATGACGGGACACGAAACGTGTTTCAAATGACGGCGAACCTGGTGCAAGCGCCCGGTATGGGGTTGCGCCAACACCAGGGCATAGCGCTCCCAGGTCGCAAGGGAGGTGATCGTTGTTTGCGACGGAACCCGTGGCCCGTCGGGTTTATTCGGGATGGGATGATCGACAAGCTGCGAACCGTCCAGATGACCGCGGACGATGGCGATATACGATTTTTGCACCGCAGGGGTTGCCCACTGTTCGCTCAGCACGCGAACGGCATCGGCTGAAAACGCCAGACACAGGGCACCGCTTGTGGCTCGGTCGAGACGATGCACCGGCCACACCCGTTGGCCAAACTGGGCCGCAGCCTGTGCGACGATTCCGCCACCGTCGTCGGCCCACCCGGGGTGGACCACGATTCCGGAGGGCTTGTTTACAATCACCAGGTCGGGCGTGCGCAAAAGGACGGGAAGCGGACCGTTCACGCGTTCTGGGATACCATGGACAGCGGCGGCGCGCTTTCTGGGCCTTCGCGAAAATTCCGTGTAGCCTTCGCCGATGCAACATTCGGGTTGGCGCAAAAGGCTCGCAGTTTTGACGGTGATTTCGGCATCCTTCGGTGCCTGCGCGACCGGGATGCCACGTGCGGTTCGGCAGCAACATGCCGCGCCGGCCATCAGTGCCTTGCAGGCCGGTCGATTCGAGGACGCCAGGGCGGCGGCGGAAAAGGTCCTTGCGCAGCAACCCCGTGCCGTGGAAGCACATCTGGTTCTTGCGATTGCCCGGTATCGCGAAACCATGCACGGCTTCGTCGCCGCCATGTTCGGTGCCACGTCCATGTTCATGGGAAACCGCGGCTATGGAACCGTATTGCGGAATGCCATCAAGACGACCGAAAGCGATCTTGCTGTCGTTGAACAGCACCTGTCGAAGGCCGTTGTCGACGATGTTTCGCTCGACCTTTGTCTGGCTTGCTGGGAATACGACTGGAATCACAGCGGTGAGGTCGATGACCATGATCGGCATCTGATGGAGGTCGAAATGGGCGCCGATGGCGAGCCCTATCCGGACGGCGATCCCCGGCGGCGTCCCACCTTCCATTTTGATGTCGGAGATGTCCACTGGGCTCGGGCGATGATTTCGTTTCAGCGGGCGGTGTTCGACTTTGTTTTGGCGTTTCGCTTCGAGGACGCCCTGGCCCAGGCATTGCAGAACGACGACAAATTTCGTATCCCGCTCGATTCCAAAGAACGCATCACTGCCATGCGCACTCGGTTGCTCGAAGGGTTTGGTCATTCGGATGCGTCTCGCCTTGCCATCGTTGCGGAGGCGGACGACGATCGCGAATGGGTGCCGAATCCCGGGCAAAAGAACCACCCGCTTCCACTTCCGGTTGATCAGAAGCTTTTCGATACCTGGGCGACGATCGTGGACGATCTTCGGAAGCTCGTGAAGGGACAGGAGTCGATCGATGTTGCGCAAGCGGCGCAGGCAGGCGACCACCAGTGGAAAAATCCGCCCCAGGGTTTTATCAACATCGGCACCCTGTTCGAGCATCCGAATGACATCGTTGTCACCAAGGCTGAGGCCGAGTCAGTTGAGGATCAGGAGCGCAAGGCAGTTGAGAAGTTTCTGTCGACGATGTTTGGCGCTGCCTATGTTCCCTCCGCCAAGGCCTCGGGCCTCATCACCCATCTGCGTCGCATGCGAGACGAAGTGGAAGGTGGTCAGGAATCCATCGAACGCAAACTGCGCTACCTGCTCTGGCTGAACTAGCGCTGGGCTTTTTTTAGCGTGAACGACAGCTTCGGAACCGGCTCTCCGGTGCCGTAGAGCCAGGTATAGGCGAAGTAAGATGCGAGGACCCGTTTCGTGTAACCGCGCGTTTCGTCGTACGGTATGGTTTCAATGAATTCGTCGAGTGGCTGGTTGCCCCGTTCGACGAGCCAGCGATCCACGGCGGCTTCACCCGCGTTGTAACCGGAGATCGCAAGCGGTGTTGCGTCGGGGAAATGGTTGATCAGAAATCCGAGAAACTTGGAACCGAGTTCGAGGTTGGAGGCGGGGTTAAAAAGGGTCTCGCGGGTGATCTTGCTGGTCGAAAACCGTTGAGCGGTGGTCACCAGCATTTGCGTGAGCCCAATTGCGTTGGCGAAAGATTCGATGCGCGGATTGAACGCGCTCTCTTCGCGCATGATCGCCAGTTGTAGAAATTGCGGCACCTTGTTTTTGAGCGAATTGCTCTCGACGAGCTCGGGGAACGCGCGTGGATAGGACAATCGCCAGGCGGCTGCAATTTGGCCTTTCGGGTATTCAGCCTTGTAGGACATCAGCGTGTAGCGCGGTATCGCATGCGAGGCGCTCCAGACCCGACCCCGGTTCAGAACCACCGCCGTCAACCACAGCGCGCGTTCTCGCGCCGGTGTTTGTTCTTTGCCCGCCGAACGTGCCCCATCCCGGGTCTCCCGGCTTTCAAAGCCTGCCATCGCCTCGACCTTGGACAGCTCGCGCCGGGCCCAGTCACCCAGACCAAGCCGAGCGAGCTCGACTGCCCGTTGAAATCCCGCGGTGGCGTAGACCGGGTGCCGACCGAATTCGACCGGCAAGGCAACCGTGCCCATATTTTGGCGCAAGGTTGCGACCAGCTCACGTCGTTTTTCTGGTGCGAGCGATCGCAGCCGTTCAAATGCTTGCAAGGCGTAGACCGACAGCGGGTATTCGCGGATCGCGCGTTCGTAGTACGAAACGGCACCGGCCTTGTGTTTTTGTTGTTCTTCGATTCGGGCGAGCCAATACAGGGCGCGGCCCTCGGCGTACCACACGGTTTCGTGTGGAATCAGCTTGAGATTCTCCTGCAACCAGCGGGACGCCTCGGCGAAATCCCTCGTTTGGTAGGACGAAAATGCGAGGCGAAACAAGGCCTCGCCGAGCATGTCCCCGTTGGGATAGCGCCGGGAAATTTCCGACAGCACGGCCCGCGCGGATGCCACATCACCCTCGTCCTGGTGCAATTCGGCCATTCGCAAGCGGGCGTCATCCGCGTAAGCGTGTTCGGCGAAATCCTTTTCAATGCTCGCATACTGTGTCCGCGCGGTCTTGCGATCCCCGGCGCTGGCTCGACAGCGTGCGCCCTGGTAGAGCGACTTCACCGTGAGGTCATTGTCGTTGGCGGCCCGACAGGCGGCCTCGGCCTGCGCGTAGTACGGTACGGCGCGCGTGCGTTGTCGTTGCTTGAAGACGGCCTGCGCAAGGTTGTAGATCGCGACACAGGTTCGGCCGGGATCAAGCGATTTCGGCTTCAGCGCCATCCCGAGGGCGGCCTCGGATTCCTTGTGTTGCTGCTTGTCACCAAGGGCAATGCCCCGCTCCAGCCAGTCACTCGAACCCGGGGCGCGGAACGTGGCGGACTCGGCATTCGGCAGCCTGTCGACGATCACGGCGATGCGTTCCTCGGCACGCTTTGCCCAGGCTTCTGTCGGTGCGAGTCGCCAGATCATGCGCAAGCGCTCGACAATCTTGGCGGGCGCACGGCCGAGGTTTTCCATTGCGAGCGTCTGCCGAAAGCGAGCTTCCGCGCGCCGTGGACCCTGCTCAAATCGTTCCAGAAACGTTGCGGCGCGTTTTTCAAGTTCGTCCCACTTCTTGAGGCGTTCAAGCGCTTCGAGCGCGATGAGTTCGGCCTCGGCCGCCATCACGGCATCCTTGCCGACGCGGGCGGCCCAATCCAGTGCGGATTCGGTGTTGCCGAGTAGCAAGTGGGCGCGCGCTGCTTGATACGCGTGATAGTCGGAAAGCAGCGGATACGCTTTCCACAATGACTCGAAGCTGGTTGCGGCTTCCGTGGGTTTCGCGGCTTCGCCGAGCGACAACGCCTGCAGCAGGCGAACTGGCAATGCGACTTTCGATCCCGAACGCAACCCTTTGCCATTTTCCGCAAAGAGTTTTGCTGCCTCTTCGAAATTGCCGAGGTTGTAGGCATCCGCAGCGGCTCGAAGTTTCCCGGTCGCAAAGTAGGGCGCGAGCAGTTCAGCATCCAGTTCGGGTACCTTTTCCACCGACGCCTGCGCGGGTTGCATTGCCAGTAAGAAGGCAACGCAGTTCAGTGAGCTCGACAAGGCAAAGAACATCAAACCAGCCTACGGCCCGGGCGGGGCCGATGCAATTTCGGTGCTGTCGCTATTTCTTGAATACGCTGGTGCGGTTGCGACCGGCGTTTTTCGATGAATAAAGCGCTTCGTCCACCGCGGTCATGAAGGCGAGGGCGTGTTTGATCCCGTGTCCCGGTACGCTCGCGAGGCCAACGCTCACGCTCACCGAAATCGCGCGGTCTGCGACCTTGATCTCGGTTGCGTTGACTGCGTTGCGGATGCGTTCGGCCGCCACGAGGCCCTGTTTACCATCGGTACCACGGCAAATGACCGAGAACTCCTCGCCCCCCGTTCGCGCAAAAACATCCTCCACCCGGACCGAATCAAAAATCCGCGCCGCCACTTCGGTGAGAACGGCGTCTCCGAACGGGTGCCCGTACGTGTCGTTAACCTGCTTGAAGTGATCGATATCGATTCCCACCAAGGTCAAGGGTATGTGATGACGCTGGGAGTAGGAGAATTCACTCTCCAGTCGATCCATGAAGTACTTCTTGTTGAAGGCCTTCGTCAGATCGTCGCGCAAAGCCGATTCATACATCTGACGCGCAAACGTGACATCGACGTGGTCGTGATAGGTGAACTTGAGAATCGTGTTGCTACCGACCAAGATCTTGTCGCCATCCTGGAGTCGGTGCGTTTCCACCCTTCCGCCCTTGACCAGCGTGCCATTGGTCGATTGCAGATCGCGCAGCACGGGATGTCCATGTTCCATCACGATTTCGCAATGCTCGCGCGAAATGCCGTCATCGAGTATGCGGATATCGGCCTTCTGACCTCGACCCACAATCGTGCGTTCGCGGCCAACCCGGTACATCTCGCCGATCATCGTTCCGGCAAGTACCAGGAGAAACGCTTCATCGTTGTCGGGCGGAAACTCGCCCATGATAGGCGCCACATTCACGCTCGTCACATCGTCCCAGCTCATCACGCGGGTAGTGTAACACCAATCGTGGCACCAAGTGCACGTGCAATTGTTAGGAGCGGCAAGGCGCGTGGACCCATGGGCTCGACCATCGCACAGGCGTCGTGTAACAACGTGACCAGTCGGTTGTGTGACACGTTCGCAAACTGAACGTGTTCTTGATCTTCTTTGTCGTCGGCGTGTTGAAAGGCAATGCCATAGAGGTAGCCAAATTGCGCAAGGTCAGCCCGTTCGGCTTCGGAAGCACCACCCACGATCGCCCCTACCTCGACGGCTGCTTGAAACAGCGCCGCGGTTTTTTCCGCGTGTAGCGTTTCGAGCGCTTCCAGGCTTGTCGGGGTGATCGCCGCCATGTCGCGGGCCTGACCTCGTACCATGCCCTCTATTCCTGCCGCCTTGCCGAGAACCCGGCTTGCTTCGAGGTAGCGGGCAGGCTCGGTCGCGCCCGCTCCGGCACGTGCGATCCACTCGAAGGCGAGTGTCAAAAGACCATCGCCCGCCAAGATGGCGGTTGCCTCACCAAACGCCTTGTGATTGCTCGGCCTTCCGCGCCGCATGTCGTCGTCGTCCATCGCGGGCAGATCATCGTGGATGAGGGAGTAACAATGGATTAGCTCAACCGCGGCGGTTGCGAGGCGAATCGGCGGCGTAAGGTCGGCACCGACGGCCAACGCCCCGGCGAGGCCAAACACGGGTCGCAGGCGTTTTCCGGGGGCAAGCAACGAATAGCGGATCGATTCGACGAGACGACCCGGATCACCATCGGTCGGCATCGGAATCTGCGCGTTCAGCAGCGCCTCCACTTCGTCGCGGCGAAGTGCAATCCACGCTTTTAGATCAAACACCGGTTCGCTGACGGCGATCACGGCTTTTCGTCGCCCGGATCGAGGGGGGTTGTTTCGGTCGTGCCGCCCGTCCGGGCAAGCAATACGTCGACGCGTTTCTCGGCGCTATCGAGAATCGTTGTGCCACGTTTGCACAACACAACGCCTTCTTCGAAACAGCGCAGGCTATCTTCCAGGTTCAGGTTGCCGCTTTCCAGCTTGCCGACCAGTTTCCGCAGGCGATCGAGCAGCTCGTCAAAACGTTCATCGCCGTTTGGGGTTTCGCTTTTCTGAGTGTCCATGGGTGCCGTGGCCTGCTGCGTTCTTATCGTTCATCCGGCGCGCAATCAAGCGGCGTCGCCTTCCGGGCGCGTGCGTCATGCATCCGCGTGAATCGGTGGGCGTTTGTCGGTCCAGGGGCGCGCGCGTTCCAGCTGTCCGGCGAGTGCAAAGAGGGTGGCCTCGTCGCCGAGTCGGGCTGTGAACATCGAGCCGATGGGCAATCCATCGCCATTCCAGAACAGCGGAACGCTCATCGAAGGTTGCCCGGTCACATTGGCAAGTGGCGTGTACGGCATGAACTTGAAGACCTCGGCGACGCTTTTTTCCACGACACCCGGCACGCGCAACAGCACACCCAGCCCAAGCCTGGCAATCACCTTCTGCATGAAGCCCTCGAAACCGTGGGGGCGTAGCGATCCGATGGGGGGAGGGGGCAAGGCAAGGGTCGGCGTCAGCAGCACATCTATCTTCTCGAAGTGCCGGGTGGTGGCACGGGTCAAGGCCTGCAGGTTTTGGCGAGCGTTCATGAAGCGCCGTGCCGAGGTTTGTCGGCCAATGAGGTTGACGACCCAGGTGTCCGCCTCAAAGTCACCTGAGCGCGCCGTTTTCCCAAGGAGGCGGGAACTGAGATCAATTTCCGCCGTGAGCGCAACCGCAACACTTGCAAAGAAGTCGTTCGCGAACTCCGTTTTCGAGATGCCGAGTTCAATCGGCTCGACCGTGTGTCCAAGTGACTCGACGAGTTGCGCGGCGTCGTCAAGTGCAGCACGGCAATCGGGGTGAAGCGTTCCGGGCATGTGGGGCAGGGCGGTGATGCCAACGCGCAGGGGCCGGGGATCCTGCTGACAAGCCTGTAGATAGGAAGTCGCCGGTGCCTCGATGGAGAACAGTCCGGTTGGTTCCGGGCCGAGGGTCGCATCGAGCAACGCCGCGCTGTCGCGCACCGATCGCGTGATGGCGTGTTCCGAAACAAAGCCAAACCAGCTCTCGCTGATGAGAGGACCAATCGGGGTTCGACCGCGCGAGGGTTTCAAGCCGAATAAACCGCAACACGAGGCCGGCATCCGAATCGAGCCACCGCCGTCACCACCGTGTGCCATCGGCACGACCCCCGATGCCACGGCTGCGGCCGAGCCGCCGCTCGAACCCCCGGCGATGAACCCGGCCTTCCACGGCGTGCAAACGGGCTTGTGTAACTCTGGTTCGGTGAAAGGCACGAGCCCAAATTCGGGGGAGGCCGTTCGACCGAGAAAATTCAATCCCGCGGCGCGCAGGCGTTGCACAAGGGTTGCATCCACGTCGGGTACGTAGTGCTCGAAGAATCGGCTACCCCCGGTGAGGCGCACCCCGGCCCAGGGCGCACCGAGATCTTTCAATAGAAACGGAACGCCTGCAAACGGTCCGTCAGGAAGGGGCTGTGCTGCGAACGACCGGGCGCGATCAAAGGCGTGGGTCACGACGGCGTTGGTTTGTGGATTGACCTTCAGAAGCCGCTCAATCGCCGCTTCACACAATTCGCTCGCACTGATTTGTCCGGTGCGGACGAGCTGCGCGAGGCCGAGGGCGTCGTGCTGGTTGTATTCGGGAAAACGCATGACGGATCATCCTTCGAGATCGCGGGGCCTTTGTTCCGCGTACGCTATCGCGGGCGCAATTTGTTCGGGGGTAAGATTTCGCCAGAAAATGTGCCACGCATTGAGGCGCACCATGCCCGAGCAGTTGCGGACGTACCAGGGGACAATGAAATTGTCGGGGCGCGAACGCCAAAAAAACGACGGGAATTCGCGGGTCATCACCTTCCAGATGTCGCCGCCGATGCCTTCGCCCTGTGCCATGCGATCCACCACGAACTTCGACAGATAGATGCCCGCCGGCGATTGCTCAAGCAAGGCCGCGCCCCGGTAGCCGGATTCGATGAAGGCGCGCTCGTAATTTCGATCGAGGACCCCCGGCAACATTCGTCGTTTGAAGGCCGATTCGATGAGTGCCTGCAGCCTCGGTTTATCGATCCCCTCAAGCGAGGATGCCGACCGAACGGTGGAGCCCTTGCGAATCAGCGTGCCGGCTCCATTGATCGTGAACAACTCACGCAACAGGTTGAGCGGGTTCACGACCGATGCGGTCATGCGATGGGGGGCTTGTTCGAGCAATTGGCGGGTGCGTCGCAGCACCAGCTGTTGCCGTCGCGACAGCGTGTCCTCCTTCATCAAAAGGTCGTAGTCGGTCGCCAGGTTGATGACCGAAATATGCGGTGTGTTGCGCCTTCCAAGGCCTGATCCCGTTGAAAGGTAAACGACCTTGTGGCTTTCAAGCGTGTTGCTCAGGCGCTGCAGCAAGTTGAATCGATGATCGACCTGCAGCGTCTGGGCAGTTTGCATTGACACGAGTGGAATCGAGCCTCTGGTAATCGCAGCACGAATGGCGGCGAGATCGTCGTCGCTCATGTTGGCCTGGACCGAAATGATCTCCGCCGGGACGAGATCCTCCTCAAGCCAATCCTTGACTCGCTTCGCGTTGGTGTCCGCGTCGGTTGCGTCAAAGAGTCCGAGGATGACGATCGGAATCAGCCCGAGGCCGGCCAGGATGCGCAGGTCAAAGTGCAAGGGATCGAGGGCATTTTTGACGACCCCGGCCTCGGCGACAAGGATGGCAAAGCTCTCTTTGCGCTCGGATTGAAAGAGCTTGAGGTAGAGATCGATGTCGGCCTTCTGGCCCACGCTTTCGAGGAAACGCTGAATGACATCAGGTTCCATGTTGCGTGCTCCATCTCATGGCGCCAGCAAACGTTTCGCAGGCTTGGACGAGATCGGTCACCGTGACAAATTCATCCGCCGCATGCGCTTGTGCGATGTCTCCCGGGCCGAACACCACGGCGTCGATGCCCCTTCTCGAAAACAGCGCGGCCTCGGTCCAAAAGTCGAGCGACAACGTTGGTCCGGGATCACCATGGCGGCTGTTGCCAAGCAAGGTGCGAAACATTGCTTCGTCTGCCGTTGCAAACGGTGGCTTGTCTTTTTCGTTCACCCATTCGAGGCGAGCGGATCCGGCGGCGGTGCGTGCGGCGTTTTCGCATTCGTGCAGGATGGTTGCGACTTCGGTGCCGGGCGGTGGTCGGACAGACAGATAAAGCTTCGCCTCCGAAGGGATCACATTGAATGCGATGAAGCCCTCGATGCCGGCGATGTTCAGGCAGATCCCCTTGAATCCGCCGCGCTCGATCTCGCGATGTTTTGTGGCCACGTCGTCCATCGCAACCGCGGCCCGGGACAGGATCACAAAGGGCGATGGCAACTGATCCGCACGCGACGAATGCCCTCCGGGAGAGGTTGCCCGCACGTGGGCGCTGCCAATACCGCGGTGACGAATGCCCATCTTGCATCCGGTCGGTTCACACACGATCACGTGCTTGAATGTGGTTGCGCGTGGGCTCGACAAAAAGGCCTGAATGGCACTGCCACCGTGCTCCTCGTCGCCGGAAAAGAGCAACGCAACCCCGTCGGGCGGTTCGCCGCTGTCGTTGCAGAGCGCGACGGCCAAGAGTGCTGCTGCGATCGCACCCTTCGTGTCGGCGCTGCCGAGGCCGTAGAGCCTTTCGTTTTCCCGGTGCAGCGTAAGAGGGGGCCGAGAGTAGCCGGCGTTGGCCGGTACGGTATCGAGATGCGCGTTGATGAGCAGGGTGGGCGTTTTTTCGCCGAAACGCGCATAGACCGAGCAGTGCTGACCGGTTGGAAGGATCTCGACATCGCGGCCGCCGAGCTGGCGCAGCGATTCTGCCAGCGATTCGCACACGATGCGCTCGTCACCGGTGGGATTCTGCGTGTCGTGTGCAACCAGCACGGTGAGGCGCTGTATCAATGTTTCGGCCAGCAGGGAGGGGGCTCCGGACATGGCGCAAACAATGCGACGTGCACGAGCTACCGTCAACGTGGGGAATATTTGTTACGCTACGGTCCGTGAGTCCCCCGCCATCCCCCACCGGACCGTTTGCGTCTGGACCCGCCTCGGGAGCCCCGACGCTGGCCGCCGTGGCGGACCCGGCGGATCCGATGGTGGGCACGATTCTGGGGGACCGCTACCGCATCGCTTCCCGAATTGGGGAGGGTGGGATGGGGATGGTTTACCTCGGCGAACACATCCTCATGAAGAAGCAGGTGGCGATCAAGCTCCTGCACGAGGATCTCGGTCTCGTTGACGATGCGGTCAAGCGTTTCGAACGCGAAGCCCAGTCGGCGTCCCGCCTAAACCATCCCGGAATCGTGGGCGTTACCGATTTCGGTCGCGCGCAGAGCGGACTGCTGTTCCTCGTCATGGAATACGTCGCGGGTCGGTCGCTCGCGGAGGTCATTCGAGGAAGGGCCTTGCCCCTCGAACACGCGCTGCATTTGACCCGGCTCATCTTGCGCGGTCTGGCCCACGCCCACGAGGCAGGCATCGTCCATCGCGATCTGAAGCCCGCCAACATCATGGTGATCGAACGGGAGGGTGCTTCGGATGTCGTGAAGATCCTCGACTTCGGCATAGCCAAGATGACCGATCCCGCAGACAACCATGACGTGGCCTTGACCCGGGGTGGCATGATCTTCGGCACCCCGAGCTACATGTCGCCCGAGCAGGCGGCAGGCGATACCGTCGACACACGCTCGGATCTTTATTCCTGTGGTGTGATACTTTTCGAGATGCTGACGGGACGGAAACCCTTCATTGCGGACGATCTCGTCAAGTTGATGGCGATGCAGATTACGGCGCCGACGCCTCGTTTTTCCGAGGTCGCGCCCCATCTTAAGATTCCACGGTCGGTCGAAGCAGCCGTCATGCGCGCGCTCGCCAAATCACGCGAGGACAGGTTTACGTCGGCGCTGGAATTCCTCGACGCACTCGATGCTGCGGAAACGCCGACGCCCGGATTGCCGGTCGCACAATCGGTCGCGCAATTCACGACCACCGTCAAGCAACTGGGCGTTCGCGTGCGCGCCGAGGCGATTCGGACGTGGCAGGATCGCCGTCGACGCAACATCGCCGGTGGCATTCTCGCCGTGGTCCTTACCCTCACCGCGGTGACAGGGTTGTTCGGAGAATCGGACCCGGTGCCTGCGCCCGTGCAGCCCGAGCTGCAAAAACCGATGCAGCAGGTCGAGGCCAAGCTGGCCACTGGCGATCTGAAAGAAGCTCGGGTGTTGCTGATGCAGCAACTCTCGAAACATCCAGATTCGGCTCGCATTCATTTTCACCTGGGCACGATCGCATTTGTCGAGAACCGTCCGGACGAGGGGTTGCAGCACTACACAAAGGCGCTCGAATTTGATCCGGGTTTGCGCGGCGACGCGGCCTTGATGATGAACCTGCGCGCCCTCTTGCAGGATCGCACCCGGGCCGACAAAGCCCTTGCATTCTTGATCGATCACATTGGCAAACCCGCGCGCAATACCCTGTCCGATCTGGCAAGCAAGGATCGGCGGCCTTCGATTCGCCGCCGGGCACGCACGGCCTGTGATGCGCTTGGCTGTTTGCGCGATGTGGATCAGGTGGCCAGTTACACCCTCGATCTCGAACAGGGCAAGACCTGCGAAGAAAAGCGCGAAGCGGTCGTTGCCCTCGGTGAAACCGGCGAAGACGCGGCGATCGAACCGCTCAAGAAAGCCCGGCGCAATGGAGGCGGCGCGCTCGGAAAATTCTTTGGACTTGGCAACGACTGCATCCGCAAGGACATCAAGGATGCCCTGGCGAAACTCGGTGCGGAGTAACGCACATCCACGATCCTCGGGCGCAGACCGTGCTGCCACGCCGTCGCGCCCAGAACGGGTGTTCGGGCTCTGAATCCACCCCAACAACGGATGGCAGCGTCAACCGCTGACCGGCGGTGGAAACGCACGCCGCAAGCAACTCGAGCCGTTCTTCGAGAGGGAGCCGACGCAGATCGCGGTTGTCGAGCCACAGCAGATCGGTTGCGCAGTAGTGGCTTTCGTCGGTCACGACGCCATCGAATACCGCCTCGTGTGCGTCGATTGCGGCGAGACTTTCGGATATCAATGGATGGCTCGCGGCGAGATCTCGGCCGGCTTCGGACTGAATCGCAACCCGCCTGGCACTGACCGAGGCAATCGCACGGGTACCGAGAGGCATTCGCTGCAAAACGTGGGTTTCGGGTCTGGGCGGCCCGGCGTCCGTCCAGATCTCGGGCTCACACGGAGGCCAAAGCGCTATCATCAGGTCGATGGGGGCAATCCGCCGGGCCTTGACGCTCGCAAGGATGGGTCCGCGGGTCACGCGACGCCCACTGACGACCGATTCGGGGCGCATGCTGACAAGATCAAGACCCGGGTTGGCGTCCGCGTCCGCCGCCTTGAAAAAGAGCCACTCTGCACCGGGACCTTCGGGACCCTTGCCCCGCTTGCCCGTGCGCACGAGATGCCAGCGGCCCTGCAGTTTTTCGCCAAGAAACATCAGATCGAGGTGTCCCTTCTTGCGCATGAAGGTCCACTGTCCGGGCGGCAACGTGTCGTAAAAGCCACGGTCCCAAATAAGGGCGTCGCCCGCGCCATACTGGCCGTCGGGAATGCGGCCCTCAAATTGCCCATATTCGAGCGGATGATCTTCGGTTTCCACCGCGAGGCGCCGCTGTGTCGGATCGGTGGTCGGTCCCTGCGGGATCGCCCAGCTCGCAAGCACGCCATCGATCTCCAGCCGCAAATCGTAGTGCAAACGCCGCGCGTCGTGTTTGTGCACCATGAAGGTCGGATGCGGTGCACCCCTGGGTGCTGCAAGGCCGTTTCCTGGCGGCTCGGGCGTGGCGTCGAAGTTTCGTTTCGCGCGATAGGGAACCAGGGGATCGTTCATGGCGTCCAGGCCCGAATGTTTATCTTGTCAAATGAAAACTGCGCGACGAGATCTGGAGGTTTGGCGTATTCGTCACACGCGATGCCAAGCGATCGGGCAAGTTGCGAACGCACGGTGTTGGCTGATATGCCCTGGTTTCTCAGGTCTTCGAGCGCAACGGGTCGGTTGCGTTTGGCAAGCCGGGTTCCCTCCGGGGAAAGCACGAGCGGTACGTGTGCATACGTCGGTGCCTGGCCCTTGAACACGGCCATCAGTGCAAGCTGCCGCGCGGTCGAGCCCAGCAGATCCGCACCACGAACCACTTGCGTGATCCCCATCGCCAGATCGTCGACCGTCACCGCAAGTTGATACGACGGTACGCCATCGGCTCGCATCAACACAAAATCATCCACGTTCCGTTGTTGGGCGCCAAAGATACGGTCCGAAAATGAAATGGGATGGGCCTCGGCCCGGAAACGCCAAGCCACCTTTCGACCGCGGGCATGCGCCCTTGTCACGACCTCGTCTTCGGAAAGATCGCGACAGGTTCCCGGGTAGACCGGGCCATCGCCTTCGTCATGGGGCGCACTCGCCGCGCTTTCGAGCTCGGCACGTGAACACGCGCAGGGAAAGGCTCGATTTTCCTGCCGCAGTTTTGCCAGGGCGTCCTCATACAACCCGGTGCGTTCCGACTGTCGATACAACGCCTGCGATCCCGTGCTGTCAGGGCCTTCATCCCAGTCGAGGCCCAACCACCGTAGATCGCCCAGCACGGCGGACTCGGCACCCGGGAGCACCCGAGGGCCATCCAGATCCTCAATGCGCATGATCAACCGACCCCCCTCGCCACGAACCGCCAGCCACGCCACCAGAAAGGTGCGCGCATTGCCGAGATGCATTCGCCCGGTTGGACTTGGGGCCAGGCGACCCCGTGGCGCTTGTTGCGACATTTTTGCCGTGTCGAGCATCAAATGACTCAGGGGAGTTATTGAAAGTAAGTAGCTCGGGATATCAACTGCAGCGTCCTCAGGTGACGGTGGTTTGGTTCTAATTCATGACGCCCGACGAGAATAGCAGCAAGGTCCTGTTCATCGGCACCGGCCGGGGCTGTGAGAGCCATGTGCGAGCGCTTGTCGCGGCAGGCAACACGTGCGAGCGCGTGCCTACGGTTGAACAGGCAATGGTGCGTTTGCGAGACGCTTCGGACGATCTGGATCTCGTGGTCTGGGACGCCGAATCCCAGATGTGGGCGCTTGACGATGCCTTCGACAAGGGTCGCTATCGCGCGCGCGTACCGACACTTCTCTTGCTGGATCAAGTGTATCCGTGGATTGCCTCTCACGGTCGGCGACCAGGCTCGCTCGATTATCTGCTCAAGCCTGTTGCACCTACCGAACTCGTCGCTGCCGCCGCTGAAAACGTTCGGCTCGTGCGGGCTCGCCGGTATGTAGATGAAACTCGGCAGCAGCTTTTGGTGATGGCGGCCAATTTGGCGCGCGCCCGTGAGCTACTTGGGCCGATGGGATTCGGAGCGGACGACCAGGTCGAGCGTGAGGCCACCTTGTCCGACCGCGAGGAACAAATTGCTCGCCTGCTTGCCAAGGGCCACCGGGTCAGCCACATCGCCGATTTGTTGGGCATCAGCCCCCACACCGTGCGAAACCACTTCAAATCCGTCTTTCGAAAATTGGGCGTTCACTCCCAGGTCGAACTGCTCGCCAAATTGCGCGTGATCTACGCCAACGTTTAACGTGTGGATTGGGCTTGCAATAAACGCCCGCAGCCCGAAAACTACGCGCGGAACTCGGGATGGTTGCGCAATACACACGATGGGCACGATGGTTGGGTCCTCCCGCAAGGGTGGTGGCTGCCGTGTTGGCTTTGTCAGGCTGCGGCGCCGAGCCCACCACGGCGGTGTTGTTGAAACTAGAGATCAAAACCATCGACCGACCGTTCTTCGCCAACATCGAGTGGTTTGGCCCCGGCGGGCGCATCAATTTGACTGATTCGCGCATCCCCGCCATCGGAAATTTTCCCCTGAAGGGCAACGCACTTGGATCGGTTTACGTGGAACTTGGCGATACCGAGCCGCCGGGTCCCCGTCGGGTGCTCGTCAAGGGCAACGTCGACTCGAACGTTTTCTGGGGGACGGCACGTGTTACGCTTGTCAAAGATCAGGTGGTTGAACACACCCTTGTCCTGACCACGGGTCTCATTCCTGATGCTGATGGTGATACGGTTCCAGACGACATTGACGATTGTGCGAATGAGGACGATCGCCTGAAATGTCCCTGAGGACAAAAAAATCCGCCGACTCCGGCGTCCTCGGCGCAATCGATGTTGGAACCAATGCGGTTCGGTTGAAGATTGTGCGTCGATTGGCCGACGGCTCGTTGCAAAGTCTGCACGAGGAGCGGGACGCGGTCCGCCCCGGTGAAGGTGTGTTCAAAACCAGGGTATTGCGCCGTGAGGTCGCGAACCGATTGATTGCGACAATGCGGCGCTACAAGGCGCTGTGTGTTCGGCACAATGCGCACGTGCGCGCGGTCGCCACGAGTGCCATCCGCGAGGCTCGCAACGGCCCCGAGATCGTCCGTCGGGTGCAAAAAGAATGCGATCTGGCGCTTGAGGTGATTTCCGGGCGCGAAGAAGCGCGGCTCATTTGCAAGGGTGTGTTGCGGGGCCGATCACCCCGACAGCGGGCGTTGCTCATCGACATTGGCGGCGGTTCGACCGAAGTTTCGACGGCTCGGGGTGAAAAGCCATCCAATCTTTGGAGCATCGCGCTCGGTGCCGTTCGACTGAGCGAGACCTTTGACATCTCGGGCGTGGTTGGAAAAAAACAGCTCGACACCATTCGCGCTTATGCCGATGAGGCGGTCGTTGAAACCTTGCCTGCACGGATCGTGGATGCACCTAAAATGGCACTGGGCACCTCGGGCAGTATTCGGGCCGTCATTGGATTTGCGGCCGCCGAAGGAACCGCACACGCCACGCGCAAGCAGATCAGCCGTGCCGTCAAGGCAATCGCCGCGATGTCGATCGCAGAGCGGCGCCGGCACTTCGATCCGTCTCGCGCCGAGATCGTCCTTGCCGGGGCAGTCATCATCGAGGCCTTGTTTCGCCACATGCACCTCGAATCCATCACGGCTGTACCGTCCGGGTTGCGTGACGGCATCCTTGTGGATCTGCTGGGTACCCGGCCGGGACAGCCGCCGGATTTTTCGCTGAGCGAGACCTGCGTCACGCTGGGTCGTCGGTTTGATTTCGCAGAAAAACACGCCCTGCAAGTCGGTCGATTCGCCGTGGGTCTGTTTGACGATCTTGCGAGCTTGCATCGCCTGCCGGTCAGCCTGCGTCCCTTGCTTGAAACAGCCGCCCTGTTGCACGATCTCGGCCACGCGGTGAATTATCAGAAGCACCACCGTCACACCCAGTACCTCATTTCCAACGCCGACATTCCTGGCTTGACCGATGACCAACGCAACATGGTTGCTCGCATTGCCCGCTACCACCGGGGCAGCTACCCTTCGGCCGAGCACGACGCGATGCGGGGTGCCAGCGCCGACGTCGTCCGCCAGATTCGCAAGTTGTCCATTTTACTGCGCCTTGCCGACGCCTTCGACCGCAGCCACCATCAGCCGGTTCGCAAGGTCTCCGCCCGAAACGAAGCTGCGGGGGTTCGGATCCGCCTTTCTGCCGCGCGCCCCGTCGAACTTGAACTTTGGGATGCCGAGCGCGAGCGGGCCGAGTTCTTCAGGGTGTTTCGCAAGCGCCTGACCATCACCAAGTCCTGAACTTCTCTTGCGTCGGGGGCACTCTGCCGATTAAATCGTCGCGCACCATGATACCTCCCGATCCCCAGGCACTGCTCAAGGCGTTTTCGCCCGCCCACCGGTTTTTCGTCGGGATTGATTCCGACGGTTGCGCCTTCAATTCGATGGAGGTCAAGCACAACGATTGTTTCTCGACCAACGTCGTCAAGCACTTCGGGCTCGCCGCCGTCTCGCGGCAAGTGCACGAGGCCTGGGACTTTGTGAATCTGTATTCGCAAACGCGTGGGTGCAATCGATTCAAGGCACTTGCCCTTGTGATGGACGAACTGTCACACATGTCGCGTGTCACGCAATCGGGTGTTGTGGTTCCCCCTTTGCCGAATTTGCGCGCATGGATGAAGGTCGATACGGCACTTGGCAATCCAACGTTGGCAAAACGCATCGAGGTTTCCGAAGGCGAGGCGCGAGCAGAACTTGAACGGGTGATGGCCTGGAGCAAGGATGTGAATCGAAGCGTGCTCGACGTGGTACACAACTTGCCGCCCTTTACGCCGATGCGAAAAGCGCTTGGTCTGTTGCAGGGCCGGGCAGACGTGTTGGTTCTGTCGGCCACTCCGGCCGAAGCGTTGGTGCGCGAATGGCAAGAGCATGGCATCGACAAGCAGGTGGCATTGATCGCGGGCCAGGAGATGGGCAGCAAGACCGAGCACCTGACCTTGACGACGCACGGAAGGTACGCGGCCAACCACGTTCTGATGATGGGCGATGCCCCCGGTGATCTGAAAGCAGCCCGCGATGTGGGCGCCCTATTTTTTCCGATTAATCCTGGCGCCGAACAGGAATCCTGGCAAGCCTTCATCGACGAAGGTCTGGAACGATTTTTCACCGGCATCTTCGCCGGTGCCTACGAAGAAAATTTGATTGCAGCCTTTATGAAACTTCTGCCCGATACGCCTTCCTGGCGTCGCTAACCAAACAAGGACAACGGACAACAACATGAGTAACGCCAACTTCGCGATGGTGGGTTTGGGTGTAATGGGCCGAAACCTGGCACTGAATGTCGCCGATCACGGTTTCAAGGTCGCCGTGTGGAACCTCGAAGAGGACGTGACAAAAGCCTTTGTTGCGGCGAACCCGAATTGCGTCGGCACCTCCACCCTGGAAGAGCTCGTGGCGAGCCTTGAACGCCCCCGTCGCATCATGATGATGGTCACCGCAGGCAAGGCGGTCGATGAAGTTCTCAAGAAACTCAAGCCTCTCTTGCAGCCCGGCGACATTGTCATCGACGGCGGCAATACTTATTTCGAGGAAACCCAGCGCCGCGAGGCCGAGATGGCCGCGGCTGGCCTGAATTTCGTTGGCATGGGCGTGTCGGGCGGCGAGGAAGGTGCCCGTCGCGGTCCATCGTTGATGCCCGGTGGTAGTACGGATGCCTGGAAAGCATTGCAACCGATTCTTGAAGCGATCTCTGCCAAAACCGAGTCGGGTCCCTGTGTCGCACACAACGGACCTGATGGTGCGGGCCACTTCGTCAAGATGGTTCACAACGGCATTGAATACGGTGACATGCAGCTCATCGCCGAGGTGTACGACCTGATGTCGCGCGGCCTGGGTCTTGGCGCAGCAGAGTTGTCGGACACCTTTGCGCGCTGGAACGAGGGCCCATTGTCATCGTTCCTCATCGAACTGACCGCCGGGGTTCTCGCCAAAACGGATCCAGAGTCCGGCAAGCCGCTCATTGATCTCGTGCTCGACAAGGCGGAACAAAAAGGCACCGGCCGATGGACCGCCGAGGTGGCGCTAAAGCTGGGCGTTCCGATCCCCACGATGGCGGCGGCCCTTGATGGCCGCGGGATGTCGAGCCTGAAAACGGAGCGCGTTGCGGCCCAGCCAAAAATTCGTGGGGTGGTTTCGCCTCCACCCCCGACCTCGGAAAAGGCCGGTATCATCGCCGCGGCTCACGATGCCCTGCTTGCCTCGAAAATCTGTTCCTACGCACAGGGAATGGCACTCATCAAGGCCGGCAGTGCGCAGTACAAGTGGAACATCAATCTTGGGGAAATGGCCCGCATCTGGACCGGTGGTTGCATCATCCGTGCCCGCTTGCTCGCGACGATCATGACCTCGTACCGTCGCACACCCGATCTGCCCAACCTGTTGGTCGACCCGGACTTCGAGGAAATGCTGTTCGGTCTGCAGCCCAACTGGCGGCGCGTGGGTGGCCTCGCGCAAAGCCTCGGTATTCCTATGTTTGCAATCGCCGACAGCCTTGCCTATTTCGACAGCTACCGCATGGGGCGTTTGCCGCAAAACATGACCCAGGCGCAGCGTGATGCGTTTGGGGCGCATACCTACTTGCGCGTGGATCGCCCCGAAGCGGGTCCGGTTCACTCCGAGTGGTTGAAGTAGTCGCGCCTATTCGGTGAGGCGTGCGGCGATGCTTTTTGCAAGCGAGGCGCCCACGTCTCGCGCAAGCGCGCCGGGCTTCCACCCAATGCCGAGGCCCGCGTCGGTGCGGCCGTCGTCAAACTTTGGAATGAGGTGAAAGTGGACGTGAAACACGGCCTGATGCGCTTGCAGGCCGTTGTTCTGCAGGACGTTGAACGCCGTTGCACCGGTGGCAGCGAGCACGGCGCGCGCAATGCGTGGCAGCGACCGACCGAGCGCTTCTGCCGAATCGTCGGACAATTGATCGAGGGTTTTGGCCGGCTCCTTCGGGATGACCAACGTATGCCCCTGGCTTATGGGATTGATGTCGAGAAACGCGAGGACGTGCTCGTTTTCGTAGACACGATGGCAAGGGATCTCTCCAGTGATGATCTTCGTAAAGATGGTATCAGCCATGCCGGAATTCTAACATGGTCCCCGGGGCCTGGAACCCCCGGGGATTACGAAGCTCGGGTCGGAGAACCTGTAACCGGTGTGAGGCTGGTTGAATCGCGTTTCGCAGACAATACAGCGCTGATCTGTTCGGCAATCTGTTGAGCTGAAAAGGGTTTGCGAAGAAATCCGCTGCCACCCGGGATACCCCGCGAGGCCGCGTCCCGCACGTAACCCGACATGAAGATGACGGGGCAGGAAACGCCAAGGGCCCGCAATTTTTCGACGAGCTGAGGTCCCGTATGACCCGGCATGACGATGTCGGTCAGGATCAGTCCGAATCGCCGACCGGCTTCGGTTGCGGTTTGCAACGCCATCTTTGAATCGCTAACCGAACATACCTCGTAGCCAAGGGAATGCAGCATCGCCTCGGTGGTCTCGCGCACCGCCTGCTCATCCTCAACCAACAAAATTGTGTCGTTGGTTGCAGGCAGTGTCTGTGCGATATCGTCCGCTCCGTGAACGGGCGATTCCGAGCAGGGAAATTCGAGGACAAACTGACAGCCTTCACCCTGCGCGCTCCTGACGGAGATTTGGCCGCCGTTTTGTGACACGATTCCGTCGACCACCGCGAGGCCAAGTCCGGTTCCCCGATTCGGATCCTTGGTGGTGAAAAATGGCTCGAAAATCCGGGCCTGCGTTTCTTCATCCATGCCATGGCCGTTGTCCTCGACCACGATCTGGACGCCTGCCTTTTGGCTTTTGCCGATCACGGCCCTGGTTCGGATGACGATGGAGCCGCCGTACGGCAGGGCATCGCGACCGTTGGCAACCAAATTGGTGAGGACTTGATCGAGCTGGCCGGGGTCGACCCGAATGGTCCCCGCCTTGTCGTCGAGAAGAACCGTGACGGTATTCGTCTGTCCCGCGAGCGTCTGCAATAGCGGCAACAATTCTTTGATGGCGGCATTGGGATCAACGCTTGTTAGTTCGATCCGCTGTCGACGGGCGTAGGCCAACAACTGTTGAGTGAGCACGCGTGCTCGATCGCCCGCCTTCAGGATCTGCTGGATCTGCGCGCGCGTTTGGTCAGGCAGATTCTGGTACAGCAACAGCTCGCCCTGTCCCAGGATCACGGTCAACAAGTTGTTGAAATCGTGTGCGACGCCACCTGCAAGCTGACCAATGGTCTCGAGTCGCTGTGCTTCTTGCAGGCGATTTTGCAATTCGTTCCGCAACCCTTCCGAGCGGCGACGTTCGGAGATGTCGCGAATGGTGTATTGAATCCCGAGCGCGCCATCGGGTAGCTCGACCCGTCGGCGGTTGACCTCGACGACGACTTCGCGGCCACTTTTGTTGATGATGCGTGCCTCACGAGGAGGCGTTTCCTGACCGCTTTGCAGGATTGCGTGGTACGTTTGTGCGGCGATTTGGCGAAATTGCGGCGGAAAAAATGGGAGCGCATCGATGCGCAGACCGAGAACCTCCTGTCGGGAATATCCACAGAGCGCGACCGAGGCATCGTTCATGAATTGAACCCGCGCTTCCTTGTCCATGAATACGAGGGCATCGGGTGATTGGTGGACAAGTGCGGCAAAGCGCGCCTGGGTTCGCCGGGCGGTTCCAACTGCCGATGCAACGACGCGGTTGGCGGCGACGACCGTTGCGAGCGTGATGCCGAGAACAACAAGGGTCGCCATCAGGGCACGCAAGGGCGCGTGTGGATTCGTCAGTGCAACCGACAGGTGGCCATTCATTTCGAGTACGGCTGCCGTGATGAGCGACGCCGCTGCGGCGATGGCCACGCCCACGGCAAAGCGCAATTTCCAAAGTACGCCGGCAATGGTGACCAGCAAGGGAAAGCCGATGACGGCGAAATGGGTGATGCCACCATGGCCAATGGTGGCGACGGTGAGCCCAACCCAGCTGAACGCCATTGCCACGGCGACCCCATGTTTCGTGCGTCCGAACCGGGCGCCAATGATGACCGCGATGGCTCCGATAATATGGGGAAGGTAAAGGCTCGCAACCACCAACGGTTCGGGGACCACCCAGCGCAAAACGGCGACCATCGCGACCAACACCGACAGCGCCGTCCATGCGATCCGGACGATGCCCTTGCTCGCTTTTCGCGGATCGACCGGCGCATCGAACATCAACCGCGCGAGCGTGGTTTCCGACTCGGGCCTCTCCACCGGAAGGGAGGAGGACTTTTCGTGTTCCACATTACTCACGCGGCCGAGACTATTACCTGCCGCACCAGTCCAGGCAAGTCAGGCAACGTGACGCGCCGCTTCTGGGTTCCGGCTCAGGGTCGGGGCGGGCGACGGGCTTCCGCGAACCACTTTCGGTATTCGGCCATTTTTTTGCGCTGCGCTTCGGGCATGTGGCGGCGGCAGGGACTGGCCTCGGGTGAGCCCGGCATTGCCCCCCAGCGCAATTCGACACAGGCGTTCGGGTTGTACGCCACTTGCAGGGCTTCCTTGCGCGCCAGAATGTCGGCCACGGAAAGTCGAAAACTGCTGCCGTCCGAACGGGTGTAGTCGATGAATCGTCCCACGATTTGCTTTCGGTGCCGGGCCTCGACGGCGCGCGCAACCTCGGCGGGAGCCTGTCCCTTGAGCTGAAACAGCTCGGGATGTTGCACCACGCGGCGGGGCAGGTTTTCGAGAACCGCCATGGCGATCAAGAGTCGCAGATCTCGCGAGGGAGTGGCGTAATCTTCCCAGGGACCCATGGTCTCGAAGATGCGGGGGCCTTCTGGCATTTCCACGACCGGATCGTGGTTGGCATTCATGTATTGCTCGCCGTTGTCCACAGAACGCACCCGCGCCTGTAACTGTTCGTGCAACGCATTCAACGTTTCGTCGTAAGCGGTGTGTGCGTCCATGCCTGCGGGATTGACGAGCTTGCCCATGCGCGCATAGAACGCATCGGCGTCGAGCTTCGATTGCACCATCGAGAAATGCGGCAGAGGGGCGCTCGGAGTGTTTGTGCTACGTATTATCGGTCGATACCATTTCCAGCCAGCGCCTGCGCTCGCAAGGTTGTTTGCGTACAGAAAATTGCCTTCCCAGAATCGTTTGCGTGTGATCGACGCATCCGGCTGGCCATCGACCGCGAACAACAATCCTGGACGTCCGTCTTTTTGAGGGACCCAGCGTGCAGCCACCAGCACGTGTCCGTACGGATCGGCGAACACCGCACCGGGTCGCAAGGCTTCTCGATCAAGACCGATTGGATAGAAGTCTGTGTTTTCGTCTGCAAGCGCGGTACGGATGGATCCCGAGTGCGCCGTGTTGGCCAACAACCGTGAGAACTGGGCGAACGCGTCGAGCGGTGTCGTGGCATGAATGGGGTCCGCATTCGTGGCGAGTCCCTCGCAGCGGGGCGCGCGAAGCGGGGTTCCCCGGTCGCACTGGCGCATGCCAAAGGGCAGCCCCATCTTCCACGCAAAATAGGCCCGCAGAAAATAGGGCAGGTCAGCGCAATCGGGTGCCGCCTTCAAGGCCCTTCGGTTGTTCGGGGCATCCTCGCCGAGGCCGAGGTGGTCAAAGAGCGCGTTGCGTTTCGGATCTCGCAGCGCTTCTGCAAGTGGCCGGAACCCAAGTTCTTCATCGGCTGGCGCGTCGAACAAACGTTCTACCCAGGCCGAGTACAGGTCTTCATGGTCCGCGTCCCAATCTTTCAGGGTTGGCCAGTAGGTTTCGATCTTGTGGTTTTCGGCCCCAGCGCTCCTGCCTTGAACGTTGAGCTCGGCACAGGCCATCGGGGAATCGGGATCGCCCACCAGGATCCGATACCGGCCGATAGCAAGCCTTTCAATCGGCGCGTCGAGCGCGTGGGGGAGGCCTTCTTGCTGTAGGCCCTTTACCGCGGTGGCAACGCCGTTTCGTTTCGAGATAATTGTAATACGATTATCCGGATTGACACCACGCGACGTCACGAGGATGCGCAACGGTCGGTTGTTGGTGGGCAGCCTGGGGGAGATCCAGAGGTGGGTATTGCCCTCGTTGCGGCAGAGCGCCGCGGCATTCCCTCTGCCCGGCAGGAAGGAAAACAAGAAAAGGGCGGCTAGAATCACGGGCGGCCCCATTCCTTGGAGGCTATCATGGACGGTCCGAGCGACAACCCGATGCAAAACGAAGGAGACTACCTACCCGGCGGATTTCGCATCGTCAGCCCCAGCCATCTGAAGCCGACGCTCTTTGACGGCGCTCGCGCCCGCACCGCTGCGGTCCCATTTTTGCCCACCACGCGGCAAGAGATGGAGGCGCTTGGCTGGGACGAATGCGACGTGGTTGTCGTGACCGGCGATGCCTACATCGATCACCCAAGTTTTGGGATGGCACTCGTGGGTAGACTGCTCGAAGCACTGGGGTATCGGGTGGGGATCTTGTCGCAACCCGACTGGCGTTCCGTGGATCCCTACCGAGCCCTGGGTCGGCCGCGTCTATTTTTCGGCATCACGGCCGGCAACATGGACTCGATGGTCAACCGTTTCACTGCTGACCGAAAGATCCGGCACGACGATGCCTATTCGCCCGACGGTCAAGCAGGCCTGCGTCCCGATCGCAGCGTCAACGCCTATGCACAACGTTGTCGCGAAGCGTATTCCGGGGTTCCCGTCGTAATCGGCGGCATTGAGGCCAGCCTTCGTCGAGCAGCGCACTACGATTACTGGGGCGAAAGCGTTCGCCGCTCGGCGATCCTGGATGCGAAGGCCGATCTGCTGGTTTACGGCAATGGCGAACGTCAGATTGCCGAGGTCGCACGGCGACTCGACGCCGGAGAGGCCATCTCAACCATAACGGATATTCGCGGCACCACGTTTTTGCGAAAGACCGGTGTTTTGTTGCCCGGTTTTTCGGAGATCGATTCGAGCTCGGTCGATCATCCCGGGAGAATCGATCGCCACATTGATCCCTATTCGACGGCCACACCCGGTGCCCCCGGATGCGATGTTCCGGCGCCCGACGCCATCCCTGTGTCTCGGTTGCGCAAGGGAGCTGATCGCGCCGATCGCGCCCACTCTGTCGTACGGATGCCCAGTTTCGAGGCGGTTCGCGATGACAAGGTTCTCTATGCCCACGCGTCGCGCGTGCTTCATCAAGAGCTGAATCCGGGAAACGCGCGGGCGCTTGTGCAGCAGCACGGCGATCGCGATGTCTGGATGAATCCGCCTCCCTTGCCGCTTACCACCGCGGAAATGGATGCCGTTTACGAATTGCCCTACCGCCGGATTCCCCATCCCGGATATCGGGGCGCGCGCATTCCCGCGTACGAAATGATTCAAAACTCCGTGACCATCATGCGGGGCTGCTTTGGCGGATGCACTTTTTGTTCCATCACCGAGCACGAGGGCCGCATCATTCAGAATCGGTCCGCCGATTCGGTGCTGCGCGAGATCGAGGCGATCCGTGACACAAGTCCCGGTTTCACCGGCGTCATTTCCGATATTGGCGGCCCGACTGCCAACATGTATCGACTGTCGTGCAAGGATCCCAAGATCGAGGCGGCCTGCCGTTTGCCGTCCTGCGTTTACCCTGGGGTATGCGAGAACCTGAATACCGATCACGGTCACCTGATCGATTTGTATCGACGGGCGCGCGCCCTACCGGGCATCAAGAAGGTGCTGGTTGCCTCGGGGGTTCGATACGATCTTGCGGTTGAGTCGCCCGAGTACATCAAGGAACTCGCCACTCATCACGTCGGTGGTTATCTCAAAATAGCGCCCGAACACACCGAAGATGGCCCTCTGTCGAAGATGCTGAAACCCGGCATCGGCAGCTATGAAAAGTTCCGGAAGTTGTTCGAGCGTTACACAAAAGAAGCCGGAAAAAAGCAGTACCTGATTCCTTACTTCATCGCGGCCCACCCGGGAACCTCGGAAACCGACATGGCCCATCTGGCCCTTTGGTTGAAGAAGAACGGCTTTCGGCCCGATCAGGTGCAGACATTCTTGCCCACGCCGATGGCCACCGCATCGGCCATGTATCACACCGGGAAAAACCCGCTCAAGAAGGTCAGCCGTGACAGTGAAACGGTTGATGTCCCGAAGGATCTGAAGCTGCGTCAGATCCACAAGGCGTTCTTGCGCTACCACGATCCCGACAACTGGCCCGTCTTGCGGCAAGCGTTGCGTCGACTGGGTCTTTCAGACTGGATCGGCAGCGGACCCAATTGCCTTGTGCCTGCGGAACCGGTGCTACATGGTTACAAAAAGGCAAAGCACGAGGCCGCCGAACGGGCGCGAAGGCGATCGCGTGCTGCTCCACTGCGCAAGGCGAAGTAGTGCGCGCCATCGCCAGGAGCGACCTTTCATTGTAGGTTCAGTTCTCGCGTGATTCAACACATCATCTGGGACTGGAATGGCACGCTTCTCGACGACGTCGATTGTTGTGTCGATACTCTGAATAGTTTGCTCCACGAACGTGCCATCCCGCCCGTTTCGCGTTCGTCGTACGTTGGCGCATTTGGTTTCCCGGTTCGCTCGTATTACGAATGGTTGGGCTTTGATTTCGAGCGCGAAGATTTCGGACAACTGTCGGTCGACTTTATTGCGCGGTATCGAACTCGGCTGTCTTCGGTCACGTTGCATCGGTCGGTCTTGTCCTTGCTGACGGCCTTGCAGGGTCGAGTGCAAAGCCAGCGGGTGGTTTCGGCGATGGAACATGCCTTGCTCGGCGAGATGCTACACAGCTATGGCGTCGCTCCCTTTCTTGAAAGCCACCACGGTACCGGTGACTTGCAAGCAGGCTCAAAGGTCGATGTAGGACGGCGTGCGCTGGCGCAGATGGGTGCGATTCCAGACGAGGTTTTACTTGTCGGCGACACCTTGCACGATCACGAACTCGCCGAGGCGCTTGGATGCGCCTGCGTGTTGTTCACGGGAGGTCACCAAAGTGCGCCTCGTCTGCAAGTCGCTCGCCGTCCGCTCGTGGACACGCTGTCGGAAATTTTGGACCACGTTTAACTGACTAGTCGAGCGCCGCTCGTACGGCACGCAGACCCGCCCGGATATCTTCGGCCGAGCCGATACGTTGTTCCTTGTCCTTCACGAGACAACGATCAATGAGATCGTCCAGCACCTTCGGCAAGCCCGGCACCAGGCTTGAAACCTTCGGGGGTGCAGTGTGCATGTGGTGGTACAGAACCTCGCCTTCAATGAAGGGTGGCTGTCCTGTCAGACACTCGAAGAAGGTGCACCCAATGGAGTAGAGATCCGCGCGGAAGTCGACGTCGCGGCCGAGAATTTGTTCGGGCGACATGTAAAGCGGTGTTCCCTGAACAACCGTCTTCGTGATCTTCATGGCTCCAATCGCGCGGGCGAGACCGAAATCGCCTACCTTGACCATGCCGTCGTGTGTGAGAAACATGTTGGCTGGCTTGATATCGCGATGAATGATGCGCCGCTTGTGCGCGTACCCTATCGCGCGGCAAAGCTGGTCGATGACATCCACTGCTTCTTCGGGGGTGAGCTTGGTTCGCTTTTCAAGGATCGCATCCAGTGCGCCGGGTCCCTCGACCATCTCCATGACCATGAACAACTCACCGGCTGCATTGCCGTAGTCGTAAACCGTCACGATGTTCGGATGGTTCAACGCGGCAAGCGATTTGGCTTCAAGCGAAAACTTGGCCGCGATCTCCGGATTGTCGCGGATGTCGGGGCTCATGATTTTGAGTGCGACCTCGCGGTCCAGAACCACATCTAGGGCCTTGTAAACAACGCCCATTGCGCCCGCCCCCAGCTTTCCGGTTCGCTGATACCGTTCAAGCTTGGTGCCGCCTACGTCCGGAACCGGAGTCAATTCTTCCGGCGTGATGCCCAGTCCCGGTTGGCGAATGGCCGAGGGGGTAGCCGCCGCCGTTGCCGGTCCCGCCGCCATAGAAAGGCCCACGCCCGTTGGTGAGCCTGCCTGGGTCCCGGGATGACCATTCGGAAGCGGCGGCATGTTGAATCCGACCGCCACTTCGGAACGTGGTACAAATGCCTGTGCGCCACCGCCGGTTGGTGAGTTTGCGGCAAACGGGTTCTGGCGTGCGCCCGAGGGCGGTGCGGACGCAAACGGATTCTGGCCCATGCTGCTCGGCGGGTTTGAGGCGAAGGGATTCGCATTCGCAGGACGATTCGGAGACGTCGCGTAGGCAGAGCCGTCCCCAGAGCCTTCGTTGCCTCCACGGCCCGATGACGGACGCTCAAGCACGCGTGAAACACCTTCTCGTTTGCGCTCCCATTCGAGGTTGATTGGCAGATCGTGTTGTTTGGTCTGCAAGATCTCGAAAGGGCGTCGGATGGTCAATCCGTCGGCAAAAATCGAAATGGTTCGACGGCCGCGCGGAACGTCGAAAGTCGCTTTTCCGTCGGTGTTGGTACGCCACTTGGTGGCTTCGTCCTGGTCGATCCAGATGATTGCGCCCGAGACGGGCTTCTCTCCATCCGTCACACTGACGACGAACTGAGCGTGGGTGGCTTCCATGCTGAACTGAACGGCCGCCTTCTTTCCCGGTTGAACCTGGACTTCCCGCGAGAAAGACTCGCCGTCGACCACAACCACATCGCCACCGCGTTTGTAGGTTCCGAAAAGGTGAACGTAGTACTTGCCGCGGGCAATTCTCGGGAATGTGGTTCGCGCGCCGACCCGTATGGCCTCGTCCGCCGTCTGTTTTGGAGGGGTTCGGCGCATGCGCTCTATGAAGTTGTTGGGTGGCCCAACGGCCGGGCCGGTCGGCGTTCGTGTAATACGGATGCTGAAAAGCTGTTCGTCGGCCTCGGGCATTTCCTTGATGTGGACGACGATGGAACCCGACAATACCCTGCGCGCAAGGAACGCTGCTGCGACAAGGATGATCACCGCCAACACAATCCAGGGGGTCGGGTTGATTGTCAGAAGGCCATTCAACTTGCCTTCGATCGTTTCCTCGCTGGTCCAGGCCCGTCGGGTTTTGGTGTCGACCAGCATCAACGTGATCTGGGCGCTCGAACCGTTGGGGCGAATCTTGTAAAGGACCAGTCCTTCGGCGTAAGCGCTGGCCGCGAGGTTGGCGAGCCCGTCCTCGGAAAGCTGGGTTCCTCGAATGGGTTCCTGACCGGGATGCGGTGGTCGGACCGCTATCTCGTAGGGTTTACCCGCGAGCGCAGCGCCGAGCCCGATTCGCAACATGTCCTCGTTGACCTTGTACGGCGAATAGAACGGTTCACCGCTACCAGCCATTGGCAACAGGGTAACGGACGAGATTTCTCGTTTCGAGAGCGCCTCGAATC
>Ga0105046_10001441_pt1 | contig 36583 bp, 21 predicted proteins | sample MAT03_FD_78385 | JGI IMG/M metagenome (GOLD analysis project Ga0105046, IMG submission 78385) | Freshwater microbial communities from Lake Fryxell liftoff mats and glacier meltwater in Antarctica - MAT-03 (megahit assembly) | ecosystem: Environmental > Aquatic > Freshwater > Ice > Liftoff... | reverse complement strand
TGTCGACCGTCGCGGCGGGGTACTGCGAGGTCGTGCGCATTGACGTCGCGGATTTCCTCGAGCTGGTGCGCGCCCATCCCGCCGTCGAGGCGAGACTGTGGGAGTCGACCGTGGCGCGAATCAAGGAAGCCGGTTTCACACGCAAGAATCCCGAGCGCGCCGAACTCATCGAGTTTGCACTGGCCCGAGGACTTGCGCAGGGCAACAGTATCCTGGTCATGGATCTCGATGTATGCACGCGATGCGACGACTGCGTGCGGGGCTGCGCCAGCACCCATGAAGGGCGGCCGAGGTTTGTCCGTGAGGGCGAGCGCTTCGGCAACTTCCTCGTGCCGCGATCCTGCTTTCACTGCGAAGACCCGGTGTGCCTGATCGGCTGCCCGACCGGTGCTATCCGTCGGACGAATGTGGGTGAGGTGATCGCCATCGACGATGCGTTGTGCATCGGCTGCGGGAGTTGTGCAGACAACTGCCCCTACGACGCCATCGTCATGCATGACACCGGGACAGTCTGGCCTGAACACGCCTTGCCCGAACGACTGCGGGGGGAGGAACGGCTCGTGGCCAGCAAGTGTGATCTCTGCCATGACTCAGACGCCGGTCCGGCGTGTGTGAACAGTTGTCCGCATGCCTGCGCATTCCGCGTCAGCAGTCTTGATGAGTTCGATGCGCTGTTGCGCGGAGAGACCCCGGCACATGCGTTGCTGCGTGGCGAGACACGCGCAGACGGTCAATGAAGAAGGCGGCCATCTATCAGCAGAAGCGGGCGGGAGCGCCCGGCTGGTTCAACAAGTGGGTTCAGTCGCCTCGATGGCTGCTGGGATTCGCGATCGTCGCGACGCTGTGCCTGGCCGTCTACGCGGCCGGCACGGTGTACGGTCAGTCAACTGCGGCCAGTACGCTGGGGATGGCGTACGGTATTGCCGCCGCCATCGTCGGGGTTGCTGTCGTCGCTTACGGTGGACGACGACGCGCGCAACGCATCCGCTCGTTGGGACGGACGTGGTACTACCTCGAGGTCCACGTGTACGGCGGGGTGCTGTTTCTCCTGCTCGTGTTCATGCACACGGCATTCCGTGTTCCGCAGGGTCTCCTCACGTGGTTGCTGTGGGTGACCAGCCTATGGATGACCGTCAGCGGATTGTTTGGTCTGGTGTTGCAGAAGTGGATTCCCACACTGTTAGCGTCAGGACTGTCCGTGGAGGTGCACGTCGACCGGATTCCGGATCTGATCGTCGAGCTGCGGAACCGGGCCGACGCGCTGGTTGAAACAGCCGCCGAACCTGTGCGTGCGTTGTATCGACGGGAGGTGGCGCCGGTCATGGAAGGCCCACAACCCCGATGGATTTATTACATCGATGCCACGGGCGGATTCCGCTCGAAGGCGCGACGGTTTGAGCACATTCGCCGTCTGCTGCCAGGCGCCGATCAGGCGGCACTGGACGAGCTCCTTGAACTGTACCGCACGAAGCTGGAGATGGATGCGCATTTCACCTTGCAGCGCACACTGCGCGCCTGGTTGTACCTCCATGTGCCGGCCGCCATCCTGATGTTTGGGCTGCTCGTCCTCCACGTGTTCTTTGTGCTCTACTACTGACGGCCGACGATGAAAGGTCTCTTCTCCCGCGCGCGCCTGTCGGTTGCCAGCCGGTATCTGATACCGGCTCGTCAGCGGCGGCCGTACCTGATTGGTCTCGCCCTGACGATTCCGCTCATGGCCTTGTTCGCGCTCAGCGCGTTCGCCGGAAAGGGTGAGCTGGTGTCCAATGGTCCGCTGTCGTCAAACCACGCCCTGTTTGGCCAGGACTGTGCCACCTGTCACAAGTCGTTCGCGTCGGTGACCAACGCGCGGTGTGAAAGCTGCCACGAGAAAGCCGGAGACGCGGTGAAGGCGTACGGGTTCGACACGCACTACCGCTATCGCTCGCACGACTTTGACCGCTCGGCACCGTCGTCCAAAGAAGGCGCCTGTTTCAGCTGCCATACCGAACACCGCGGCCGAGATCAGCTGATCACGCGTGTGGCCAACAGCAAATGCGAGTCCTGTCATTTCACGTCGTTCGCGGAGCATCCGGAATTCGAGTTTGTCGCGAAGCAACTCAAAGACCCGGCGAACATCAAGTTCGAGCACACGCTGCACGTGAAGGAAGTGCGCGATGCGCGCGAGCTCGCCGATATCGAACAAACGTGCATTACGTGTCATATCGCAAAAGACGATGGCGCCACCTTCACGCCCATCGCCTACGATGCCAACTGCGGTGAGTGCCACCTGACGAGCAGCACCAGTACGAAGCCCGTGCAGCTGCTGGCGAGCGCTGACGACGATCAACCGGGCGTCCTGTCGCTGGAGACCATTCGCAATCGTCAGGGACCGGGAAGCCGATGGTCGTTTTTCGCCAACCCGAACGAGTTTCAGCAGTTCGGAGGCAGCGTCAGCAAGCGACCTGTCTACCATGCCGATCAGTGGGTCATGGAGAACCTGCGGTTCTTGCGCAGTCGTCTCTATCCCTCTGCCGAACTCGCCGACTTGTTGCGCGGCTCGGCGGACACGCCACCCAAAGACGTTACTCTGCTCTATGCGGAGGCTATCGGCACCCTCACCGCGCGGATCGCGGAATTGCAGGATGATCCGGGCCAGACCGTGCAGGCGGAACTGGGAGAACTCACCAAACTGCTGGCAACCGTGCGTCAGCGACTGGACGATCCGTTCTCACCGCTCGACGAGAGTCGATTCGCCGTCAGCGTTGGTGATCAGGACCCGCGTTTCTCCGGCACCGATCGCGAAGCCTACCAACAAGTCATCAACGCGCTCACCCACCCGTGTCAGGAGTGCCATTACGTACAGCAGGCAACCATCAAGGCGGTGCAGACGGACCAGCGCAGTCTGATCCGCGCGGAGTTCAATCATCGCTCGCACATCCTGCACGCGAGATGCCTGGACTGCCACAAACAGATCCCGATCAAGGAAAACGTGGCGAGCGATGCGAAAGCCACGGAAGTAAGCGACAACGCGGAGATTCTGAACAATCCACCGATTGCGACGTGCCGCGGCTGCCACTCGCCCAGGAAAGCCGGAGACCAGTGCATCACGTGTCACGTGTTTCATCCGGACCAAGGGCGGCGCTCGAATCTGCTGCGCTATAACCGCTGAACCGGAGACGATCAAATGATGCGGGCGAGACTGCTGTGCAGAACAGGTGAGTTGTCGGGAAACACCCACGCGGTGTCTGCCGAGACGGTCATTGGGCGAGGGAGCGGCTCCGATGTTGTCCTTGCGTCTGAGCTGATCTCGGCCCGACACGCCTGCATCCGGCAGGACCATCGGGGATTCGTGCTTGAAGACCTCGGGAGTGACAACGGGACCTGGCTCGACGGCGAGCGCGTGACGCAGCCGGTCCGCCTCGATCACCTGAACGTGATCACACTCGCGCGCACCGTCGACTTGATCTTCCACACCGAAGCGGACGCGCCAAAGGCTGTCGCGCCGAAGGCCGCTGTGCCGGCGCCGACCGTGGCGAAGCCCGCCGCGCCGACGCCTTCGGTGTCAAAGCCTGCCATGGCAACGCCTGTCGTGCCGACGTCCGCTCTGCCCGCGCCCCCTGCGGCTGCAGCGCAGGAGACGCACTTCTTCGGCAGCGCGTTCGACCAGCTCCCGACCCTTGAAGCCGACACAGTACCGCCATCGCAGGCTGTGGGGGGAGAGACGATCGAAGTCGGTAGCGCCACGATTGGCATGATGGGTCTTCCAGGCAACCTTGCAGGCAACGACGCTGACCCAGCTGACAAGACACAGTACATGGACGGTCCCTTCGACCTCCCCTCGCTCGAACCGGACACGCCCGTTGTGGCACCCTCGACATACTGCCTCGTGATCAGCGGGGCAGGCTTCGCCACGCAAACAGTGGAACTCGCGCAGCGTCGTCGCTACACCTTGGGACGGGCCATCGAGTGCGACATTTCGCTCGATGGGGAACAAGTTTCGCGACTCCACCTTACCGTCACGGTCGACGACGTGGTCACGGTAGAAGATGCCGGCAGCAGCAACGGAACACATCTGGACGGCCAGCGAATTCGCGGTCCCGTCGAAATTCGGCCTGGCACCAGCGTCACCCTCGGCCAGAGTATCTCCGTGCAACTGATTCGTCGATGAACACCGAACGCCACGCCCACGCGCTTGTTCTTGTGCCCGTCCGTAGTCCCGTCGTGAGCCCGTCGTGACCAACGAATCCGTCGCGCCTTCCGCACTGATAGACCTGCTCATCGTCGGTGGCGGTCCGGCGGGAACGGCCGCCGCGTTTCGCGCCAGGGAACTCGGCATTCGCGCCTTGGTGATCGACTTCGACGATCTCATGAAGCGCATCCGCGACTACTCGAAAGACAAGCTGATCCTCCCGGATTTCGGTGGCGGGGACAAGATGAAGTTCCCGGCAGGCGGAGAGCTGGTGACGCGGCTGCATTTCAAGGATATCGACAAGGACGAGTTGTGTCAGACGTGGAAGGGGTTCTATCAGGAATGCGATGTGCCGTTCCGCGTTGGACCGGAACTGAGCGGACTGAAACGCAACCCCGACGGCACCTGGACCGCGACCACGTGGAATCATGCCACGAACGCGGTCGAGCTGTTCCACGCGCGCTACGTGGTGCTGGCCCCTGGACGAGGCGTGCCGCGCCGATTTGATATTCCGGGGAACACCGACGGCATCGCGTACCGCCTGGACGACGCGACGAACTATATCGAAGGCCCGGTATGCGTGATCGGGGGTGGGACATCAGCGGCAGAAGCCGTGATCGCCATCTCGAATGTCAAAATTGCCGCGAAGGACCCGTATCCCGTGGCGTGGTCGTACCGCGGCTCGCAGATGCCACGCGTTTCCAAGGCACTCGCGGACACATTCTTCGAAGCGTACCTCGGCAACGGTAACGTGCGGTACTACCCGCAGAGCGAACCGATCGCCGTGATTCAGGGACCGGATCGTCTTGACTATCTGTCGCTGCTCGTTGATCGCAAGTCCGTGCCCGGTCGCTTTCAAGAGACGATGCATCTCGAGTTTCCGAAGACGCGCTGCATCGCGTGTATCGGCGAGGATATTCCCGAGACGTTTCTGCGGGAGCTCGGCGTTCACATGGTCGCAGGTGCTGCGGGCGAGAAAAAGATGATGGCCGTCACGCCGCTGCTCGAGACGCAGCAGCCGGGCGTCTTCCTTATCGGCGATCTGCTCAGTCAGGCGTATCTCGAGACAGAGCAGTTCGACGCGGATCCGAGCACGTTCCAGCGCATCAAACATCGCGGCAACATCAAGTCGTCGCTGCGCGACGGCGTGTTTGTGGTCGAGGTGATCAAGCAGAAACTGGAGGGGCGCACGCGTATTCAGGTGGACATGCGTGACGCGGAGGACCAACCGGTGTCGCCGCCGCCAAGGGCATTCCCGGAGCCAGTGCATACACCTGCACCGATCATCGACGCGCAGCCGCTGGGAATCGTCGACTATGCATACCTTGAACGCATCACGCAGGCGGGCGTTGAAGCAGAGGAGCTGCCACTTCGCAGCGTGGGCGTGACACGACTGGGGTCGACGGGCTGCGACTTGAACTTCGCCGATGATCCGATCGTCGCGCTCAACCATGCCTCGATCGCGCTGCGCGATGGCGCGTACTACCTGCGCGATGACGGCAGTACTGCGGGGACGTTTCTCCGCTTGCGCGTGGGATATCCCCGGCCGCTGATGCCGGGCGATTTGCTGCGCGTGGGACGACAGATCCTGGTGTTACAGCACACGTCGCGCGGGTACGTCGTGCAGCAGTACGCGGCCACCGGAAAACTGGTCGCTACACACGATCTGGGAGAGCGCACGCTGGTCTTCGGTCGTTCAAGCGTGAAAGGAAATCCCGATATTGTGCTCGCCAGCGACGACATGGCACTGTCTCGATTTCACGTGTCGATCTCGCGTCAGGGTAGCACCGTGCTGGCCGAAGACTTCAACAGCCGGAACGGGACTTTCTTGAAGGTCGGGGATTCGGTCAAGCTGGAACACGGCGACGAGATCCGGATCGGGCGACAAGTCCTGCGCCTGGTGCTGAAAGCCGACGCGCCGGAGAAACAGAGCTCGGAGCCGTCGGGGCAGGTCCGTATTCCTTCCAGTGCGACACCACCCGTTGAGGTCGTTCCGGCTCCCGCCGACGCTGCTCCCGGGCAGGTTGCTCAGGTAACCTTCATGGGCGCCGGCGTCACGTTCGCCGTGCACCCGTCACAGAGCATTCTGGACGTGGCCGATGACCATGATGTGGATCTCGACCATGAATGTTGGGTCGGCAAGTGCGGTGCGGATCTGATCCGCATCGTCGAAGGACGCGAGTTCCTCAACGAGGTCAGCGAACAAGAAGCCAAAACGATCAAGCGTCGTGGGGCGATTCCGGGCGAGTGTCGGCTGGCGTGCATGACCAAGGTGTGTGGACCCGTGGTGGTGGTCGCGGAAAGCAGCCGTTAGCCTCGGCTTGACGCGCACGAAGGCAAAAATCTGTCGGACAGGGCACCAATGCCCCGTTCGCGACGTATTTTGCATTTTCGGCAGTGCCGCACGTTCCCTCGGAGACACCTTATGAGTAGCGCACCCATCACGCTCACCGTGAACGGCGCACGGCGCACGTTCGACGGCGATCCGACCACTCCCCTGCTCTGGTTTTTGCGCGACGAACTCGCGCTGACGGGCACCAAGTACGGCTGCGGGATTTCGCAGTGTGGCGCCTGTACGGTCCATGTGAACGGCGCACCGGTGCGCGCCTGTCAGCGTCTCATGCAGGCCCTGAGCGGCGCGGCGGTCACGACCATCGAAGGGTTGCACCCCAGCGGCGAACACGCGCTCCAGGTCGCATGGCGCGCGATTGATGTGCCACAATGCGGGTTTTGTCAGAGCGGGCAGATCATGCAAGCCGCCACGCTCCTGAAAAACAATCCTGCGCCCACTGACGCACACATCGACGCCGCAATGAATGGCCATATCTGCCGCTGCGGCACGTATCCGCGCATCCGCGCCGCCATCAAAGTGGCCGCAACGACGATGGCAGCGGGGACGTCGAAATGATACCGCGCGCATCGCTTCCCTGGCTGTCTCCTCGCGTCCCTGCCGATGCGACACCCCACGCACCGGACCAGGCGCAGCCCGACGTATCCATCAGCGCCTTGAGCGGCGCCGGCGCCTCGCGCCGCGACGTTGTGAAGTGGCTCGGCCTCGGCGGCTTGGTCCTCGCCGCTGGCGCGGGCGGCGTGAGGCGACTTGATGCGGCGAGTGGGCTGTCGCACAACGCCGAGCCGTGGGAGGCGCACGCCTACATCCGCATTGCCGATGATGGTACGGTCACCATTGTCTGTCACCGTTCGGAGATGGGGCAAGGCATTCGCACCACCATGCCGATGATCATCGCCGACGAAATGGAAGCCGACTGGAACCGCTGCCGCGTGGAGCAGGCTGTTGGCGACGAGAAGAAGTACGGCAGTCAGAACACCGATGGCTCGACCAGCATTCGCGACTTTTTGTCGAAGTATCGAGAAGCGGGTGCCACCGTGCGCGCGCTCTTTGAAGATGCCGCCGCGAAGGAGTGGGGCGTGCCCGTCGCGCAGGTGTCCGCGCAAAACGGTATGGTGGTGCACGCGGCCAGCTCACGCAGCGTCTCGTTCGGTGCGCTCGTGGCAACCGCACGCACAATTGCGATGCCATCCAAGGAGCGGGTCCGCGTGAAAACGCCGAGCCAGCGCCGGTGGGAAGGCAAAGCAATGCCGTCGATCGATCTGGTGCCGATGACCACCGGCAAGGCGGTCTACGGCGCAGACGTCATGCTCCCCGGCATGAAGTTCGCTGTGGTTGCTCGACCGCCTGTGTGGGGTGGCAAGGTGCTGAGCGTCGATGACACGCTCGCCCTCAAAGTGCCAGGCGTCGAGCGCGTCGTGCGTATTCCAGAAACGCCCATTCCCGGCGCGTACATGCCACTGGGTGGTGTAGCGGTGATTGCGAAGAACACGTGGGCCGCCATGAAAGGGCGCGACGCACTCAAGATCACGTGGGAGAACGGCCCCAACGCCAGCTACGACAGCAAAGCGTACAAGAGCAGGCTGCTGGACGCCGTGCGCACACCCGGAAAAGCGGGCCGCACCGTGGGCAACGTCGCGACCGCGTTGGCGTCGGCCAGTCGGACGATCAAGGCGGAGTACTACATCCCCCACTTGTCGCACGCGCAAATGGAGCCCGTGGTTGCCCTCGCCAACGTGAGCAACGGCAAGGTCGAAGCGTGGGGCCCCACGCAATCGCCACAGGATGCGCGCAACGCCATTGCGCAGTACCTCAAAGTTGACGCAGCGACCGTGACCATGCACGTCACGCTGCTTGGCGGCGGCTTTGGTCGGAAATCCAAACCGGACTTCATTTGCGAAGCCGCGTTTCTGTCTCGCGAAGTCAAGGCACCCGTCCGCGTGCAATGGACCCGCGAAGATGATCTGCGCAATTCGTACTTGCATTCGGTGGCCGCGCACCATCTCGAGGCGGGACTCGATGCCAGTGGTAACGTCACGGCATGGTTGCATCGTTCCGCGTATCCAGCCATTGGTGCGACGTTCGCGCCCAACGTGCCCGGTGCGGAACCCGACGAACTGACGAACGGGGCCAGCGATATCCCGTTCGACGTACCGCATATCAGCGTGGAGATATGTCCTGCCGTGGCGCACACACGGATCGGGTGGTATCGCAGTGTGAACGCGATTCATCACGGTTTTGCGATCGGCTCCTTCGTAGACGAGCTGGCGTTCACCGCCAGGAAAGACTCAGCCGATTTCCTCCGCACCTTGATCGGCCGCGACCGCGTCGTCGATTTGTCGACCGCCGGACTTGTGAAGCCGGCCAGCAACTACGGCGCCACCTGGACTGATCATCCGCTCGATACCGCACGCGCACGCGGCGTGGTAGACCTCGCGGTCGAGAAGAGTGGGTGGCGCGGCGCCGCGTTGCCGCGCGGTAAAGGGCGCGGGATTGCCATGCATCGCAGCTTTCTGTCGTACATCGCGATGGTCGTGGAGGTCGAAGTATTGCCGGATGGTACGGTGCTCGTACCGAAGGCCACCGTCGCTGTTGATGCAGGCTTCATTGCCAACCCGGACCGTGCAAAAGCGCAGATGGAAGGCGCCTTGATCATGGCGATGAGCAACATTCTGTACAGTGAAGTGTCGTTCGCTGAGGGCCGAGTGGTGCAGTCGAACTTTCGCGATTATGGCGTGACGCGGATGCGCGCCGCTCCGCGCGTGGTCGATGTGCATCTGATAACGAGCGAGGGGTTACCTGGCGGCGTTGGTGAGCCGGGCGTTCCTCCGGCCGGCGGCGCGATTGCGAACGCAATCTTTGCCGCGACCGGCGTGCGTGTGCGCGAGCTACCCGTAGGGAAGCAGCTCGCGGGGTGGCAGACGGGGAAAGCCGAAGACTAGACTAGCTAGAGCGCGATCCCCGTAACCCATGCGCGTCGAATCCGTGCACCACACTGTGCGGATTCCCCGCCGGCGCCCGAACCGACCGCGACACGCGCTAACACGCCATACAGCGTCTTGTCGGCGTTGATCCATGGATAAAATCCCAATCCGCCCGCGCTACTGAACGCACCGTCACCCGTCGCCGGATCGCTCTCCACCCAGTGGCCGATGGAATAGCCCCAGCTGATGTCGCCACCGATCGGTGTTCCCAGCGCGGTGGCGCAGGTGGCGGGGTTGGTGCAGGTCGCGTTGCTGCCGAGGAGCGCGCCGATCCGTAGCTGCCTGTTCAGGATCTTGCGAAGAAATATCGCGTAGTCAGCGGCCGTGCTACGACCACCGCCCGCCAGCTGCGGCTGCGTGTACGACAGGCCGATCTCTGAGCCAAGCACGCGTCGCACTTCGGTGGCCAGCGCCGTGTTGGCCATGGCGCTGAGATTCATGGCTGGTGCGGCGAGGCTCGCATGTTTTTGCATATGTCCGCCACCGTAGAGAAAGCGGTTGACGGTGAGCAGTGTCCGCGTGCCGTTCGTACCGCGCGCCACGCACGACTCTACCGTGTCGTCGGTGTCGCAGCTTCCGAAGTTGGTGTAGCCACTGCGGAAGGTCAGGAACTGGATGTCCTCCGCCGTGAGCGCGCCACCGCGCCGCTCGGCCACATACGCACCATAGATCCATTTCGACGCGGAGGCGATCGACATGGGTGTCTGCGCGGCAAACGTCGTGCTGTTACCTGGCTTGTTGACCGAGGCACCACCCAATCGCCCGGTCCCATCGCCGATCTCCCAGTAGAACGGCTGGATGACGCTGCAGAGCGCGTTGTTCTGGGCGGTGATGGTGGCAGCGGCAAGGCGGGCGGCGTTGTCGGGGCCACTGGGCGTCGGGGTCACCGCGGGCTCCGTCGCGGCGTCGGTGCATCCGACCATCGTGAGTATACCGGCGAAGCCGAGCAGCATCGGCAGGGCGATGGAACGTGAAACAGAGAGTCTGCGCATCGGTGTGACCACGAGAAGTGTGAATTGCATCCGACTGAACCCTTTCATGCGGGACAGTCGCCAATAGACTCCAGATAAGACGCCCTACCGTGACCAGTGTTAATAACAGCCCAACCCCGAAACGCAACGGGGTATCCTCGTAACGCTGCAGTGCAACAACGCGATGCGACCGTGGAGAACACCGCTTGATCGCGAACGCGTAACGAACACGTGTTGGATCTTCCGAATACCTGACGTCGCGGGGATCGTACGTGATGAACTTCTTCGTGCGACGGGGACTCCTGTCTACGGTGTTCCTCCTGGTCGTCGCGTGCGGCGACACGCCAGCCACTCCCGTCGCGAGCACGACCTGTGCGGTGCCACTCGGTCTTCGCGTCGGCGAGGTGCGGGAGTTCAGCGGTGGTGCGTCGCTGTCGTGTCTGGTGGTGGCATCGGCCGACGTGCCATCGGACTTTCTTTTCATTGCCGCCAACGCGACCCCTGCACAGGACGATCTCCGCGAGTATCTCGTGCGGGCGAGCATTGTATCAGTATCGGTCAGCGCCAGTGGTAGTGCAATAACGCCGAACGCTCCGACCGATGCGCTGGCAGCTCGCGCAATAGTAAGCGGTCAGAGCGCGCCAAACGCGCTGGAGTTCGGAGGCGCACTGGAACGCACGGTGCGCGTTAGCGAGCGAAAGCTCCTCGGCAACCGTTCGCTTCCTGCGCTCGCCGCCGGATCACGCAGCCGTCTCAAGCCCCCGACTACTGGGGCCGTTGCCGCGAAGGCGATGATCGCCTCGGCGGTCGGCGACACGATGCTCTATCGCATTGGAAACGCGGCAACAGCGGATATGTGCAACAACTTTACGCCGGTTCGTGCCGTGGTGAAGGCCTTAGGACGTCGTGCCACCATCGCGCTCGATGCGAACGCGCCGACGGGTGGATTTACCGATGCGGACTTCCAGGAGTTTTCCCAGGAGTTTGACGCTATCACGTACGCAACCGTCAGTGCATGGTTTGGCACACCGTCGGATATCAACAACGACTCACGGATCACGATCGTGTTCACGCCCGTAATCAACAGACTGACGCCGACTGGCTCACTGGGATTTGCCGGCGGCTTCTACTTCATGGGAGATCTGCTGGCGCGTGAGATTCCGTCACAGAACTATCGCTGTCCGGCAAGCAATGAGCAGGAAATCCTGTACCTTCTCGCGCCTGACCCGAACGGGTTGGTGAACGGCAATCGCTTCACCGTGGAAACCGCGCGTGAATCCGCGCGTGGCACGATGGCGCACGAAGTCCAGCACATGATCAATCAAGGCATTCGCCAGGCTGGCGGGGCCGCGAGCACACGGGAAGTGGACTGGCTGAACGAAGGGTTGTCGCATTTCGCCGAGGAGGTGGTCGGGCGCGCCGTACGCGGCTATACCGACCAGCAGCGCCTCGATTGGAACCGAGTGCTCTTCGATCTCGACGATTTCGACTCGTTCTTTCGGCAAAACCTGCTTCGTTACCGTCTCTGGCTCGATCGACCGGATCTGGCGTCACCGATCAGCACGCGGGCCGCGTTCGAACTGGCACCGCGTGGTGCAGCATGGGCCCTTGTGCGGTTCGCGGTCGATCAGTACGGTGGTACCAATCCGCGAGCTTTCACTCGCGCGCTGGTGGCCGGTCCGCAGATTGATGTGGCAAACCTGATCGCGCGAACCGGCGTCCCTTTCGAGCAAGTGCTGCAGGGATTTCTCATTGCCAGCTACGGGGACGTGACCTCGGGGGCCATTGGCTCGGCGTATCGCTATTCCAGTTGGAACATGCGCGACGTGATGGAGTCGTTGAATGGAGGCGTGTACCCGCTTCGTCTCTCATCATTTCCGGCAGAGGCCAGGTCGCGATCGCTGTCTGGATCCGGCAACTACTTTTTTGTCTCGCGTGGCCCGCGTGCCGAACCCGCAACCTTCCGTATGCTGGCGCCTGATGGGTCGCCCATTTCGTTTTCGGGAGCACGCGTGTACATCACGCGTCTGCGCTGACGTCAGCACCCATTGCGCTGTCGGTTATGATGTCGTGCGTTATCGAAAAAGATCGAAATCGAACGCGCGCGTAAAGTTTCCCTCGGCATCGACGGCATACAAAATGGCGCCGAGGTAGTCGTTCCACGCGCCAAATCCAATGCCGACGATCAGTTGCGTCGCGACGGGACCAATAATGCCTGCGGGCTCCAGCACCACGCGATCAGGCTGACCATCGGGGGTGGACAGTACGCCATCGCGCACCAGGTACACAAGGAACGCGCCAACGTAGTCAAGGTTCGGATCGGTCACCGAGCCACTGACCAGCACGCTCCTCGTCCCATCGAGCAGCGCACTGAATGCTGACACCACGGGCGCGCGTGCCGCCACTCGGCGAGACAAGAGGATTTCGACAAACGGCGACACATTGCCGCGTTCGTCGTCCACCCAGACGGCCAAGCATCGATTCACCAGCTGTGCGTCGGTGAGCGTGAGGTCGTAGGCACCGATAATCACCGCCGTATCCCGCCGAGCGACGTTGGGCTGCCCCGAGAACCCCAGACGTCGCTGGCCGCCGTTCGGTAGGACACTTCGCAAATTGCAATCGGTGACGTCGACGAAGGACCGTGTGATATCGCCGTCCGGATCCGTCGCGCGGATCACGTACGCGATTGATCCCTCGAAATAGCTCCCGGTTAAGCGCACAATGCGCGGGCGCCTGGCCGGCTCTGCGCACACGACGCGGAAGCGTACCGCCGCATTCCCGCGGGGCACGAGAGTGACGCGCGCGGTAGCACCGCCGTCGCTGGTCACCACACAGTTGTCCGCGACGAGTCGCAGCGTGACGTCGTAGGCACCGGGCGCGATACTCGCGAAGCGTACCGTGTCGTTCGACTTGAGCACGCCACTCAGTGCGGTACCCGAAGCACCAGTAACAGACACCAGATAATCCGGATCTGCAGACGCGCCATCGGTGCCGGTGATCACCGTGAGGCCGGGCTCGCAATTGACAAAGAAACGAAGGAGCGTCGTGTTGGTATTGGGTGGGACGACCGTTGCCTGAGCCGTTCCATTGCGCACCTCGCACGTCGCCGGCACTCCGCTGATGTCGACGCGGTACGAGGCCGCAACAACGCTCAGGATGGTCGTGTCGCTCGGCGTCGCGCGAAAGGTCGTGTCGATGCCGAGTTGTCCGGAGAGTTCGCGAACGCGAAACGTGAACGGGCCTCGCGTGGTAACCTCAGGAGGGGCCTCGACGAACACGATCACCGCGAGGAACGGCGGCTGGCGTCCATTCAAACCCGTCGCGCTTTCCGTGCAACCCCAATGTGTCAGAGCGGCGACCGCTGCAACGAGGAGACGGGAGACCACTTTGGGAACGTGCATGACTGGAATATACCCGATGCGAGAATTCGAAGAAACAGGGGGTGTGCCGCGTTGGCACACCCCCTGAGATACTTCGCAATCATCAGTCCATCATTGTGACATCCCCTCGGTGCATCAACACAACGCATGCACCGAGAGGCTCAACCGTTACGGCGTGGTCGCGTTCTGCCAGCCGCGGGTCCAGCCAGAGTACCACGGGGCATTGTTCTTGGTAGACAGCGCCGGCGCCACTCCGCCGACGTACGTTGCCGTCACGTCGAAGAAGCCGTCGTTCGGAGGCGTCGCGCCCGTGACTGCAAGCGTGGAGCTTGGACGGAAGTCCGGAACGATGAGGTTGAGAGGCGAGAGCAGCGGAGAAGCCGCCAGCACCGTACCGATTGACGCGGGCGTGGGGCATCCCGCCGGATACGCAACTCCGCCATCGAGGGACTGGTTCAGCGCGAACGTCCAGTTCGTAAGACTGAGGGTCCCGGTGGCATCGGTCGCGCAGGTCTCCACATTGGCGATCGTCAACGCGATCGTCATGCCTTCGATATGGACGTTGCGGTACGTGGGCCGGGCACCACGACGGATCAAAGCGCCACGGTTCTGACTTTCGGAAACACCGACGCGGTTGTTGCGCTGACCGACTAAGCTCACGTTGAACACGGTCGGCGTCGCACGCGGCAGCGAGTTGAAGTTCGTGGTCGCATTGTCGTTCTCGAAGCCGTTATCGCTGTCGAGGCCGTCATGCTGCGCGACGATGAACTGCGTCTTGCCGTTCCAACCGAAGGTGAAGTCGAACGCGTCGTCGGAGGTGGCCGTGAGGTACAGGTTCTTCAGGTTTACGGTACCGCCAAACATCTCAACGGCGTCGTCCAGGCCGGCATGTACTTGCACGAACTCAACCGTCGTAAGGCGTCCAACGCCATACAGCGCCAGCCCGTTCAGTTCGTTCTCGGCGTTGAAGCGGAAGCCGGGATACTCGAGGCGGAGGTAGCGCATGGTCCCGCTGTTGTCGTTATCGTTGCAGCCACCATACAGGCCGGCGGTGCCTTCGGCGCTGGCCTCACGGCATCCCCCAGCGGTGGTGCGACCGGCGATGATCGGGCTCGTCAGCGTGCCGGTTTCGTTCACCGAGGCGTTGCCGAGTAGAGAGATACCACCCCAGCATCCTTTGAACCGGGGCGTTTCGCCCGTGTTCAACGTGCAGGTCATGATGATCGGCTGCAGCGGCGTACCCTGCGCGTTGATCACGCCATCGCGTGCAATCGCGAGGTAGGAACCGCCTGTCGCGCCGACCGGGCGCTGTCCTTCAACGCGCGTTCCCGCTTGAATCGTCAGCGTTGCGCCGCCGGTGACTCTGACGATGCCGCTCAACTCATAGATCGTGCTGGGGGACCACGTGGTGTTCGTCGTGATGTTTCCCGTCACAATCGTGCGAGTGGTGACCGGCGTGACCGGACGTCCCGGGATGATCTCGCCAACGACAGGCTGCAGCGTTCCAACCGATTCATTGATAATGGCGAGGGCATCGGTCAGCTCGAGGTTGCGCTGTCCGTTCGTCTCGCGACCGGGAGGATTCGGATCCCCAGCTTCGCCAAGATCGTTGGCTCCGCCGTCAATGTTGAACGGGGTAACGTTACCAGCCACCACGGCGTCCACGCGGCCCTGCGGGCCGGTTCCATCGGTGCCGATGATCATTTCATTGCCGCCGACCGACACGTTCACCACGTAGAGCGCGTCCAGGAGCTGGATGGCACCATTGCCGTCCGTGTCACCGAACCGAAGCCCGTTGATGATCATGCCGGGCTCGCGCGCCGCTTGCTCGGATGCCAGCGCATCGTACCAATCGCCGATGGACATACGGTCCGCTTCAGACGACACTTGCAGTGCGCTGTTCACGACGAAGCCACGCGCTACGGTTGCGTCGATCTTTTTGACCGGCGAGCCGTTGGTGGCCACTTCTTCCGCTTCGAAGCTGATCGACGAGGCATAGCCTTGACCGATCACGTCGAACACGAGCGAGGACGAGTGCTTCAGATTGGACGGATCAAGGATCGCCACGCGGAGCGTGCCCGAGCTCGCGTCGGCGTCGTTGATGATCATCAGCTCGCCGCTGTTCGCGGTGCGCACCTGACCGCGGAAGCTGAGCTGCGACGGGTTGAAGCGCAGGCGACCCTGCACCGCGCCGATCGGCGCCGACGAAATGTTCGCGATCGCCATGGCGATACGCTCGCCGGTCGTCGCGCTAGGGTTCGAAAGCTCGACAGCGAGTTCTGACGTCAACGACGTATTGACCGGCACCGAGGGCGAGGTCTGGAGGTCGTTGGTATCGCACGCCGCGAGCACACCGACGGACGCCAACAGCGCGTATCGGATGGTGCGTGTGTAAGACTGCATGTTCGTGAGTCTCCGATGCTTGATAGTGAGGTCGCTGTCGCCCACGGGGCCAGGGAGATCCTGGCACCCGTGAGGACAGTGGCTGCAGCAAGAATTACGGGACGATGATCGCGGTCGGCGGCGTCACAACGGTCTGCGCGAGCAACGCAGCGTTCTGGGCCGGCGTGCCGAGCTCTTGAAGCGCGGCGGTGATCGCAAGCGTCGGCGTGATGCTGCCGGAGAAACCGGTCGCGATGTTGAACGTGAAGGCAACCACTTGGAAGTTGCCCGTCTCGAAGGCCGGGGAGACAGCGCCGTACGACGCGTTCAATACAGCACCAGGCGCGCCCGGACCAGCGACGGCCTGCGCGCCGAAGTCGAACGACGAGGTAAACTGACGTGTCGCGAAGGCGAGCTGCGTGCCGTTGAAGCCGATGCCGAAGGTGAGACCGACGACGTTAATCGCACCGGCGTTCCAACGCACCTGGATCTGCACCTGACGGCCCGTCGGTCCAGTGGCCGTGATCGGGCCATACGTGAGGCTGACCGGACGCGTCACTGGCGCCGGTGTGCACGTGACGACGATGTTCTGGCCGGTGAGGCCAGCCGTCGTGAAGCCCGTGTACGCACGCGGGCCGGGGTTGGTGCAGCCTGCGGGCAGGTTGGTGAGCGTCAGCGCACCCGTCGCAACGAGCGCCGGGACGTTGGCGATCGTGTACGTGCCGGTCGCAGACGTGAGCACGGCCGCCGTGGCCGAGCCACCCGTCGGCGTTGCAGCAACACCCACGCCGGAGAGTCCGCCGCCGAGGCTGCTCGTGATCGTACCGGCGATGCTGCCGGTCGGCACGGAGCACGTGACGACGAAGTTCACCGTCGACGCAGTGGCGGTTGCCACGGTGATGTTCTGCGTTGCCGGTACGACGCAGCCGGCCGGCAAGTTCGCCACGGAAACCGTACGGGAACCCGTCGCAACGCCCGCAATAGTGTAGGCGCCCGCTGCAGCCGTCGTGGCCGAGAAACCGCCCGTCACGTTCACGGTTGCGCCAATGATGGCGCCAATCTGTGTCGACGTCACGGTGCCGGTCACGCTACCCGGAGCCGGAGCAACGCCGTTCTGGAGGTCGGCGGCCAGGATGATCTTCACGCGGAAATCACCGACCGTCGGGTCGATGAGGAAACCAACCTGCTGCGTGGTGGAAGCACCCAAGGGCTCGATCGGACCGAACGACTCGTAGCGGAAGCAATCGTTGGCCGTCACGGGGCAGCCGGCGTCGTTGAAGAAGTTGTGGAAATTGCCGTTCCAGTTGTCGCTTGCCGCGACCGCGCCGAAGCGCGGGGACACGACCACGATTTCGTTGCCGCTACCCGTGACACCGCCAGCGGTGGTGGTCACGCTGATTTCGAACGGGAACGCCTGCACGCCCGTGACACCAGCCGGCGGCGTCGGGAACGTCGGCGTGATCAAGCGAATGCCAGCGAGCTTGTTGTTGATCGTCATGTCAAACGTCACGAGCACTTTGCCCGGGACGGACGCGCCGACAGCACCAGCCGTAAAGTTCGACGTGGACAGATCGATAACGTCACCGCCGAGCAAGGAGTACTGCGGTCCCGAGTTGACGCCGAGGTTGAGTGACGCGGCGGAAAGCCTGTTCGCAATGCCCGTGGTCGGCGCGGAAATGCGAACGGTCTTGCGGACCGCGCTGATATCCATGATGAACGCTGCGCCACGGTACTGCGCAGGGATCGGCGGGTTGCCAGGTAGTACTGGATCGACAGAAGCCGGCGCCGAATCGGAGCAAGCGGCCAGTGCGACCATTGTCGCGGCCGTCGTGACCGCTGCGGCACGCCGAACCAGCGTGGTGAAACTGAGCATCGTGTAGCCCTCTCGTGAAGTGGGATTATGCATCTTCCCGCTTGTCCGTTCGGCGACCCGACCAGCGTGACTCAGCGCGCGAATTCTCGATGGGAGTGCGACCGGAGATTCGGATACGAATCGTTCGGCAGTCGCTCTATCGCGCGATGCGAGTGGTAGCTTCGTGGTTTTGCGTCGCTGGCTTTCGCCAGGTTTGCTCTTGTCGATCGTGTGGCAAGAAAACGTCGTGCGTGGAGGCAAGATGATGCGGGTCCATCGTCACGAATACCGCTAGCGTTCTGTACCAAAAATCGGCGTGTCAGGACACACAATCGTTGCACGCATTGGGTGTAACATCACGAGGCTGGCACTTCCGCTCGCGGCGACATATGCATGGAGAAGTGTGTCACGAAGCCGAAATACGCACGACGACGCGCTCGCGTGTGGCACGAGCGCGTCGTAAATACTTACGGAATGACCAACGCCGCTGGTGGCGTCACGATCGTCTGCGCGAGGAACGCAGCGTTCGTTGTCGGCGTGCCGAGATTGCGAAGCGCAGCACTGATCGCAAGCGTCGGCGTGATGCTGCCGGAGAAACCGGTCGCGATGTTGAACGTGAAGGCAACCACTTGAAAGTTGCCCGTCTCGACCGCCGGAGCGACAGCGCCGTACGACGCGTTCAACAAGGCGCCGGGCGCGCCCGGACCAGCCACGGCCTGCGCGCCAAAGTCAAGCGACGAGGTGAGCTGACGATTCGCAAAAGCGAGTTGGGTGCCGTTGAAGCCGATAGCAAAGCTGAGGCCGACGGCTTCAACGGCGCCTACGTTCCAGCGCACCCGGATCTGCACCTGACGGCCCGTTGGACCAGTGCTGGTGATGGGCCCATACTCAAGGCTGACCGGGTACGTCACCGGCGCCGGCGCGCAGACCACCACGATGTTTCTGGTCACGGTCCCGCCTGCCGCCACGCCATTGTATGCTTGCGCGCCAGGATTGGTACACCCGGCTGGCAACGTGCCGAGCGCAATACTCCCTGTCCCTGCTGGTACGTTGCCGAAAGTATACGCACCAGACGCCGCAGTGATCACCGGCGTCAGCGCTTGGCCGCCGACAGGCGTCAGCGTGAGCGTCACGCCCGCGAGGACCCCTCCACCGGGGCTCTGCGTGACGGTGCCACTGACCGAGCCCGTCGTGATGGTCTGGCACGACACGGAGATGTCGACCGTCACCGTGCCACCCGAGGCGAGACCGCTGTAGGGCAACGAACTTGGCGTTGCACAACCGACTGGGAGATCCGTGACCGTGATGCTGCCGGTCCCAGCACCAACGGGCACGTTGGTGATCGTGTAGGTGCCAGTCGCAGATGACGCGACTGGGTTGAGCGCTGCACCGCCCGTTGGCTGCAACACCACAAGCGCACCAGCAATAGCGGCACCGCCACTGCTGCGCGTCACGCGTCCAGTCACGGTTCCGCTCGCTCCGGCGAGCGGCGTACACACCACCGTGAAGTTGGCCGTCGCGGTTGCACCGGCAGCGATGGTCACGGACTGCGCGACGGGCGCGGTGCACCCCGTGGGCAGCGTGCCCAATGACACCGATCGCGCCCCAACAGCAACACCGGTGATTGTATACGCACCGGCAGCACTCGTTTGCGCAGTGCCACCACCGGCGACCGTGGCCGTCACGCCAGCCAACGCGCCGCGAGCCGCCGAGGTGACGGTGCCGGTTATGGTACCGACCGACGCCGAAGCGGCGGTCACGGTGACAACCTGGTCGCGCGTACCGATCGCCCCAAGGTTGTCAGTGACCGTCAGTCGCACCGTGAAAGTGCCCGCGGCAGCGAAGGTGCGCGAGACACTGGCTCCGGTCGCCGTTGTCCCATCGCCGAAATTCCACGCATAAGACGCAATCGTTCCGTCTGCGTCTGTGGAGCCTGCTCCAGAGAACGACACCGGCGCGCCGACCGTCGCGTTCGTCGGACCTGTGATGGCTGCGGTTGGCGTCTGATTCGGTGCGCCAACCGCGATAGTGAGCGTAGCTTCGGACACGCGCACCTTGTCAGTGAACAATGTCCCCTGAGTCGTCGCCACCTGGCGCAGGTTGGTGGAGGTCGTGACCACATTCCCTGGGACGCCGACAACCGTGTACCACGTCCTCACCACGTCGATATTACCGGTGAGTCCGGCCGACCCCGTGTTCGCAGCGGCGAATGAGATTTCCCTCGGCGTCACCGAATTGACAACAACAAAGTCAAAGGCGCGTGTGGTCCGCGAACTGTCGTATCGAATCACGGCTGGATCAAACGCCACATTGGCGGAGATACCACCCGATTCCTGCGTCGGCTGCGCGGAGAGATCGAGCGAGGTCAGCAAAGCGATTTTGTCGCCCGGCCGTGCGGTTGCGGTCGCCCACCGATGCCGCAAAATAAACGGACGACCCACGGTATCGGGCGGGACAATCGGCTTCCGACACGTGAGCGTGAACCGCACCGTGTCTACCGCCAGCGCGCGCGGCTGCAGGTCGAACTTCCGCGGCCCATCGAGCACGCAGGGCGCCTCGATGTCTCCGATGGAGAGTTCGTAGTCACCCGGCCGCAGATTGTCGAAGCGGACGCTTCCCGTCGCACCAGTCAAGACCAGCGTTTGGAAGTATGCGCGCTCACTCGGCGGCGTATTCGGCGCACGAATGATTCCCGAAGCCGTGATCGTCACGCCATCGGCGTCGATGGTATCGCCAGATACTTGCAGCGAGGTCACGATGCTAGCCTTCTGCGGGTCGCGGCAGCTCACCAGAAACATGGCCTCCTGCACGGTCGCCGTTCCCTGATTGCTGACGGTGAGCGTTTTCATTGTGTCGGCAGCGACCGTCGTTGCGCAGTTCGCCGCAAGCCCACGCAACACCACCGTGTAACTGCCCGGAGCAAGCGGCGAGATGGTTCGCGAGCTATTGAGTCCGATGGCAAACGTCGTCGTGTCCGTGCGACCGCGAACGACAACGAGAAACCCGTCCACGTCCGCCGCCTCAGGGGTCGCCACTTCGGTAAACGTCCGAATGCTGAGCCCCGGCACCGGCGACGTTTTGTTGCCCGCGACATTCGACATCGACGATCGACCACCCAGCTGTGTGAGAGCGCGGACGCGATAGCCGTAGTATCGATCGGGCTCGACCTTCGTGTCGAAGTACACCACGCGCCCCCCCCCCGTCCCGCCGAGCGAGGACTCCAACACTTCGAAGTTTCCAGACAGGTCGGTCCGACGCTGCAACTCGTAGCCGGTGACCGTGCGGTCAGAAGACGGAAGCCATGATACGCGAATCGTAGACAGCCCGACCGCCTCGGCGGTCAGTGCCGAAGGCGCGGACGGATTGCCACCCAGCGGTTCGTCGACGGTGTTGCATGACGCGCCGAGCACCACGAAGACGCACGCCGCAATCACGCGCGTGCACCAGAGCCGTTCAGCGCGCAATGCTCACCCCAAGATCGATGGAAGTACCTGGCGTCGCGCGGCCGGTGCTTTTTTGCCCGGTGGAAACTGTCTGGAAGTACTGCACCCGTTGGTTCGTGAGGTTTTTCGCCGACAGGGACATCGAGAAGCGCTCGTTGAACACGCGCTGCACCTTCGCATCGAGCGAACTGCGACCGCGCTCGATGATATTCGGACCTTGCTTCGCATTGGCTCCACCGGAACTCGAGAAGCCGTAGCGGACGATACGATCACCAAACACATTGTAGAGAATCGATGCACTGAGCGCATTCGTGCGACTCGCATAGGCCACGCCCGCATTTACCACGTAGGGCGACTGGCCCTCGAGATCGAGGCCCGGCTCATAATTGCCGAATCGCGGCGAAATCACGACGCTCGTGCGAACCAGCGTCACGTTGAGCGACGCGCTGAGCCGCGAAAATACCGACGGGAGGAAGGTCAGATCTTTCCGCATTTCCACCTCGGCGCCGAGGTTGTCCGCCGACTCTGCGTTGGCGACCGAGTAGGTGCAGTTGTTCCGGCCGTCAACGCGGCGGATGATGGGGTTGGCGAACCGCTTGTAGAATCCACTGAACGACAAGACTTCGCCGGGACGCGGATACCACTCGAGTCGAGCATCAGCGTTCGACACCTTGCCGCGCTGGAGCTCCGGATTGCCAATGGTCGAGCAGGAGCCGGCGATCTCGGTGTACTCATCCTGGGAGAGCTCACGCGTATCAGGTCGTGCGACACTTTGAAACGCTGCCAATCGAAAATTCGCGCGATCTGAGAGGGCGTAGGTGGCATTTGCCGACAGCAGGACATCGCGGTTACGACGGCGTACCGGTGTGAGCGTCGTGTCCCCTCGCGCGAAGCGTTCCCGCCCGCCATCGAAGAGATCCAGGCGCCAGTCTTCGAGTCGTGCGCCCGTCACAATCCGGAGTTTGCCGCCGAAGAACAGGTCCAGCATCCCATACGCTGCCGTAATGTCATCGTTCGCATCGTACGGCTGGGCCGCCGTCCCGGGAAACCCCAGCTGTATAAGCGAGCCAAGATTCTCGGGCTGGAAGATTTTGTCAGGTGGCAGGATCCGTAGGTCGTTCGGCAGCGACACGACAAAGGATGGGCTGAACTGGAACAGCTCACCGACAAATTTTCTGGTCTTTGTTCGCGCCAGCGCGCCGGTCTTGAACGTGAAATCCGTCCGGAGAAAGCGAAGCGGCGCCGTGAAATCCACCTGAGCTGACCGCGATTGATCACTTAACGTGCGTACCCACCCGTCGTTATTCCTCAGGAGCTGAAACGGATCGCCCGATCCCTGGTTCCGCCCGTAGCGGACTTGCCGATTGTCCGGTTCATTGCGTCCCGACTGACCCACGGTCGCTTTCCACTCGAGTCGCGATGAGCCCAACGATGGAAGGAGGTGCTCGCCGGCGATTTGGGATTGGATAAGGTTGCGCTCGACGTACTGGAACTGATACAGCCGCAGATCGCCGTCGAGATCGATGTTGAAGCCCTCGCTCTCACTGTAGAGCTCTTCCGCATTGCGCGTATAGAGGTTTTTCCAGCTGAGCTTCGAATTCCTGCCAAGTCGCAGCGCGAGGTTGCCAACGGCGCCCCAGTCGATCGCGTTGCGGGAGTCCTGATAGACGAACCCTCGCTCGGGGGGAGCGTCAGGCGATGAGTAGAAACCGAAGAAGCGATCCGTCTGACGGTCTGGCGCCGCGGAATACGTGAAGGAAAAGACGTACCCGACTTGCGCCCGTTCGGAGGGCCGCTGGCCACCGAGGGTGGCGCTGAGACCGAGTTTCGGCAGCACCCGCGCCGGTGTGGGGTTCCATGTGTTCCGAATACCTTCCGCAAACTGCTCAACAACGAACGGATCCCGGAACGCCTCGTTGTTCGCAGGACGAAAGGACGGCTCGCGTCTCCCGTTGTCAAAGCCGAGGAAGTCGAGCCCGGTTCGCGCGGGAAAGGGCAACGACTGGAACGTGGCCTGCGAGTTGTATCCTTGCGAGAAGGTGAATTGTCGAATGGTGTTTTCTGGAAACTCTTTCGTTTTGATCTCCACGGCACCGCCGGAAAAATCGCCAGGCTTGTCTGGTGTCGCAGACTTCGTGACCACGATGGATTCCAACAGGCTCGCGGGAAACACGTCGAGAGGAACGAGCTTTCGCGTTGGCTCGGGGCTCGCGACTTCGGCACCATTCAGCAGCGTGGTGCTATAGCGTTCCGACAGACCACGCGCCACCAGAAACTTGCCATCGACGATCGAGACGCCACTCACGCGTGCCGCCGCCTCGCCGGCGTTCGAATCCGGCGTTCGCTTGATCTGTTCGGCGCTGATCCCATCGGACGCGGACGCAGCCCGTTGTTGCGAAGCCAGCAAGCTGGCCTCTGTCGCGGAGCGATCAGAGGCAGCAGCGCTCACGACAATGGACTGGAGCTCAACGCTGACTTCGCCCAGTGAAAAGTTGACGATGGCTGCTTCGCCTGCCGTGACCACGACACCGTCGAATCGTTTTGGCTGGCGACCGATGCGCCGCGCGACCACAGACTTCGCGCCAGGCGGCACGCGGACGATGGTGTATCGACCATCAAGATCGGTCCGCGACCCGAGCGTCGTGCCGAAAATGACGACTTCCACGTTACTGAGCGGCTGCCCCGTTGACGCATCCACGACGCGCCCTGAGATACGGCCTTCCTGCGGTTGCTGGACCACCATCCCGACGCTCCACGACTCGGCGTGCAAAGGCGCGACACCCACGTTGCCGAAGAGCACGAGGGCAGCCGCAACCCGAAGCAGTGGCAGTCGAGACGATCGGGAGCCAGCCGAACGACCCGTGGGTACTTCAAGAATGCCCGTTAACATGCAAACACTGTGGGTGGAAAGAGCGAGCACGGAAACAATCGCGTTGTTATCGCGACCTAGAGAATCACGATCTTCGTAGCGATGGCGTCGCCGGCCCCTGTCGACCCGATCGCCATGTACTCACCGGATGACAGCGAACCGAAGTTGTACGTCCAGGTCCGTCGCAGTCCGTTGTCTGTTCCCAGCGGTGACGTGAGCTCGCCGATGACCTGCCACACGCTCGGATTGACGGTGAGTCCGCTGGACTGGAGTCGCACAAGAAGCACTCGAGAGAACGGCGAAACCGTTTGCCCCGATGGGCCAACCGCTTCGAACTGCAGCCCATTGACTCCCACAACGCGGCGCCACTTTTGGAGTTCGCGGCTGGTGCCAATCGCCGCACGGAACCCTGGATTGGTACCGGGCGACTGCACCGAGCCACTCACGATTGGCACGTTCGTCGCAAGGGTGGACGGTGCTCCGCCAAAGGCAAAGTCCGTCACCCACGCGTTGGCCGCATTGGGTTTGGCGATTTGGCCTGGATAGGCTTGTGTTTCGTCGACGCTGTTCACGACTTCGAGCCCCCGAATGAAATTCGCGACCGTAAAGGCCGGGTGACTGCCCGCAATCGGCGTGGTGAGAAGGCTGTCGAATGCCGTGCCGATCCTGCGGGCACCGAAAGCTGGTGTCGCATACGAGAGGATTTGCGAGGTGCCCGGCAGATTGGGATAGGCGATCATGATGCCCCCAGTGCTCAGCTCCACGTTGTCGGTTGCAAGCGCCAGGAGCTTCGCGCTGTCTCCGCCAATGAGCACACCGGAGATGCCCAGTCCCGTGAGGAACGGAGCGGATGCACCCGTGCCAGCGTCGATGAGCGCGCGCTTGATAACTGGTGCGCTCACATTTCCTGCTTGGTCCTGCGCGGTCGCCGTGAACGTAAAGTATCCTTCCAACGCTGTCCCCCCGTCGATCGCGACGGATAGCTGCCGGTAGTTGTCAGGCAGTACGGTGTCGAAGGGGAGGAACGCCGCCGCGCAGGCACTGCCCGTGCCGATGATGCAACTTGTCGTACCACGGAACGTGCCCGACGGACTCGGTGGCGCAAAGCGGGTGAGCTTGATCGCGGCACGCCCATTCGGAAGTCCGGATCGATCATCGATCACGTCAATCGCAAAGACGAGCGGACCGAGGCTTCCCGTTGCCGACGTGAACATGGAATCCGAATTCGTCGAGACCAGCGTGAGTCCCGTCAAGGAACCCTGAGTGTAGCGAACGGTGGGGGGCGCTTTGTCCACGCCGAAACGAACGCCGGGGTGCGCGGTCGTTGGCGTCAGATGCACCCGCCGAACATTGCCGAGGCGATCGGCGACCTGAAGCTCAAGGTCATATTCGGAATTAGTGTTCGATGCGATCAGCTGGTCGGCGGTAATGGCCTGTATAGTATCCGACTCACTTGGCGAGCCCACTTGAAATACGACGCCGGCCGACTCGACTGTAGGCGTGGACTGGTTTCCGGGAAGGCCGACGCCCGCATCTTGCGCGAGTTCGGTGACACCCGACGCGAAGGCGTAGGCCGCGTTGACCCAGTTGTTCGAGTTGCCCTGCGCATTGGAGATAACCACCTTCGGTGCCGGCGGCGGTGCGTTGTCAATGCGAATGCCATCAAGCCGTGCAGCGCCCGTAAACGCCGGTTGCGCATTGAGCACCCCTCCACCATCACCGTTGGGCAGCGCTGCCACGAGTGGCATCGCGTTTCCCGTCGCGTCGGAAGCCAGCACACTCGGCAGTTGTCCTGACACGTACGCGGCTCCGGAGGAGATGCTGGAGAAGCTGCTTGGCAATCGCAGCGTGTCGACGGACACGCCCACGTTCATGGCGGTGACAGATGCCACGGGCGCAGCACCTGGGTACGAGATGACCCGACTGCCGGGCGTACGACCGGAGAAAAGCACCGGTGTCGTCGTCACCTCGAGGCCGCGCGCCGCCTGGAACCAGCGCCGACCACTGGCGTCGAGTGCCGTGGGGGTGATCGTACTCGCCAACGGTCGCACCGATGCAATAAAGCCATCGAGATTATTCAACTGAGCCGCCACCGTGCTGGCGGCCGACTGCACGAGCGATCCTCCCGTCCCGACTTCAAACGCCACCGCGCGAATTGTGGTCGGGAGGTTTACGAAAGACACGGTTCCAGTGGCCGAGTTGAATGCGTCGGTGCGAAAACTGTACACAATCACCGCTGTTCGAGCGCTCGCGAGACTGTTCGATGGCGTGGTACCGTCGGTAACGGCTGACGCTGCCGGTGCTGTCGTGAAGGTCTGCGACGCCACCAGCGTGTCACGCCCGTTGTTGTTGATCACGAGGTCAAGGCGACTCAGGGGCCGCTCGCCCGGCTCTATGTTGATGAGCACGTCCACTTGACCCCGAACGTTCTGCAAGTCTACCGGATTGTTGGTGCCTTGAGACGTGACCGCCTGAATGCTCACGCGCGCGGTATTCGGTGATCGCACCGTCACAGGCACCGCAACGGTCACCGACGAGTCAATCGAAGAGCGCACCGTGATGGAGGCGAGGCCAACAGAGACGGCGGTGACAACACCAGCGGTTGAGACCGTCGCCACAGCCGCATTGTCAGATGTGAAGACGACAGCGCGACTGACATCCGGATCGGCCGAGACCGTGGCGGCAATCCCCTGGGTCTGACCAGCAATGAGACTGATCGTCGTTGGTGAAGCGGTGATGCTGCGAATGCCGGTGTAGCGCGGCTGCACCGAGACGGGAACGATGACGGCAAAGCGCGGATCGGCTTCTGACGTCGCGGTGACCACGGCGGGGCCCACCGACACGCCCGTGACAATGCCCGTCACACTCACACGCACGCGCCGCGGGTCCGATGACGACCACACCAGCGAGACATCGGCGCCTGAGTCCGCCACCACTCTCGAGACCATCAGAAGATCTTCACCGACCCGCACCGATGCAGGATTGGGAAACACTTCGAGTCCGCGAAAAACGGGCACGACGGGAGCGACGATCGGCTCGTCGCATGACGCGCCCAGCATGGTGAAAAGCAAAAGGGCGGTCGAGGCGGAAAGCCGTTGGTAGCGTGACATGACAGACGCGTGATGTTGAGGAGAAAACGCTTGGGGAGTGGCGGCTTTGCAACACGCCGCGCGGCATGGGTGCGAGCCTGATCGTTCGAGGCTATCGAACGCGCGCAATCCTTGATGCGACAATGATGGAATGTGAAACCCGTTGACTAGGGCCGCCACACTGTGTGCGGTGCACGCGAGCATCGTTGCGAGGCTGTGACGTATGGTGGTTTTCGCCCGAACCACGGCGGTCGGCGCCTGAGACGAACTCGTTACACCCATCATGACCCCATCGTTGCGGCATCGTCATTTTCGCCATTGACATTGTGGTTCGCGCACGCCGCGTGATGTGGTGGCGTCCTCACAACAGCGGGAGAGAATCATGTTCGACATATCGCATGCCGTCCGACGAGCCATTCTCTCGTCCGGATTCGTGCTGCTTGGAACAGAGAGCGCATTCAGTGCGCGCACGCCCGGCACCTCGCCGGAACTGATCGGCATCACGGCTCCTGCGACGCGCGTGACGTCAAATCGAGAAGACGCAACGGTGCGACGCACGCGAACCGGGTATCACATCAAGAAGCCGACCATCTGGCGAGCTGATGTGGTGCACGAACTCAGCGCATCTATTGTCGTCGACGCGGGCGGCACATTGGTCATCGAAGCAGGCGCCCGCATCGAAGCGAAACCCGGCGCGTCAATCGACGTGAGCAGAGACGGGAGACTGATTGCGGCCGGTACGTCGTTGGAGCCGATCGTCTTCACCTGCACCAGCGCGACGAAGTACGAAGGCTGTTGGGGCGGACTCACTATCAAGGGTTCGGCAGTACTCAACTTTGGAGCACTGACCAGTCCGCCTGCGCGCGATGTCGGTGCTGCTGGCTGTCGCGAATCCGCGGCCGGTGAGGCAGGCTACGGCGGCTGTGATCCCGCCGATTCAAGCGGCGTCCTCCGATACGTTCGCATCGAGTACGCTGCGCGTGGACTGCAGTTGCTCGGCGTTGGCAGCAAAACGGTGATTGATTTTGTGCAAGTGAACCGAAGCGGCGATGATGGTGTGACCGTTGTCGGTGGCACGGCCGATCTGCAGCATCTGTTTCTCACGGCCAACATGGGTTACGGCCTGAGTTGGCGTGCGGGATGGCGCGGGCGCGGACAGTTTATCAGCGTGCAGCAAGACGAACGCGGCAATTTGGGTGGGATTGCGGGCAGCAATGAGGGCGCCACGCCATCGGCGTTTACAGGAGAGCCCAGATCGGCGCCGACGCTGCTCAATGTCACGATTATCAGCCCTTTCCTGACCGGCACGCCCACAACGGCGCCAGCCGCTGTGCAATTGCGACGCGGCACGGCCGGCGTGCTGCGGAATGTGCTCATTCACAACGCGATCATCGCGCTCGACATCGACGACACACGCACCTGTGTGGAGACCGTGGGAACACCACGGCTCGCACTAACCAATGTGGTGATCGCCAATACCCTGCTGCTTGGCAGCAACGACGTCGATCCGCTGTCCTGCGAGCCTTATCTCAGCCCGAACGTCGAGGCCGATTGGCTTATCGATGCGGGAAACAATGTGGGCATCATCACGGACCCGGCCGTTGGTAACGCGCTGATTCGCAATGCCAACAACTTACTGCTGCCGGATCTTCGCACAGCGGCAGGCGGGCTGGCCGTGACCAATCCTATTGCCGTGCCACCCACTGATGATTTCTTCGACGCCACGGCGCTGTTCATCGGTGCGGTACCAGCGAACGTGGCGACTCGCAATGCAGTCCCGTGGTATTCAGGGTGGACAACACCGGCGCCTATCCCGCCGCTGCCCGGCTCTGTCGCCGGCACGGTGTCATCCGTCGCGCTCGGGCCGCTGCCCAACATCATCGTTCGCGCGGCGCTCGGGCGTGAAACGGTGACGTCGGCGACAGGAACGTACGGGCTGAGCCTTCCTGCCGGCGACCACGAACTCGCCGTAAGCTCGCTTCCGATCGGATGCGGCGCTCCGCGTCGCAACCTGTTCATCGCAAGCGGTGCAATGAGTACAGTTAACTTCGTTGTGGATTGTACGACAGTGGCAAGCCTGGCGTTGGGCTCGTTTCACGGGTGCGCGTTGTCGACGGCGGGTGGGGCGCAATGTTGGGGAGGCAACGAATACGGGATGATCGGCGACGGAACGACTATGCCGCGCTTGACTCCCGTGTCGGTGGCAGGGAGCACCATCTTCGAAGCGGGGAGCCTGAGCAGCGGATACACACACAGCTGTGCCCTGCGAAGCGGACGCGCGGTGTGCTGGGGTCTGAATTTCTTTGCCGCGCTCGGCGTTGGCACGGCGGGTCTCTTTGCCGTCGAACCCGTTGCCGTTGGCAATACGAGCACACCATCCTTCACTCGTGTGAGCACGGGCGGCTACCACGGCTGTGCCCTCACGTCCGCAGGAGTCGCGTGGTGCTGGGGATGGAATCAGGAAGGGCAGACGGGCCAGGTCAGCACGGCACCCCAACTTTTCCCCGCCCTAGTGAATGCCGGACCCTTGGTCTTCACAGCGCTCGCGGCCGGCGAATCGCACACCTGTGCTCTCACAGCGTCCGGTGCCGCGTATTGCTGGGGAGGGAACGGACGCGGAGAGCTCGGCACCGATCCGGCTGTGATCGGCACGCAGAGTAATGTGCCGGTGCTCGTACCCGGCGGCCACACCTTCGCAAGCATTGACGCGGGAGCCGTGCACACCTGTGGCGTTACGGTAACCTCGCAGCTCTACTGCTGGGGATCACGGGAATTCGGACAACTTGGTGATGGCGTGGTAAGCGCCTCCTCAAGCGGACCGGTGCTCGTAAATGGCGGTGGTGTCTATCAGCAGGTCTCTGCCGGTGGCCAGACGACGTGCGCGGTCACCAATGTCGGGGCCGTCCAGTGTTGGGGCGCAGGCGTCAGCGGGGTACTCGGAAATGGTACCAACACGGCGGTGCAAACGCTTCCCGTGCCAGTGTCCGGTGGCCTGACGGCGGTCGGTGTTGTGGTGAATCTGTCGGATGTTGCCGGCGCGTCGGCGTGCGCGTACACCACAGTTGGTGCGGCATTCTGCTGGGGTGCTGGTGCCGCCGGACAGTTGGGCACGGGTATGACCGCGTCGTCCAACATCCCGGTGCAGGTGCAGATACGAGGACCGCAATGACTTGGGCTCGCCTCGCGTAGTGCTGTTCAGCAGTTAGCGCTCGCCGCCCTTACCAGGCGGCGGCGCGGCCGTCGAAGTGTCGGGCGCGGCGACCAGGACAGGGAACGATCTATCCTCAATCGACCCATCGCCGAGTGCGCCGCCACCGCCGGCGATGCCGTTCTGCCCCCAACACCATGCGTAACCGTCTTTATCGATGGCGCACGCATGAGAGTCGCCTGAGGCGATCGTGACGTATCGGCGTGAACCGTGTACGGGCACGGGACCCATCGACGACAAACGACCAGTGTCCCCGAGCGCGCCGTTGAAATTCGAGCCCCAGCACCACGCTCGGCCGCCGCGATCAAGTCCACACACTCGATGATATCCCGCCGCGAGCTGACGAAACCTGTGCCCACCGGCGACGGGAACGGGGACGAATTTGTTGTCCAGCGGTGCGCCGAAACCAAGCTGTCCATCACTGCCCAGACCCCAGCACCACGCCGCGTCATTGAGCGTTATCCCGCACGTCACGCCGGAACCCGCGGTGAGCGAGCGGAACCTCTCTGCGCCAGCAACGAGCACCGGTACGAGTCGTTTCTCCCGCGACCCATCGCCAGAGAGCCCGGCGGCGCCCCAGCACCACGCCGATCCGTCGGCCGTGAGGCCGCAGGCATGCAAGCGTCCCGCAACAATAGTGTCGAATGCGACCGGCGAGGCGACTCGATCGCGTGTCATGCGGGCGGAGATGGTGTCCCCGCCATCGCCGAGTTCACCGTTGCGATCGCCGCCCCAACAGTACGCGGTACCGGTGGAATCCGTCGCACACGTAAAACGCGAACCGGCCGCCACGTGCCGCACGTGCCCAACGGGCAATATTTCGGGAATAGAGCGTCTCGAAATGATGGAGTCACCAAGGGCCCATGCGACATTGTCGCCCCAACAGCGCAGCGTCGACGCGGTATCGACCGTACAGACACGTTCTTCCCCTGTAGTGACACGTGCCACAGGCCCAGTGTGAAGCACGCGAACCGGAAGCAGACGATCTTCCAGATCGCCAACGCCGAGCTCGCCGAAGTTATTGCCTCCCCAGCACCACAGCGCGCGATCGCGGTCGATTCCGCAGGTAAACATGTTCCCAGCGACAATCGACGTAAGGCGCAGCCCAGCTGGATTGTTTGGCGAACTCGCGGCGTCGCGAGTTGCGCACGCCTGCGAGGCAATGGTCTGGAAGCAGACGAGCAGAAGCGAAAGACGACGACGCATGGTTCTGGAGCCGGGAAGTGGGATGAGCGACGCCTCGTAAGGAACTGCCTGCATCGCCGGAATTCACAGCCAACGAGAACTCGTGACACAGGCTTTACGTTAGGCGCTCAACTTCCGTATACACATTCCTATCTTGTTCCGGGTCGTCGGTACCGGCGCCACCGTCGGGGTGGTTCTCGCTGAACTTCATTCGCTCACCACATCACACGCATGGCTCTCTGCTACACTTCGCGACGCAAGCAATTGGTCGTCTCTGGATTCCTGCTCGCTTGCCTCAGCAGCCTACAGAGCCACGCTCAGTCGACGGCGCAATCTGGCCCCACGGTCTCCGGAGGCCTGCTTGGCGCCGCGCAACAAAGTGCGTTTCGTGTAGCCAAGGGCACCGCCTCGTATGAACAGCGCATTGGCTGGGCGGCTGGTGCATGGCTCAATGTTCCGCTTGGTCGCTTTTTCTCGCTCGAGCCACAGCTCCAGTACAGCTCGGCGCCATCGCGACAAACTGAAGGGCAGCGTCCCCGCGCGTTTCTTGCCGAGGCCACTGTCAATTGGCTATCGGCGCCGATCGGGTTGAAAGCGCATCTCGGTCCGCTCGCGATTGTCGTGGGTGGGCAGATTGACTATCCCATAGCGGTGGTCGACGATCCGAATCTCATCACGAAAGATGATATTCCGACAATAGGCTTCGCAGCGACGGGTGCCGTAGAGCTCTTCCCTCGGAGTCGCGTGACGCTGTATGGACGCTACATCTACGGGTTGACGAACGTTGACGGTCGCGAGCTCACCACGCCTACCGCGATGCTCTACAACCAGACGGTGCAAGCGGGACTTAAGCTGCGCGTTTTTAGTGGGCTCCCTTCAAAAAGACTGAAGCGACAGGTGTCGGCCGTGGTCGACACGGATGGCGACACAGTGCCGGACGCTGCGGATAAATGTCCAACCGTGTTTGGCGTCGAACGAAACGCGGGATGCCCGATACCTGACCGCGATGATGACGGTGTCACGGACGGCTTCGACAAGTGCCTGCAGGTGCCAGGTCGAGTGAGGAACGAAGGATGCCCGTCCACGGACGCGGACAAGGACGGGATCAGCGATGATGAGGATCGCTGTTCCGCTATAGCGGGAACGCTTGAGTTCGCAGGCTGCGCACCGCCTGATTTCGACCGGGACGGCCTGCTCGATGCGGATGATCGATGCCCAGGCGTTGCCGGCGTGGCCACTATGATGGGCTGTCCGCGTATCGTCGCGTTCTCGGCAAGCGCCGTGACGTTTGCGAGCGGCCGGATTGCGTTAACGCCCGAGGGACGACGCGAGTTGGAGAAAGTGGTTGAGTATCTCGCCACCTATCCGAATGTGTCCGTACGACTGGAAGGGCACACCGATAACAGGTCCAGCGATCTTACCAACAACCCGCTCTCCGAGCGGCGGGCGATGGCGGCACGCGCGTATCTCCTCGGTCGCAGTGTGGCCGAGACGCGAGTGACCACCAGCGGACATGGTTCTGCACGACCAACGATCGGCAATGGGACCGCAGAAGGCCGAGCGAAGAATCGGCGCGTTGAAGTGGTTGTGCGCTAGAGTTGATCGCTGGCCGTAACGCCGCACAACGCTTCGATTTTCGTTCCGAAGTCGCGCCCCACCGTGATCGCGGTCCTGTGCACCTTTCTATCGCGCACGATGGCGACCTGCAGGCCGTCGGCGCAGGCGGCGAGACCGTCAGCGCGCCTATTCAATCCTGATATCAGCGGCCACGAGCAGTCGCACGCGGATGTCGCCGACCGTGGGGTCGATCAGGAACCCAACGCGACGAGGCGCTGAAGCCGAGCGCGGTGCGACGTCGCCAAACGGCTCGTACCGGAAACAGTCATTCGCGCCGCTCGAACAGTCGGCGTCGTTGAAGAAGCTGTGCGGCGCGCCGTCCCAGTCGGTGCTGGCGATAATGGCGCCAAATCGTGGGGTCGTCACAACAAGTTCGTTCCCTGCACCAGCAACGCCGCCCGCCGTTGTGATGACCGACAGCTCAAAGGGAAACGCCTGAACCCCGGCCACACCGGATGGTGGCGTAGGAAACGTCGGCGTGGTCAGCCGCACGCCGTTCAGTTTGCTGATGATGCTCAGGTCGAAGGTCAACAAGATCTTGCCTGCCACGCTGGCGCCAACGGTCCCGCGCACCAGGTTGGTCACCGCGATATCAACCGCGTCCGACCCCAGTAGGGAGAATTGGGCCGGTCCGGGATGCGAAGTCGCGACCGAAGACGCAAAAGCGAAGGGCGACGCTGCACTTCGCAACGCCCCGCTGACCGGTGGTGAAACCGTGGCCGAGAGACGCCTGGTGTTGACGTCAATAACGAAGCTCGCGCTACGCAACGGCGACGCGACGGCGCTCACGCCGCCGGGTGACAGCACCGCCGTCTCAGTGGGCACGGCGCATGCTGCCACGAGCAACAGCGCCGAAGAACCACAACGCAAAGGTGCGAACGACGTCACGCGGGTGATCCAGTTCATTGTTCTCGCACTCGTTCGAGGAATCGTTACACAACGGCCGTGGCCAATTCCGCCCGGTAACACGTGGCGTCATTGGCATGCTCTACCGTTGGAACGAACTTCCCCCGCTTCTCGCAACGTCACAATTTCCGCGCGCCTACGTCTGGGGCGAAGCGGCTAACCGCTGAGACGCGATATTGCCCGCAGTCCCTCATCGCCCACATCCAGACTGTACGCATTCACATAGAGTGCAATGTGCGCCGCGCAGACATCGTCCGACATCTCCTGCGCGTGTTCGCGCACATACGCGCGACTGGCCTCGGGATGGTCAAAGGCGTATTGCACGGACTCGCGAATCGCCCGCTGTGCCGCCGTCGCGATCTCGTCGGTCAGGTCGGCGCGCGCACAGATTCCGGCCAGCGGCACCGGCAACCCCGTCTCACGCTCCCACCAGTCGCCCAGATCTGCAGCGCGGTGCAAGCCATGCTCGGCGTACGTGAACCGGCTTTCGTGAATAATCAATCCGGCGTCTACCTCACCGGTCGCGACTGCGCGCAGAATCGTATCGTAGCGCATCTCCACCGCCGTTCCGATCAACGGCGCGGCGAGACGCAACAGCCGAAATGCTGTCGTCTCAAGGCCGGGAATGGCAACGCGGCCTTGCACCGCATCGGCCAGTGACCCGGGCGTGCGCGTGACTACCAGTGGTCCGACGCCCTTGCCGAGCGCAGCGCCGCTTCGCAGCATGCGATAGCGATCGCCGACGGCAGCGAACGCCCCGACACTGAGCTTGGTCAGATCATATTCGCCGCGATGCGCGCGCTGGTTTAACTCTTCGATATCGAGGAGTACCGGCGTGATGGCAAACGGCATCTCGATCAACCCATGCGTGAGCGCATGAAAGGCGAACGTATCGTTGGGGCACGGCGAGTAGCCGAAGGTGAGCTCACGCATGGGCGAGCGCTCGCTGTATCGCAACAACCAATGTTGGTGTGGCGCGGATGATCGCTTCGAAGGCCAGCGCGAAATGCCAGCGCGCGCGATCACTTTCTTCGATCTCGTTGGAAATAGCGCGCACTTCGATGGCCGGCACCCGCGCGAGTTGTGCGGCGCGCAACACCCCAAACCCTTCCATCGCTTCCACGTCGCAGTCGCTGGTGCCACCGACGCGTGCACTCGTGCCGATCGTGAGCGCTACGGCGTCTGGCACGGCGTCTTGCAGAGCCCGCAGCAATTCCGGCGACGCGGCCACGGTGTTGGGCGCCCACTGCGGCGGGATCTCCAGATCGCAATAGCGCGACGCCGTCCCGATTACCAGCGACCCGGGGGCAAGCGCCCTCGCTCGTCGTGCTCCGGCAATACCCACGTGCAGCACGGCGCGTGGTGCGTGGCGCGCGATCGCTGCCGCCGTGGCCGCCGTCGCGTCGACAGGGCCCACGCCACACACGACGTTGCGCCACCCGTTGGGCGCGGCCAGTTCGTGCGACGTTGCCGCCACGACGAGGATGTCGCCGTGCCGCTCGCTGGCGTCGGTGGTCAGGATCTGCGTGGTCATGTGCGGTGAAGTGTAAGAGTCGGGCTATACAACATTCAACGGCGAATCTCCCAACCCGTGTTTCCCGTAGATTGCAGGTACCGGCGTGCGCGATCATCGCTTACGCTGCTTTCTCTCAGAACATACGCGGGCTTCCGCCATGACCCTCCTGCTCAACCTCCTGTACTTCGTGATCGGCGGTGGTTTCCTCGCCGGCCTGGCGTGGCTGCTCCTGGGCGGTGTCCTTGCGCTCACGGTCGTCGGGATTCCGTTCGCCTTCGCAGCGTTTCGCATCGCGGGCTTTGCCGCCTGGCCATTTGGCCGCACCGTGGTCGACGCGCGTTCGCTGGGTGAACAGACGATCATCGGCACCGATGCCGCAAACATCGTCTGGATCATCTTCGCCGGGATCTGGCTCTGGATCGCGCATGTCATCGCGGGCATCAGCTACTGCGTCACGATCATCGGCATTCCCTTCGGCTTCGCACACTTCCGGCTGGCGGCCGTGTGTTTTGCGCCGCTCGGCAAGCGGGTGATTGACGTAGACTGAGCAACTTAGGGGAGACAACAACCAGTGACACGGGGCGCAACCTTTGCGGGGCGTAGCGAGCGCATCAAAAAGGCTCGGCCTGTTTAAGGTTCGGTAGTCGCACCGCACGCTCG
>Ga0105046_10001440_pt1 | contig 36588 bp, 38 predicted proteins | sample MAT03_FD_78385 | JGI IMG/M metagenome (GOLD analysis project Ga0105046, IMG submission 78385) | Freshwater microbial communities from Lake Fryxell liftoff mats and glacier meltwater in Antarctica - MAT-03 (megahit assembly) | ecosystem: Environmental > Aquatic > Freshwater > Ice > Liftoff... | reverse complement strand
TGATGGCGCAGGTGCAGCGTTTGCCAGGCCACCATTTCAGCCGCCGTCCGACTTGCGGCCGGGCAGCGTGCCTTCGAGCTTGCAGATGATGCCCAGCATGATCTCGTCGGCGCCGCCACCGATGCTGGTGAGCCGGCCGTCGCGCCAGGCCTGCGAGATCGGGTTGTCGGCCGTGTAGCCCATGCCGCCCCAGTACTGCAGGCAGGCATCGGCCACCTCGCGGCCCAGGCGCCCGCACTTGAGCTTGGCCATGCTGGCGAGCTTGGTCACGTCCTTGCCACCGACGTACATCTCCACCGCACGGTAGGTTAGTGCGCGCAGCGCCTCGACCTCGGTTCGCAGTTCGGCCAGGCGGAAGTGCACCACCTGGTTGTCCAGGATGCTCTTGCCGAAGGCCTGCCTGGCGCGTGTGTACTCGATCGTCTGGTCGATCAGCCGGTCCAGGCTGCGCAGGCTGCCTGCGGCCGCCCACAGGCGCTCTTCCTGGAACTGCAGCATCTGGAATGCGAAGCCCAGGCCTTCCTGGCCGATCAGGTTGCGCCGCGGCACGCGCACGTTGTCGAAGAAGAGCTGCGCTGTGTCGCTGCTGTGCATGCCGATCTTGTGGATCTTCTGCTTCGTGATGCCCGGTGCATCCATCGGCACCACGATCAGACTCTTGTTCTTGTGCGAAGGGCCGTCGGAGGTGTTCGCCAGCAGGCAGCACCAATCGGCCTGCAGGCCGCTGGTGATCCACATCTTGCTGCCGTTGATGACGTAGTCGCCGCCGTCGACGCGGGCCGTGGTCTTGATCGCCGCCACGTCGCTGCCGCCGCCTGGCTCGCTGACACCCAGGCACGACACATAGTCGCCGGCGATGGTGGGCACCAGGAACTCCTTGCGCAGCTCGTCGCTGCCAAAGCGCGCCAGCGCCGGCGTAGCCATGTCGGTATGCACGCCGATGGCCATCGGCACGCCGCCGCAGCTGCATTGCCCCAGTGCCTCGGCCATCACCATGCTGTAGGAAAAGTCGAGGCCGGCACCACCGTACTCCTCGGGGTACTTCAGCCCCAGCAGGCCCAGGTTGCCGAGCTTCTTGAAGACCTCGTGCGCTGGAAACTGGCCGGCCGCCTCCCACTCGGCGACGTAGGGGTTGATCTCCTTGTCGCAGAACCTGACGACAGTGTCTTCGAGGGCGCGATGTTCGGGGGTGAACTGCATGTGCTGGGTCTCCTGGTGTGATGCGCCGAGCGCTTCTGTGCTCGTGACTGCAGCGCCGTCACGATAAACCGCGCGGCGTGTCCTCGACAGGCACGAGATCGAGAGGCGCAAGGCGGGTCAGCGGCAATGACCAGTCCCGCCGAGCAGTGGCATCAGCGCAGCACCTCGGGCGTGACAGCGCGGTGAAAGCCGTCGAAGGGCAGCGATCGCGCGTCCGGGCCGAGCGGGAAGATCTCGCTGCCCAGCGAAGCGCCGCCGTCGATCTGCAGCGTCACCCCGGTGATGAAGGCGGCGGCCGGCGAGAGCAGGAAGGCAATCGCCGCGCTGACTTCGGCCTCGCTGGCCAGCCGCCGCAGCGGCACATGCGCCTGGAGCTTGGGGATGATGCTGCGCATCGCGCCGCCGTAGCTGTCCATGCCGCTGGAGGCCACCCAGCCCGGCGCGACGGCGTTGACGCGCACGCCGGCATGCGCCCACTCGAAGGCGGCGGTCATCGTCAGGTTGCTCATGCCGGCGCGCGCGGCGCCGCTGTGGCCCATGCCGGGCATGCCGTTGCGGAAGTCGGCCGTCATGTTGACGATGGCTCCGCCGTGCGCCTGCATGCACTGGTTGAACAGCTCGCGCATCATCAGGAAGCCGCCGGTCAGGTTGTTCGCGACCACCGCATCGAAGCCCTTCTTGCTGATTGCCAGCAGCGGCGCCGGGAACTGCCCGCCGGCGTTGTTGACCAAGCCGCTCACCGGGCCGTGGCGGCGCAGCACCTCGGCGACACCTTGCCTGACGGCGTCTTCGTTGCGGATGTCGAAGGCGATGGTGTCGCAACGCCCGCCGTCCTCGGCGATCTCGGTTGCCACTGCCGCCAGCTTGTCGGCCTTGCGCCCGCTGACGACGACCAGCGCGCCCAACGAGGCCAGTTCATGCGCCACGCAGCGCCCGATGCCGCTGCCGCCGCCGGTGACCCAGTGCACCTGACCGGCGTAGAGATCGGGACGCAGCACGCTGCGGTAGCGCGCGGGAGCTTCGTTCATCGTTTCGAGCGGATCGTCTGCAACGCCGCCGAGTTGACGTTAACGTCAACTCCTTGTCAACTGGGTAATTCCGATCACGCCAGCGACAGTGCTTCACGCTAGCATCACGCCCGATCCCGCAACCCGACAGAGGACTGAGTCCATGGACCTGCAAGCCTGCACCGAAACCCTGCGCGCCAAGGTGGGCACCGCCAGCGGCTTTAACGCCACCCTGAAGTTCGACTGCGCCGAGGATGGCGTGGTGCACATCGACGGCTTGTCCGTGCCCAACAGTGTCAGCAACGAGGACAAGGAAGCCGCCTGCACCGTGCACATCAGCCTGGAGAACCTGGCCGCGCTGATCAGCGGTGAACTCGAGCCCACCACCGGCTTCATGATGGGCAAGTTCAAGGTCAGCGGCGACATGAGCGTCGCGCTGAAGATGCAGCGCCTGGTCTGAGCCGGCGATGGCCGAGGCCGTCGCCCGCCCGCGGCCGTCGCGCAGCGCCGCGCCGGTGCGCCAGAGCGCGCAGGAGGTGCTCGCCTCGCACCGTGCCGACGACAGCGCCGAGCTGTTCGGCATCGCCGAGCTGTGCGGCACCTTCGGCATCACGCCGCGCACGCTGCGCTTCTACGAGACCAAGGGCCTGCTGCAGCCGCGGCGCGTCAACGGCGCGCGCGTCTATACGCGGCGCGACCGCGCGCGGCTGGCGCTGATCCTGCGCAGCAAGGCCATAGGGGCCTCGCTGGACGACATAAAGCACTATCTCGATCTTTACGGCCCGCAGGGCGAGGGGCGGGTGCAGCAGATGCGCTGGGTGCTCGAGCGCACTGGGGCGGCGATCGCCTCGCTGGAGGCCAAGCGTGCCGACATCGACGCTTCGCTGGCCGAACTGCGGCTGATCGATGCCAGCGTGCGCCGGGCGCTGGAGAGCAAGACCACCGGCTGAACGGAGACCTCGATGAGCCAAGCCTTCATTTACGACCATGTGCGCACACCGCGCGGCAAGGGCAAGAAGGATGGTGGCCTGCACCTGGCCACGCCGGTGTGGCTGCTGCGCACGCTGCTGCAGGCGCTGCAGCAGCGTGGTGCGCTCGACACTGCGCTGATCGACGACGTGGTGCTGGGCTGCGTCACGCCGGTGGGCGAGCAGGGGGCCGACATCGCGCGCACTGCCGTGCTCGATGCCGACTGGGCGCAGTCGGTGGCGGGCGTCACGCAAAGCCGCTTCTGCGCCAGCGGGCTGGAGTCGGTGAACCTGGCCGCCGCCAAGGTGATCAGCGGCTGGGAAGACCTGGTCGTGGCCGGTGGCGTCGAGAGCATGAGCCGCTGGCCGATGGGCAGCGATGGTGGCGCGTGGTTCATGGACCCGCGCGTCAACCAGCATCTGGGCTTCGTGCCGCAGGGCATCAGCGCCGACCTGATCGCCACGCTGGAAGGCTTCAGCCGCGAGGACGTGGACGCCTTCGCGCTGCGCTCGCACCAGCGCGCCGCCGCCGCGCGCGCCGGGGGTCGCTTCGCGCGCAGCCTGGTGCCGGTGCACGACATCGCCGGCCTGCTGCTGCTGGCCGAGGACGAGACGATCCGCGCGAATGCCTCACTGGACGCTCTGGCGCGGCTGGACGCCAGCTTCGCAATGATCGGCGGCATGGGCTTCGACGCCACGGCGCTGCGCCGCTACACCACGGTGGAGCAGATCCACCACGTGCACCACGCCGGCAACAGCAGCGGCATCGTCGATGGCGCGGCGCTGATGCTGGTGGGCTCGGCGGCGGGCGGCGCCAAGGCCGGCCTGAAGCCGCGTGCGCGCATCCGCAGCGCGGCGGTGGTCGGCAGCGAGCCCACCATCATGCTCACCGGGCCGACGCCGGCCTGCCTCAAGGCACTCTCGAAGGCGGGGCTGCAGGCCAGGGACGTGGACCTGTGGGAGATCAACGAGGCCTTCGCGGTGGTGCCGATGAAGACCGCGCGCGACCTCGGCGTGGACATGGCGCGCGTCAACGTGAACGGCGGCTCGATCGCCATGGGGCATCCGCTGGGTGCCACCGGCTGCATCATTCTCGGCACGCTGCTCGACGAGCTCGAGCGCCGTGATCTGGCCATCGGCTGCGCCACGCTGTGCGTCGGCGGCGGCATGGGCATCGCCACCATCATCGAGAGGGTCTGACCATGACGAGCCCTGTGATCACGCTGACCCGCGGCGACGACGGCATCGCCATCGCCACCATCGACCTGCCGGGCCGGCCGATGAACGTGGTCGGCGCCGAACTGATGAGCGCCTTGCACGACGTGTCCGGGCAACTGGCCGGCGACGCCTCACTCAAGGGCCTGGTGCTGGCCTCGGGCAAGGCCGACTTCTGCGCCGGCGCAGACCTCGACCGCATCTCGCGCTTTGCCTCGGCGTCCGAGGTCTTCGAGGCTTCTCAGGCGATGAAGGCCGTGCTGCGCCGGCTCGAGACCTGTGGCAAGCCGGTGGCCGCGGCCATCGGCGGCCACGCGCTGGGCGGCGGACTCGAGATCGCGCTCGCCTGCCACGCCCGCTTCGTGCTGGACGATGCGAAGCTCAAGCTCGGCCAGCCTGAGGTGAAGCTGGGTCTGTTGCCCGGGGGCGGCGGCTGCGTGCGGCTGCCGCGGCTGCTCGGCATCCAGCAGGCGCTGGAGATCATCGGCCAGGGCGGCGATGTGGCGCCGGCCAAGGCGCTGGGCCTGGGCCTGGTCACCGCGCTGGCACGCGACGCCGACGATCTGCTGTCTCAGGCGCGGGCCTGGTGCCTGGCCAACCCGAAGGCGAAGCGGCCCTGGGACATGCCGAAGTTCCGCTTCCCCGGCGGTGATTCACGTGCGCCGGCAGTGGCGCAGATGTGGGCCATCGGCCCCTCTGTCGCGGCGAAGAAGACCTGGGGCAATTACCCCGCGGTAACGCACATCATGAGCGCGGTGTTCGAAGGGGGCCTGCTCGACTTCGAAGCTGCCAGCACGGTGGAGAGCCGCTACTTCGCCGCCTGCGTGATGTCGCCGGCGGCGAAGAACATGATCGGCACGCTGTGGTACCAGCTGAACGCGTTGAAGAAGGGCGCGTCGCGTCCGCCGGGCGTGCCGCGTTCGGTGGTCAGCAAGCTCGGTGTGCTGGGCGCCGGCATGATGGGTGCGGGCATCGCCTGCGTGGCGGCCAAGGCGGGCATCGAAGTGGTGCTGATCGACAGCACGGCCGAACGCGCCGATGAGGGCAAGGCGCACTCGCAAACGTTGCTGGACAAGGCCGTCAAGCGCGGCCGCAGCAGCCCGGCGCGACGCGAAGCGCTGCTGGCGCGCATCACGCCGGCGACCGACCTGGCGCGGCTCGAAGGCTGCGACATGGTGGTCGAGGCGGTGTTCGAGGACCGGGCGGTGAAGGCCGACGTGACCCGCCGTGCCGAGTCGGTGCTGGCGAGCAGCGCGGTGTTCGCCACCAACACCTCGACGTTGCCGATCGGCGGGCTGGCGCAGGCCAGCGTGCGGCCGGCGAACTTCATCGGCCTTCACTTCTTCAGCCCGGTGGACAAGATGCCGCTGGTCGAGATCATCGTCGGCGAGCAGACCAGTGATGAGACGCTGGCGCGCGGCTTCGACTTCGTGCTGCAGCTCGGCAAGACGCCGATCGTCGTCAGCGACCGCCGCGGCTTCTTCACCAGCCGCGTCTTCGCCACCTATGTGATGGAAGGCATCACGATGCTGACCGAGGGCGTGCACCCGCGCAGCATCGAAGCGGCGGGCCTGCAGGCCGGCATGCCGATGCCGCCGCTGGCACTGCAGGACGAGGTGAGCCTGTCGCTCGGTCTGCACGTGGCCGAGCAGACCAGGCGCGACTTCGCCGCCGAGGGCCGCCCGTACGTCGAGCATCCGGGCATGGCGGTGATACGGCAACTGTGCGAGATCGACCGCGTCGGCAAGAAGGCCGGCCGCGGCTTTTACGACTGGAGTGACGACGGCAAGCGGCTGTGGCCCGAGCTGACCACGCTGTTCCCGAGCGCGCCGCTGCAGCCGATGCAGCGCGATCTGATCGACCGCCTGCTCTACGCGCAGGCCAATGAGGCGGCGCGCTGCCTCGAAGAAGGCGTTTTGCGCTCGGTGGCCGACGGCAACCTCGGCTCGATCTTCGGCTGGGGTTTCGCGCCCTTCCATGGCGGCGCGCTGCAGTTCATCAACGCGACCGGCCTGCCGGCCTTTGTGTCGCGAGCGCGTGAACTGGCCGCGCGGCACGGACCGCGTTTCACGCCAGCGGCGCTGCTGGTGACGATGGCCGAGCAGGGCCGGCGCTTCGACGAGCGCTGAGCTCAGTCCGGCAGCGTCAGCCGGAGCGACCCGCTGCGCGCCCAGAAGTCGGCCTCCTCGCGCAGCAGGTAGGCGGTGCGCGGGCGGCTCTCGGGCCAGTCGGTCGGCCATCCGAGCTGGGCCTCACGCCCGCGCGCGCGCACGGTCAACGCGTTCGCGTCCACCGCGCCACGGGCGTGGCACTTGATGACGGCCAGCCGCAGGCACAACACCTGCCAGGCGAAGGCCTCGTTGCCGAGAAAGGCTTCGACCTTGCGCAGACCACCGCGCTGGCCCAGCACGAGTTGCGCGATGCGCCGCTGCTGGCTCTGCGAGAAGCCCGCCGCGTCGATGTGCGCCAGCAGGTAGGCGCTGTGCCGGTGGTGGTCATGGTGCGAGACCATCAGGCCGAGTTCATGCAGGTCGCAGGCCCAGGCGAGCTCGCGTCTGACCTCCGGGTCGACGCCCGGCTGCGCGCCGTCGTAGAGCTTGAGCGCGACTGCGCTCACGCGCGCAGCGTGCTCCACATCGACGTCGAAGCGTTGCTGCAGCGCGCGCACCGAGGCGTCGCGCATGTCGCCCGGCCTGGCCCGGTGCAGCGCTTCGATGCGCTCGTGCAGGTCGATGATCACGCCCTGGCGCAGCGCGCCCTTGGCGGGCAGGATGGCGCGGATGTCGAAGTTGGTGGCCAGCGTGTAAAGGATGGCCAGCCCGCCGGCCAGCACCGGGCGCCGCTCGGGCTTGAGCCCGGGAAGCTGCAGGCGGTCGATGTGCCCCGCGGCAACGCACTGCGCAATGCACCAGCGCAGGCCGTCCGGTGTGATGCTGCCGTCGGTAATGCCGCTGCCGGCCAGGATGGCCGACGCCGCACCGGCCGAGCCCGATGAGCCCAGCGCCTGCCGCCAGTGCCGCACGGCGAAGGGTTCGAGCCCTTCTTCGAGTTCCGCGCCGGCCGCCACATGCGCGCCGCGGAAACCTTCCTCGGTGAGCACGCCGTCGGCGAAGAAACGCATCGCCAGGCTGACGCAACCGACGCGGAATGACTCGGCCGCGCCGGGCACGCGGCCGCGCCCGAGGATCAGCTCGGTCGAACGCCCGCCGATATCGATCACCAGCCGCGGTTCCTCTGACGGCTGCAGGTGGGCCACGCCGGCATAGATCAGCCTCGCTTCCTCGCGCCCGGAGATGACTTCGATCGTGTGCCCGAGTGCCGCCTGCGCGCGCAGCAGGAAGGCGTCGCGGTTGCGCGCTTCGCGCAGCGTCTGCGTGGCCACCGCGCGCACCTGCCCCGGCGCAAAGCCGGCCAGACGCGCCGCGAACTGGCGCAGGCAGGCCAGACCCCGCTGCGCGGCGGCCTCGGTGAGCAGGCCGTCGGTATCGAGCCCGGCGCCCAGGCGAACCGACTCCTTCAGATAGTCGATGCGCCTGTAGCGGCCATGCTGCAACTGGCCGATCTCCAGACGAAAGCTGTTCGATCCGAGGTCGACCGCGGCCAGCGGCGCCGACATCGGCGGGGGCGTGATGCTCATGCAGGCCATTGTGCCCGCGGCTTCCAACATTCCCGCGTTTCGCCCGCCTGGGCTCTCGCGGCTGGTGAAGAGCCTCGTCAGTCTGTCCACCGGCGTGCTGCTGGGCACCGCGTTGCTGGGCGTGCTGCCCGAGGCTTCCGAGGGCGATGCCGACCCGCACAAGCTGTTTGCCACCCTGCTGGCCGGTCTGCTGTTCTTCTTCGTACCGGAGAAGTTCGAGCTGTACCGCGTGCTGGCGTGCCCGCCCGCGGCGGGCTGCGTCAACGCGGAAGTCAGCCGCGCACCACCAGCACCGGCAGCGTGCTGTGGGTCAGCACCTTCTGTGTCTCGCTGCCCAGCAGCATCGCGGCCACGCCACGCCGGCCATGCGAGGCCATCACCACCAGGTCGCAGCGCTGTTCGGTGGCGTGGTCGATGATCGCTTCCCATGGATGCAGCGCTTCCACCGTGTGGCCGTGGCAGGCCAGACCGGCCGCCGCTGCAGTGTCGACTGCGGTCTTCGCATGGCCGCTGGCGATGCGCTCCTGCGCGTCGTAGAACTCCTGCGGCGGCACCGGCTGCATCTCGGAGATGGCGCTGTAGGGGAAGGGTTCCTTGACGGCGAGGGTGAACAGCTCGCCGCCGGTGAGCTTGGCCATCCCGATGGCTGTTTGCACCGCCTTGGCGCTGAGCGCCGAGCCATCGGTGGGAACAAGGATGCGCATGTACATGGTGGGCTCCTGCCGGACCTGATCCGGCGCGTGATCATGCGCGGCAGTCTGGCCGGTGTCCAGGCGCGGCCGTTGCGCTGGATCAAGCGCTGGATCAAGCACCCGCGCTCAGCCGCGCGCGACCGGCCGCGACGGATCGGCGCACCACTCGCTCCAGGAACCCGGATACAGCGTCGAGCCCTCGAGCCCGGCGTAGGCCATCGCCAGCAGGTTGTGGCAGGCGGTGACGCCCGAGCCGCATTGATGCACCACGGTGTGCGGCGGGCTGGCCAGGGCATCGAACTCGGCGCGCAGCTGCGCCGCGGGCTTGAAGCGGCCGTCCCCGAGCAGGTTGTCCTTGAACCAGCGCAGCGTCGCGCCCGGAATGTGGCCGGCCACCGGGTCCAGCGGCTCGACGTCGCCGCGAAAGCGTTCAGCGGCCCGGGCGTCGAGCAGCCGCACGGCGCCCAGGCGAGACCGCAGCGTGGCCGCGTCGATGGTCGGCATCGCCGGCGCCAGCAGCGGGTAGGGCGCTTGCGCCATCGCTATCGCCACGCTGGCCTGGCTGTCGAGGGCGTGCCCGGCCGCGGTCCAGGCGGGCAGACCACCGTCGAGAACGGCCACCGCATCGTGACCGAGCCAGCGCAGCAGCCACCAGGCGCGCGCGGCGTAAGGGCCGCCGTGGGCGTCGTAGGCGACCACCTGGACGCCGGGCGCGATGCCCAGGCGCCCGGCGGTGGCGGCCAGCGCTTCGCGCGCGGGCAGCGGATGGCGGCCACTGAAGCCGACGCCGGGTTCGCCCTTCGGCCCGGACAGATCGCGGTCGAGGTGCACGTACAAGGCGCCGGGCAGGTGCCCGCGCGACCAGGCGGCCTCACCGGCGCCCGGGCTGGCGAGGTCGAAGCCGCAGTCCAGCAGCACCGTCGGCATGCCGCTGTCCAGGCGGGTGTGGAGCGCGGCGACGTCGATCAGCGTGCGCCAGGGGGTGTCCATTGCTGCTCCTTCAGGCTTCGGTCGGCGGATTGTCAGGCCGCGTGCTGCGCTCGCGCAGCAGCGTGGCCGCCAGCCCGGCACCGACGATCAGCACGATGCCGGCCACCGCGGTGGCGTTGATCGCCTCGTCGAACACCAGCACGCCGAAGGCCCAGCCGAAGAAGATGCCCAGGTACTGCAGCGAGGCGTTCGACAGGGTGCGTCCGATCGAATAGGCGCGCGTCATCATCAGTTGCGCGACGACAGCCAGCACGCCGGTGGCCAGCAGCAGCAGCGCACCCCACGCTGTGTGCGGGCGCAGCCCGCCGCTGGCCACCGCCAGCACCGCGCCGGCAAGGACGCCGGCGAGCGAGAAGTAAAAGACGATGCGATCCTCGGGCTCGCCTGAGCGCGCCAGGGTCGTCAGCTGCAGATAGGCCAGCGCGGCCAGCACGCCCGACATCAGCCCGGCCAGCCCGTGCCACAGCTGCTGCGCCTGCATCGTGGGCTGCAGCACCAGCGCGACACCGGCGAATCCCGCCAGCACCGTGGCCAACAGACGCGGGTCGATGCGGGCCGAGCCCATCAGCACCGCGCCGCCGATCAGGAACATCGCCATCCACACCGAGGACATGTAGTTCAGCGTCATCGCGGTGGCCAGCGGCAGACCGCCGATCGAATAGGTCCACAGGCACAGCGCGCCGACGCCCGTCACACTGCGCCAGAAGTGCGCGGCCGGCACGGCAGTACGCAACGAGCCGCCGCGCCAGCGCACCACGGCGGCGATGGCAAGCGCGCCGATCAGTCCGCGGTACAGCACGATCTCGCCCACGGTATACATCTCGGAGGCCAGCTTGATGCACACGCCCATGCCGGCAAACAGCAGCGATGCCAGCAGCATCAACAGAGGGGCGGACATCGAGCTTCGGCAAGCCTTGTGGGGTCGGGCCGACGTGCACGGCCGCGGCGGGGCGCCGCGGCCGTGAACCAGCCGATGGTGACCTAGCCGGCGATCACGGCGCTGCGGGTCTCGGCGCCTGCCACCTTCATCGCGCGCCGGTACCACTCGTGGAAGTGCTGCATGCCGTCTTCCATCGGGCTCTGGTAGGGCCCGGCGTCGTCGTCGCCGCGCTCGTACAGCGCGCGCCGGCCGGCGTCCATGCGCAGTGCGATCTCGTCGTCCTCGGCGCAGGTCTCCATGTAGCAGGCCTGTTCGGCTTCGACGATCTCGCGCTCGAACAGCGCCACTTCCTCGGGGTAGAACCATTCGACCACGTTGACGGTCTTCTGCGGCCCTCTCGCGTGCAGCGATGAGACCACCAGCACCTCCGGGTACCACTCGACCATCACGGTGGGGTACAGCGTCAGCCAGATCGCGCCCTGCGCCGGCGCGCGGCCCTGCCGGTAGCGCAGCAGCGCCTCATGCCAGCGCTGGTAGGCCCGGGTGCCGGGCCGCGTCGGCGTCGGCGGCACGCCCACGGTCTGTACCGAGTGCTGGGCGCCGAACTCCCAGCGCAGGTCATCGCAACTGACGAACTGGCCCAGACCGGGGTGGAAGGGGCCGACGTGGTAGTCCTCCAGGTAGACCTCGATGAAGGTCTTCCAGTTGTAGTTGCACTCGTGCACCTCGGCGCGGTCGAACACGTAGCCCGAGAAATCCAGCGTCTGACGTGGGCCGATCAGGCCCAGTTCGGCGGCGATGTCGCGCCGCCCGCTCTCGAACAGCAGTCCGTTCCAGCGCTGCAGCGGCCAGCGTCGCAGGTTCAGGCACGGGTCCTCCTGGAAGTGCGGCGCGCCGATCAGCTTGCCCTGCAGGTCATAGGTCCAGCGGTGCAGCGGGCACACCACATGGCCTTGCGTGCGCCCGCGCCCCTGCAGCATCACCGCCTGCCGGTGGCGGCAGACGTTGGAGATCAGCTCGATGCCGTGGCCAGAACGCACCAGCGCCCGCCCTGCGTGTTCGTGCGCCAGCGTGTGGTAGTCACCAGCCTCGGGCACCGCCAATTCGTGCCCCACATAGCGGGGCATCGCATCGAAGATGAGTCTCTGTTCCTGGCGGAACAGATCCTCGTCGAAATAGGCACTGACCGGGAGTTGCGAGCGGCTTCGCTCTAGAGCTTGGAGACCGATGCTCAGGTCCGACATGATCCGACAGGATCCTCCATCGAGGGAAGTGTCAGCCCCCACCCGGAGGCCCCGCGGGTGGGTATGTGCCGTCTGAAGCACCGGGGTGCCGAAGACGGGAGCGCGATTCTAGCCACCCCCCGGCGGCAGGCCTGGGACCCCCGTGATGTCCGTCTAGAATGCGGGCCGAATATCACAACCCGGAATGAGCAGCGACACCGTCCAGGCCAGTGCCGACCCCGCGAGCTACGAGCAGGCCATCGCCGAACTGGATCGTCTGGTGCAGTCGCTGGAGGGGGGTCAGTTGCCGCTGGATCAACTGCTGGACAGCTATCGCCGCGGCGCCGGCCTGCTGCAGTTCTGTCGCAGCCGGTTGCAGGCCGTCGAGCAGCAGGTGCGTGTACTCGAAGGCGGGCGGCTGGAGCCCTGGGCCGCGACATGACGGCCGACGACTTCAACGCCTGGTCGCGCGGCCAGCTTGAATCTGTCGAGGCGGCGCTGGACCGCTGGGTGCCGGCCGATACCCCGGCGGGCCTGGGCGCGGCGATGCGGTATGGCGTGCTCGACGGCGGCAAACGCCTGCGTGCCTTATTGGTGCTGGCCGCCTGCGAAGCCAGCGCTGGCAGCACCGGCGCTGCCATGCGTGCGGCGGTGGCGGTCGAACTGATCCACGCCTATTCACTGGTGCACGACGACATGCCGTGCATGGACAACGACCAGCTTCGCCGCGGCAAGCCCACGGTGCATGTGGCCTTTGGTGAGGCGCAGGCGATGCTTGCGGGCGATGCGATGCAGGCGCTGGCCTTCGAGGTGCTGACGCCGCAGGCGGCCGATGAAACCGACGCCGACGATCACCTGAGCCCTGCGTTGCAGGCCCAGCTGGTGGCGCTGCTTGCGCGCGCCGCCGGCCATGCAGGCATGGCGGGCGGGCAGGCGATCGACCTGGCCAGCATCGGCCGGCCGCTGGACGAAGCCGCGCTGCGCGACATGCACCGGCGCAAGACCGGCGCCTTGCTGCAGGCCAGCGTGCTGATGGGCGCCGCCTGCGGCCGCACCGATGAACGCGCCTGGGCGGCGTTGGCCGACTACGGCGCGGCGATCGGCCTGGCCTTCCAGGTCGTCGACGACATCCTGGACCTGACGCAGGACACGCACACGCTGGGCAAGACCGCCGGCAAGGACCTCGACCACAACAAGCCCACTTACGTGACCGTACTCGGCCTGGACGCCGCGCGGCGCCACGCCGAGGACCTGCGCGCTGCCGCCCACGCCTCGCTGGCCCGCAGCGGCCTGGCGCCGGCGGCGGCGCTGGCGCTGCTGGCCGACCGCGTGGTAGAGCGCCAAAGCTGAAACGATGACCCCAGACCTGCTGTCCACCATCCACAGCCCCGCCGACCTGCGCCGGCTGTCCCGCAACGAACTTCCGCTGCTCGCCAGCCAGCTGCGCGACTATGTGCTCGACAGCGTCAGCAAGACCGGCGGCCACCTGTCGAGCAACCTCGGCACGGTCGAGTTGACGATTGCGCTGCACTACGTCTTTCACACGCCGTACGACCGGCTGGTGTGGGACGTGGGCCACCAGACCTATCCGCACAAGATCCTCACCGGCCGGCGTGAGCGCATGGACTCCTTGCGCCAGCTCGGTGGCATCAGCGGCTTTCCGCGGCGCGACGAGAGCGAGTACGACACCTTCGGCACCGCGCACAGCTCGACCTCGATCTCCGCCGCGCTGGGCATGGCGATGGCCGCCAAGGCCAAGGGCGAGGAGCGCAAGGTCGCGGCGATCATCGGCGACGGCGCGATGAGCGCCGGCATGGCTTTCGAGGCGATGAACAACGCCGGTGTGGCCCACGACGGGGTGTTGGGCGACCTGCTGGTGATCCTGAACGACAACGACATGTCGATCAGCCCGCCGGTCGGCGCGCTCAACAAGTACCTCGCGCGGCTGATGAGCGGGCAGTTCTATACCGCCGCGCGCGAAGGCGCCAAGCAGGTGCTGCGCGTGGCGCCGCCATTGTTCGAGCTGGCCCGCCGCTTCGAGGAGCATGCCAAGGGCATGGTCGTGCCGGGCACCATCTTCGAGGAGTTCGGCTTCAACTACGTCGGCCCGATCGACGGCCACGACCTGGACGCATTGATTCCGACGCTGGAGAACCTGCGCGTCAAGCGTGGCCCGCAGTTCCTGCATGTGGTGACCAAGAAGGGCTACGGCTACAAGCTGGCCGAGGCCGACCCGGTGAATTACCACGGGCCGGGCAAGTTCGACCCCAAGATCGGCCTGACCAAGCCGGCGACTCCGCCCAAGCCGACCTTCACGCAGGTCTTCGGCAGCTGGCTGTGCGACATGGCCGCGGCCGACGAGCGGCTGGTGGCCATCACGCCAGCGATGCGCGAGGGCTCGGGCATGGTCGAGTTCCACAAGCGCTACCCGAAGCGCTTCTTCGATGTCGGTATCGCCGAGCAGCATGCCGTGACCTTTGCCGCCGGCCTGGCGTGCGAGGGCCTGAAGCCCGTGGTCGCGATCTACAGCACCTTCTTGCAGCGGGGCTACGACCAGCTGATCCACGACGTGGCGATCCAGAACCTGCCGGTGGTCTTCGCGCTCGACCGCGCCGGCCTGGTCGGCGCCGACGGCGCCACGCACGCGGGCGCTTACGACATCGCCTACACGCGCTGCATCCCGAACATGAGCGTGCTGACGCCGGCCGACGAGGCCGAGTGCCGGCGCGCGCTGACCAGTGCCTTCCGCCAGAACCACCCGGTGACCGTGCGCTACCCGCGTGGCAGCGGTGCCGGGACGGTCGCGCAGGCCACGCTCGATGAGCTGCCCTGGGGCCGCGGCGAAGTGCGCCGCGAGTCTGCTGCGCGAGGCGAGTCGCGTGGCAGCAGTCCGCGCATCGCGATCCTCGCCTTCGGCACGCTGCTCTACGCGGCGCTGGCGGCTGCCGAGCCGCTGGATGCGACGGTGGCCAACATGCGTTTCGTCAAGCCGCTGGACGAGGTGCTGCTGCTCGAACTCGCCCGCACGCACGACGCGCTCGTCACGGTTGAAGAAGGCTGCGTGGTCGGTGGTGCAGGCAGCGCCGTGCTCGAGTGCCTTGCCGCAGCGGGCGTCATGCTGCCGGTGCTGCAGTTGGGGCTGCCCGACCAGTTCGTCGAGCATGGCGATCCGGTCAAGCTGATGTCGATGATGGGTCTGGACGCCGCTGGCATCGAGCATTCGGTGCGTCGGCGCTTCCCCGCGCGTCCCGCGCTGGTGCGCCCGGCCGTCAACAGTTGAGCGGCATCGAACGCTGCGTTGACGCGCCGGTGACGCCGAATGCCAGCCCAGGCTGGCATGCTCGCGGCCTCACACAAGGTGCTGCCCGATGACCAATCTCACCGACGCCCTGCACATTCCGGACACCCAGGGCGCCAGCGACGCCCGGCGTCTTGCGATCCAGCACGTGGGCATCAAGCGCCTGCGCTATCCGCTGCGCCTGCAGGTGGCAGGCGCGCTGCAGACCACCACCGCCGAGTGGACACTGGACGTGGCCCTGCCGGCCGAGCGCAAGGGCACGCACATGTCGCGCCTGCTGGCCTGGCTGGACGACCTGGCCGGGCTGGATGAAGCCCCTGAGGCCGATCTGCTGCGCTCGCGTGCGCTCGACTTGCTCGAGCGGCTGCAGGCCGACGAGGGCCGTATCGAGGCCGCGTTCGACTTCTTCTTGCGCAAGCGCGCGCCGGTCTCGGGTGTTGCCAGCCTGCTGGACTACCGCGGCCGCTGGATCGTCGAGGCGCGTCGCAGCGCCGCGCCCAGCACGGTCTGGGCCGAGGTGATGGTGCCGGTGAAGAGCCTGTGCCCGTGCTCGAAGGAAGTCGCCGACTACGGCGCGCACAACCAACGCAGCTGGGTCACGGTGCGTGTGGAGCTGCTGCAGCCGCTGCCCTGGCATGAGCTGGTGCGTTTCGCCGAAGACGAGGCGTCCAGCGAACTCTGGCCGCTGCTCAAGCGCAGCGACGAGAAGTGGGTCACCGAGCGCGCGTACGAGAACCCCAAATTCGTCGAGGACCTGGTGCGTGACGTCGCGCTGCGGCTGCAGCACGACGCGCGCGTCGGGCGTTACGTGGTCGAGGTGGAGAACCTCGAGTCGATCCACAACCACTCGGCCTTTGCACGCATCGAGCGCGGCTGAAACGCCACAGGGCCCGGGTTGCCCCGGGCTGCGGGCCGAGACCCGCCAACGCTATCCTGCACCGAGGCGCACAGGGCGCCGCGAGCGAGGGAACCGACAGTGGACACAATCCTGATCTGGGCCGGCCGGGTGGCGGGTCTGGCCGGCACGGTGCTGGTCATCGCGGCGCTGGTCTCGCGGCTGATGGGCATGTTCTGGGTGGCCGGCGTGCAGGTCGGCAGCGTGCTGCAACTGGGCATTGCGCTGGCCGCGCTGGGCGCCCTGTCCTACGCGGCGGTGCTGGTGGAGACGCGCAGCCGGCGCTGAAGGGCGTCAACGGGCGCCGCACTCTGCGGCTACTGGAAGTTCGACAGCATGCGCTCCAGCGCCAGCGTGAACGGTGTCTGCAGCGCCGGCAGCGTCAGCAGCAGTCCGATCAGGCCCACCATCAGCGTGACCGGGAATCCGATCGAGAAAATGTTGATCTGCGCGGCCACGCGTGAGACCGCGCCGAGCACCAGGTTGACGAACAGCAGCATCGCGATCAGCGGCAACGCAATCCACAGCCCGGTGGCGAAGACTTCAGCGCCCCAGCGCTGCGGGGCCGCCTCGCGCAGGAAGGCGAAAGGCTCGGGCCCGACCGGGAACGCGGCAAAGCTCTGCACCAGCGCGGCGATCACCAGCAGGTGGCCGTTGATGACCACGAAAAGCCAGGCCACCATGGTGCCGAAGAAGCGGTTGGTGGCGGTGGCCGTGGTGGCCGACAGCGGGTCGAAGAAGCCGGCGAAGTTCAGGCCCATCTGCAGACCGATGATCTCGCCGGCAAACTCGACGGCGGCGAACACGATGCGCACCGCAAAGCCGAGCGACAGCCCGATCACCAGTTGCTGCGCCACCAGCAGCACCGCCAGTGCCGAGTCCAGCGGCACCGCTTGCACCTGGGGCAGCGAGGCCTGCGCGGCCAGCGCAATCAACGCAGCCAGGCCGATGCGCACCCGGGTGGGCACCGAGCGTGTGCCCAGCAGCGGCAACGCCGACAGCAGTGCCAGCGCGCGCAGAAAGGGCCACAGCAGCGGCGTGATCCACGCCAGCAGCTGGGCTTCGCTGAAGCTGACCACCGGCCGGCTGCCCCGGCGCCGCTAGGCGACCACCGACGGGATCGCCTGCAGCATGCGCTGCAGGTACTCGACCAGCGTGGTGATCATCCACGGCCCGGCGATGGCCAGCACGGCCACCGCGGCCAGGATCTTCGGCACGAAGCTCAGCGTCTGCTCGCTGATCTGCGTGGCCGCCTGAAAGACGCTGACCAGCAGGCCGACGGCGAGTGCGGCCAGCAGCACCGGCGCGGACACCATCAGCAGCATCAGCAGCGCCTGCTGCCCGATGGTGAAGACCTGTTGTGCGTCCATCGCGCGCCTCGTGGAGTGGTTCGGCCCTGCGGGCCTAGGTTGCGAATGAGGCCGCGAGCGAGCCCAGCAGCAGGTTCCAGCCGTCGGCCAGCACGAACAGCATCAGCTTGAAGGGCAGTGCCACCAGCACCGGGCTGAGCATCATCATGCCCAGGCTCATCAGCACGCTGGCGACGATCATGTCGATGATCAGGAAGGGCACGAAGATCATGAAGCCGATCTGGAAGGCGCTCTTCAGCTCGCTGGTGACGAAGGCCGGCACCAGCACGCGCAGCGGCACTTCGGCGCTGTTCATGCCGGCCGGCAGCTTGGCCATCTTGGCGAACAGCTGCAGGTCGGTCTGGCGCGTCTGCTTGAGCATGAACTCGCGCATCGGGACCTCTCCGCGCTTGAGCGCCTCGTCGAACGGGATCTGCTGCGCGGCAAAGGGCGCGTAGGCCTGCGCGTAGACGCGGTCGAAGGTCGGCGACATCACGAAGAAGGTCAGGAACAGCGCCAGCCCGATGATCACCTGGTTGGGCGGCGCGGCCTGCGTGCCCAGTGCCTGGCGCAGCAGCGAAAGCACGATCACGATGCGCGTGAAGCCCGTCATCAGCAGCAGCAATGCGGGCAGGAAGGACAGGACGGTGAAGAACAGCAGCGTCTGGATCGGCACCGAGTAGCTGGTGCCGCCGGCGCCCTGGGCGACGATGAGCGGCAGCGAATTGCCGCTGGCGGTCTGTGCTGCAGCGGCGGCCGAAAGTGCCGACAACAGCGTGACGGCCGGCAGCGTGCGGCTCAGGCTGCGAAGGACGCGAATGCCGCGAAGGGTCAAAGAAGGGCGGATCTCAGTGGCGGCCATCGTCACTCCGTGCGGCGGTGCCGGGGTCGCGCAGGCGGCCGAGCAACTGGGCGAAGGTGGCACCGGGTGTGGCCGTCGGGGCGGCGTCGGCCTGCGGCTCCATCGTGTGCAGCGTGTTGATCGAGTGCGCGGTGACGCCCAGCACCAGCCAGCGGCGGGCTTCGCCGTGGCCGACCTCGATGGTCACCACGCGCTGCGCGTTCGACAGCGGCAGCACGCCGACGCTGCGCATCACGGCGTGGCCGCGCGAGGCCGCCAGCGGCGAGCGCCGCAGCAGCCACAACACGAGCGGGATCGACGCGATGACGGCGATGAACCACAGCAGGGCGGATGCGACCTCGCTCATCGCGTTCAGCCCCTGGACAGGCGGCGCATGCGCTCGCTGGGTGTGACGATGTCGGTCAGCCGGATGCCGAACTTGTCGTTGACGACCACCACTTCGCCCTGGGCGATCAGGAAGCCGTTGACCAGCACGTCCATCGGCTCGCCGGCCATCGTGTCGAGCTCGACCACCGAACCCTGGGCCAGCTGCAGGATGTTCTTGATCGGGATCCGCGTGCGTCCCATCTCGACCGTCAGCATGACCGGGATGTCCAGGATCATGTTGATGTCGCCGCTGGCGTTCAGCGCGGCGTTGCCGCCGCCGGTCGGGGCCAGGTTGGCGAACGAGACCGGCGCCACGGTCTCTGCCGCCGGACGCAGCTCGGAGGCCACGTCCGCAGGCTTGCCTTCATCAAGTGCGGCCGCCCATTCGGCCGCCATGCGGTCCTCTTCGGACTGCGCGGCGCTGTCAGCTGACATTCGATTTCTCTCCCAGCCAGCCCGCACCGGCGCTGGTGATCATGCGGTCGATGCGAATGGAGTAATGGCCGTTCGAGGTGCCGTAATGGCAATCGAACAGCGGGACGTTGTCGACCTTGGCCTGGATCACCGGATCGAGATCGAGTTCGATGAAGTCGCCCGGCTTGAATGACAGCAGCTGCTCCACGGTGGCCCGGGTGGTGGCCAGTTCGGCCACCAGATCGAGCTCGGCGGCCTGGATCTGCTGGCGCAGCAGGTTGTCCCAGCGTTTGTCGCCGTCGCCCACGTCGCCCTGGGTCGTGGAATACAGCACGTCGCGGATCGGCTCCAGCGTCGAGTACGGGATGCACAGGTGCACGCTGCCCGTGGTGTCGCCGATCTCGAAGTTGAAGCTGCTGCAGACCACGATCTCGCTGGGCATCGCGATCGCTGCGAACTGCGGCTGCATCTCCGAGCGCTGGTACTCCAGCACCAGCGGGTAGACCCCGGACCAGGCCTTGGCGTACTCGGTCACGATGCAGTCCACGAGGCGCTTGATCACGCGCTGCTCGGTGGCCGAGAAGTCGCGTCCTTCGATGCGCGTGTGGAAGCGGCCGACGCCGCCGAACAATGCGTCGATGACCGCGAACACCAGGCTCGGGTCGCAGACCAGCAGGCACGAGCCGCGCAGCGGCGTTACCGCCATCACGTTGAAGTTGGTCGGCACCACGATCTCGCGCAGGAAGGCGCTGAACTTCTGCACCTTGATGCCCCCCAGCGTGACCTCGGGGGATTTGCGAATCAGGTTGAACAGGCCGATGCGCACGTTGCGCGCGAAGCGCTCGCCGATGACCTCCATCGTCGGCATGCGCCCGCGAACGATGCGCTCCTGGCTCGACAGGTCGTAGTTGCGAATGCCGCCCGGCTGCTGCGGCTTCTCCTCGGGCTTCTGGCTCTCACCCGTGATGCCCTGCAGCAGCGCGTCGACTTCGTCCTGCGAAAGGATCTGCTGGTTCATGGTGCGCGACGCAGCGGCCGCTCGGCGAAGACGCGGTGGCTCACTGGATGATGAAGTTCGAGAAGTGCACGGCCGTCACCGGGCCGGCGTCGGCCACCCGTTTCTTCTTCTTGGGCTTGGCCTCGGCGTCGGCGACGTCCCCTGCATCGTCGGCCTCGATCTCGTAGCCCAGCGCGCGTGCGGTCTCGCGTTGCACTTCCCGCGCCAGCTTGTCCTTGCCCTCGCGGCCCAGCAGGTCGGCCGCGCTCTTGTGGGCGATCAGCAGCAGGATGTTGTTGCGGATGGCCGGCATGAAGTTCTTGAGCATGTCGCCCTGCTTGGCGTCGGCGACCTCGAGCGTGATGCCCACCTGCGCGTAGCGCTCGGCCTCGCGGTCGGCCAGGTTGACGGTGAACATGTCAAGCGGCACGAAGGTGGGGGCGACCTTGGTGTCGCGCTTGCTCGAGGCGTGCTGCGCGGGCGCGGCTTCTTCGTCGTCGGCTGCGGCGGCCGCCGCGGACTTCTGTTTCATCATGAAGAGCACACCGCCGCCGCCGGCGGCCAGCACGACCACGGCGGCGATCAGGATCACCAGCAGCTTCTTCTTGCCCTTCTTCGGTGCAGCGCCGGCATCGGCGGCCGTAGCGGTGGACATTTGCTCTCCTTGGAACGGTGCAGCCGCCGGTCCCGGCGGCATGCCGGGCGCGGCTCTTGAAGTCCATTATTCGAAGCGGGGGTGGCGCTGAAGCCCGGATAAGGGGCTGCTTTGTCGGGCTGGCCGACGCCGTGCCGCTGGCCGGCCGCTGGCGTCCGCTCAGGCGTAGAGGTCGACCACGCCGCGTGGCGTGGCGCGGTTCAGCGCCGCGGCCACCGCCCCGGGCAGCGGTTCGGCGCCGCCGCGAGGTCCTCCGCCTCGATCGCCGCCGCCCTGGCCGGCCGATCCGCCCGCGCCCTCTCGCCCGCCCTGGCCGCCCAACGCGAGGGCTGTGCCGTCCTGTGACGCGGGTTGGCGTGGCTGGTCGAATACGCCTCCGCCCGACAGCGTGAGGCCCTGCTCGCGCAGGGCGCCCGCCAGCGCCGGCATGGCTTGCTCGAGCAGTTGCCGGGTCTGGGCGTTCTCGGCCACCAGTTCGACGTTCGCGGCGCTGCCTTGCAGACGAATGCGCACCTCGATCGGACCCATGCCCTCGGGCGTCAGCTGAACGCGGGCGTGCTGGACGCCGTCCTGCACCAGGGCGCTCAGGTGGGCGCCGAGAGCCGGTGCGAACCGGGGGTCCGGCACCGGCACCGGCAGGCGCGACAGGTGCACTGTGGCGGCTGCCGCATCGGGCAGACTCGAACTGGCCGCCAACGCGCCGGCCAGCCACTGGGCGGCGGCGGCGTCTGCACCGACCGAGGCCGCGGCTGAGGCCGAAACGCTGGCGATGCTGGCGGGTGCGCGCGCCGCGGCGTCGGGGGCCACGCGCGCGCCCTCATGCTGGGCCCCGGCAGCAGCCCGCCGCGCGTCGGCCACGGCTGCGGCGGCCGCGGCCGCGATGCGTGGACCGGTGGTGGCCGGTGTGGTGGCCGGCGTGGTGGCCGGTGTGATGGCCGCAGTGATGGCACTGGCGGGCGTGGCAGCCGCCGCAAGCACGTCGGCGCCGCGCGCGAAGACAGGCGCCGCGGCGGCAGCAAGTGCGGAGGCGGGTGCGGGTGCGGATGCCGTAGCGAGTGTCGTGGAGGCGGTCGTCCGCCGGGCGCCTTCGCGCGCAACGCCCGCGGCCGCAGAGGCTTCGGCCGGCGACCCGCCGCGCAGCGCCTGCAGCGATGCGGCCGCTGTGTGGGCCGCCGCACCGGCGACGGCCATCGGCATGCGCGGGGTCTGTGGTGGCGGCGGCGCAGGCGTGCGATCGGGTGCTGGCGGGGTGGCGGCGCGCTCGGTCACCGGCTGCGTCGGTGCCTGCGCTGGCGCATCGCTGCGCGCCGTCGGCCAATGGTCTGCTGCGGTCTCGGTCAGCGGTAAGGCTGCCGCGTCGGCTGGTGCTGCGGTGCGCAGCCCGGCAGACGGTGCCTCCGCCGCTGCGGCGTCGCGGTCGTCGGACGGCCCGGTGAGGCCTGGCGCCGACACCCCCGGCGCGCGCACGCCAGCGGCTGCTGGCGTAGCCAACTTCGCGTGCGGGTGCGCGTGCGCGTGCGGGTGTGGCTGCATCGCAGCCGCGTCGCCGGCGCGGTCCGGGGCGGCGGTATGGGCGACGGTATGGGCGAAGGTATGGGCGACGGCACGGGCGACGGCGGCCGGCGCCGCAGACGTGCCCGCGCTCGCCAGCGCCGCCGTGCCAGCCGATGCAGCGGCCCGGGCGACGGGTGGAGTTGTGGCTGGTTCGCCTTCGACCGCCGATGAGGCACGGGCGGCCTGCGGTCCGGTTGTTGAGTCGTCCGGCCGCGAACGGCCGGCAGCGACACCCGCCGTCTTCGCGCCGCGGTCGGCCATGTTGGGCGTCGTCGCCGAAGGCGCGGCGGCGGCCATGTCGGACCCCGTGGCGGCGGCGGCTGGCGCGCCGGTCGACGGTATGCAGATGCGGCCTGGCGCCCGGTCGGCCGCCCGCGCCGTGCGCGCGTCGGGGGCGTTCGGCACCTGGGCCGGCGCGGGCCCGGCCGCAGGCACCGGCGCGGCATCGACCAGGGAAGCCGCAACGGCGCCGAGGTGGATGCCGACCAGCGGCTGATCAGCGATGCCGCCCAAGTTCTGCCCAGCGGCCGCGAGGCCGGGCTCGGCCGCGTCGGCGTCGGCGTCGCGCGGCCTGGCCCGCTGCGTCGGAGCCTCTGGCGTGGCGTGCGGCGTCGTGGTGTACAGGGCATGCCCGGCGCGTTGCAGCGCCCGCGCGAAGCTCGGGCCGGTGGTCTTCGCGCTGCCCTCGTGAGCGGGCGCGGCATCGGCGGCGGCCCCGATGGGCAGCAGTGTGGCGGGGGCGGAACTGGCGTGGCGGGGATGGACTGCGTCGATCATCTGGGCAAGGGCGGGTGCGCGTTGGAAGGGAATGAAGTGCCGCGGCAGCCGCCGGCGGTGACGATTGCGAAGGCGCAGGCCGTGCTCATTGCACCCGTTGCCCGCTGCCCAGCGGCCCGCGCTGCGAGTGGCGCTGCGCCAACTCGTCGCTGGCGCGCTGGTCGCGGCGGGTGGTCAGCAGTTGCGCCTCGGCCAACCGGCGGTCGATCAGCTTGCGCACGGCACCCACGCGCCGCTCACGCGAGACCACCAGTGCCTGCGCCTGTTCGGCGGCGATCTCGGCTTGGGCCAGCAGCACGTCCTGCTGCCGCACGGCGTCGTCCAGCCGGTCCATGAAGCTGCGGTAGCACTGCACGATCTCCGGCCGCCCCTCGCGGCCGAACTGGGTGGTCCAGCGCTGCTGGTACTCGACACGGTAGGTCTGCAACTGGGCCGCCTGCGCGCGCTGGCGCCCGGCCGCCATCTGGGCGCGGTGCGCGTCGGCCAGCGCGGCATCGCGTTCGGCCTGGGTGCGTTCGAGCAACAGCAGCAGCGTACGGGTGTCGTGACGACTCATCGGGGTCCTTGGTGACTTCTGTAGTGATCAGGCCGACACCACGGCGGCCAGCACGCTGCGGCTGGTCTCGGGGGTCGCGCGTTCGTGCATGTCCTGCTGCAGCAGGGCGTTGATCTGCGGCTGCAGCCGTACGGCGCTGTCCAGGTCGGGGTCACCGCCGGGTGCGTAGGCGCCCAGCTGGATCAGGTCGCGTGCCTTGCCCAGCTTGGCCACCAGCATGCGCAGACGGCGCGCCTGCGCCTGCTGCTCACGCGGCGTCACTGCGGCCATCACGCGCGAGATCGAGCGCTCGACATCGATCGCCGGGTAGTGCCCGGCCTCGGCCAGCTCGCGGCTGAGCACGATGTGGCCGTCGAGGATGCCGCGCGCGGCGTCAGCGATCGGGTCCTGCGGATCGTCGCCTTCGCTCAGCACGGTGTAGAACGCGGTGATCGAGCCGACGCCGCGCAGGCCGTTGCCGCTGCGCTCCACCAGTTGCGGCAGCTTGGCAAAACAGCTCGGCGGATAGCCGCGGGTGGCCGGCGGCTCGCCGATGGCCAGCGCGATCTCGCGCTGCGCCATCGCGTAGCGCGTCAGGCTGTCCATCAGCAGCAGCACATGCTTGCCGCGGTCGCGGAAGTGCTCGGCGATCGCCGTCGCATAGCCCGCCCCCTGCATGCGCACCAGCGGCGGCGCGTCGGCGGGGGCCGCCACCACCACGCTGCGCGCCAGGCCGGTGGCGCCGAGGATGTCCTCGATGAACTCCTTGACTTCGCGGCCGCGCTCGCCGATCAGGCCGACCACGATGACGTCGGCCGCCGTGTAGCGCGCCATCATCGCCAGCAGCACCGACTTGCCGACCCCGGTGCCGGCAAACAGACCGATGCGCTGGCCGCGGCCGACGGTGAGCAGCGCGTTGATCGCGCGCACGCCGGTGTCTAACGGCTGGCGCACGGGGTCGCGGTCCATCGCGTTGATCGGCCGCCTGATCATCGGCTCGGATTGCACCCGCGCGAGCATGCCGCGGCGGTCTAGCGGCTGGCCGTGCGAGTCGACCACGCGGCCCAGCAGGCCATCGCCCATCGGCAGGTGCAGGCCGCGGTCCTCGCTGCGCCGCCAGGGGTGGTTCTCCTGGCCGAAGCGCGGCGGCACATGCGGCGCCGGGCGCGGCACCACGCGCGCGCCGCGGCTCATGCCGTGCAGGTCGCCGGTGGGCATCAGGAAGGCGTGGTCGCCGCTGAAGCCCACCACCTCGGCCAGCACCGGCGGCTGGCCTTCGCTGTGCACCTCGCACACCGAGCCCAGCGGCACGTGCACGCCGGCGGCTTCGAGCACCAGGCCGGTGACGCGCACCAGCGTGCCTTCGGTCTCCAGCGGCTGCGCCAGCCCGGCGTAGGTCTGCAGGTCGCCCAGCCAGCGGTGCCAGCGCTGGCGGCGCGGGTCGGCGGTAGAGGGGTTGGTGGCGGTCATGCGTCGCCCCCGGGTTCGTCGCCGGGCTCGTCGCCGCGCCAGCGCTCGCCGCTGCCCAGCGCACCTGCCGCCTGGGCCCAACGGGTGGCGATGCGGGCGTCGACCATGCCCAGGTCGGAGTCGACGATGCAGCCGCCGCGGTCCACGGTGGGGTCGGCGTGAAGACGCGCGCCGCGCGATTGCAGTTCTTCGGCGGCGCCTGTGGCGACCAGCGCATGGTCCAGCGGATGCACACGCACAGTGATGCGGCGGGCCGACAGCAGCACCGCGTCGACCGCCTCGGTGGCCACGCGGGCCACCCGCGCCGGGTCGGCGGCGAGTTCGCTGCGCAGCACCTGGCGCGCCAGCTTGACGGCGGTCTGCGCGACCGCGGTGGCGATCTCCGCTTCCAGCCCCATCAGCTCGCCGTCGAAGCGCGCGTGCAGCGCGGCGAACTGAGACGTCAGCTGCGCCGCGTAGCTCTGCTTGAAGCCGTCCAGCGCCACCAGACCATCGCGGTAGCCGTCCTGGTAGCCCGACTGACGCGCAGCAGCCAGCTCCGCGCGCCGCGACTGATCGGTGCTGGCGGGTGCCGCAGGCGGTGCGGCACGCACACCGCTGGCGTGCGGCGTCGCGGCGGCCGCCGCGCTGGCTGCAGGCTGGGGTTCGCCCGAAAGCGCGCCCGGCTTCCAGGCGGCGAAGCTGCCGAGTTCTTCGCGCGGGATGAAGCGCGCGTAGTTCACGGGCGGTTTGGCGGCGGCCGACATGGTGGCGAGAGGGCGTCAGACGAACTGCTCGTCGCCGCCGCCCATGATCATGATCTGGCCCTCGTCGGCGAGTCGTCGGACGATCTTCAGCAGCTCTTTCTGCTCTGACTCGACATCGGACAGCCGCACCGGGCCGCGCGACTCTAGGTCCTCTTTCAGCGTCTCGGCCGCGCGCGAGGACATGTTGCGGAAGATCTTGTCGCGCAGCTCTTGCGAGGCGCCCTTCAGCGCCAGCACCAGGGATTCGGACTGCACTTCCTTCATCAGCGTCTGGATCGCCTTGTCGTCGAGCTTGATCAGGTCGTCGAAGGTGAACATGTTGTCCTGGATGCGCTGGGCCAGATCGCTGTCGAGCTCCCGCACGTAGTCCAGCACGGTGGTTTCCACCGCGGCGCCGAGCTGGTTCAGGATCTCGGCCGTCAGCTTGACGCCGCCTTGCGCGGTCTTCTTCGCGCGCTCGCCGCCGGCCAGCATCAGCATCAGCACGTCGTTGAGGTCCTTCATCGCTGCCGGCTGGATGCCGTCGAGCGTGGCGACGCGGATCAGCGTCTCGTTGAGCTGGCGTTCGCTGAAGTGCTTGAGCACCTCACTGGCATGGTCCTGGTCCAGGTGCACCAGCGTGGCGGCGACGATCTGCGGGTGTTCGTTGCGCAGCAGCTCGGCCACCGACTGCGGGTCCATCCACTTCAGGCTCTCGATGCCCGAGGTGTCGTCGCCGTTGAGGATGCGGTCGATCAGCAGCCCCGCCTTGTCGTCGCCCAGCGCTTTGCGCAGCACCGACTTCAGGTACTCGCTGCTGTTGCCGAGCAGCAGGCCCTGCTTCGCGGCTTCGCCGCTGAAGCGGCTCAGTACGGCATCGATTCGCTCGCGCGGAATCATCTGCAGCTTGGCCATCGACTCGCCCAGGCGCTGCACCTCCTTCGGGGCCAGGTGGCGCAGCACATCGGAGGCCTGCTCCTCGCCGATCGTCATCAGCAGGATGGCGGCGTCGTCGATGCCGTCGTCGTCGAAGTTGGTGGGCATCGGTCAGACCGCCTGATCGCCGCTGACCCAGCCGCGCATGATCGTGGCCACGGCCACCGGGTTCTCCTTGGCCAGCGCGCGGGCGGCTTGCAGGCGCGGGTCGTCACGCATGTCGGGTGCTGGTGCCGGCAGCGCCGCCTGGTCGCCGACCACCGTGTCGAGCGTGCCGCCGACGCTCGTCGATTCAGGCGGCACGGGCGGCGGCGGCGGCGCCAGCATCGCCTTCAGCGCCGGGCGCACCAGCATCAGCAGCACCATCAACGTGGCAAGCACCAGTGCGGCCGGCGCGGCGGCCGTGCGCAGCAGGTCCACCACCCAGGGCTGTTTCCACAGCGGCACCGCCTCGGCCTCGGGCGTGACGTCGGCGCGGAAGGGCGCGTTGATCACGCGCACCGAGTCGCCGCGCTGGGCGTTGAAGCCGATGCCCTGCTGCACCAGGGCGGTGAGCTTCTCCAGCTCTTCCGCCGGCAGTGGCGCGCTGACGGCTTTGCCCTTGGGGTCGGTGCTGCCGCGGTGGTTGACCACCACCGCGGCGGTGAGCCGGCGCACGGTGCCGGTGGCATTGCGCGTCACACGCACCGTGCGGTCGACTTCGTAGCGCGTGTCGGCCTCGCGCCGACCTGCGGTGCCGCCGCCGCCGCCGGCGCCCTGCAGGGGCTGCGCAGCGCCGTTGATCGGCGCCGTCGGCGGTGTCGGCGGCTGGTTGCTCTGCGCGCCGGGCACCCCGGTCGCCGCCGCGCCGCCGGGTTGCGTAGACTCTTCGGTGCGCATCGAGCGCACGGTGGCCGGGGCCTCGCCCTGGTTGGGCTTGAACTCTTCCGACGTCGATTCGCTTTGCGAGAAGTCGATGTCGGCGGTGACGGTGGCGCGCAGGTTCTCGCGCCCGACCACCGGGCCCAGCAGCTCCTGGACGCGGCGCAGATAACTCGCCTCCACCTGCTGGACATACTCCAGCTGCTTGGCGTCCAGGCCCATTGCACCGAGCCGGTCTTCGTCGCCCATCAGCTGTGCGCCGCTGGTGTCGGTGACGCCGACCGACTTCGGGTTCAGGCCCGGCACCCCGCGCGCCACGGTATGCGCGATGGCATTGAGCAAGGCGCGGTCCGGCGTCTGCGCGCCGTGCATCGCCAGCAGCACCGACGCGGTCGGCTTGGGCTGCTCGCGGAAGAAGCCGGTCTGCGGCGGCAGTGCCAGGTGCACGCGCGCCGACTTGACGCCGTCGAAGCCCGAGATGCTGCGCGCCAGCTCGCCCTCGAGCGCACGCTGCATCGTCGCGCGCTCCTGCCCCTGGGTCTGGCCGAAAGCCACCTTGTCCAGCAGTTCGTAGCCGCCACCGCCGCCGTCAGAGGCGCGCGGCAGGCCGGCCTTGGCGAGGGTCATGCGCAGCTCGGTCACGCGGCTGGCGGGCACGAAGATGACGCCGCCCTCGGCCAGGCGGAAGGGCACGTTCATCTGCTGCAGCCGCTCGATGACCGCGCCGCCGTCCTTGTCGCTCAGGTTGGCGAACAGCACGCGCTGGTCGCTGTCGCGCGTGCTCACCAGCAGCAGCACCAGCAGGCCGAGCAGCGCTACGATCCCGACCGCGAAGGCGACCTTGGTCTTCGCCGGCAGGGCGATGAAGCGCGCCGCCGCACCGTTGCTGGCGGGCACCAGCAGCGGCTGAGCGGTGAGGGCGGAGGTGGCGGTATCCATGCGGTTCGGTCGTCTCGATTCGGCGTCCGGTGCGCCGGCCACAAGCGGCGCAGGCGGATCGTTCGAACGCATTGTTGAAGCGACCCCCCCCCACCGTTGGAGCGAGAAGCCGGGTGATGCGACAGCAGTTCGCACCACCGCCTCGGTGGCCGCGGCCTACAGTGGCATCACCCTCACGAGCGCGGGAGTGCCCGCATGGACCTCAGGCTTCAACCCTTCGATTTCCGCGCCGCCGTGGCCCGCGCGGGGCTGCGCCCTGACGGCTATCCGATCGGCCCGGCGACCGCGCCCGTCGAGGGCGCAGGCTTCCAGGACGCGATGGCGCAGGCGCTGCGGTCGGTGAGCGAGAGCCAGCAGGCCTCACAGCAGATGCAGCGCGAGTTTTCGCTCGGCAACCCGTCCGTCGGCCTGGAATCGACGATGGTGGCAATGCAGAAGTCGCAGATCGGCTTCCAGGCCGTGCTCGGCGTGCGCAACCGGATGCTGCAGGCCTATACCGAAATCATGAACATGCAGGTCTGAGCCGCCGTCGTTGTTGCTTCAGCAGCGCGGCAGGCCGCTGATCGGCTCTGGCGCGCAGACGCGCACCCGGCCCATCGGCGAGAGTTCGACACGCAGCGTCTGGCCCCGCTCACTGTGCAGCAGCAGCACCGCGGGCAGGCCGCTGCCGCCGGGGTCGAAGGTGATCTCCGGCGCGGGCTGCAAGCTGATGCCCGGCACCTCGGCGCCGCTCACCACCTTCAGACGACAGGTCTGCGGCTGCTGGCAGCCGCAACCGCTGGTGGTGGTGACGGCCCAGCACCAGTCGGCGCCGCCGTGGATGCCGATGAACAACGGCTGGCCGCGCTGAGCGGCCTCGAAACGGGCCTCGGCCAGATCGGCGGCCAGCGTCTGAGCGGTGGCCTTGAGGCGTTGTCGCTGCAGCTGGCCGTCGAACGACGGCAAGGCCAGCGTGAGCAGCAGCACCAGCACCGCCAGCGCGATCACCACCTCGATCAGCGTGAGTCCGCGCACCTGGCGTCGGCGCTCGGTGCTCGCTGCCGGGGCCGCGGGCCCCATGGTCATCGGTTCCAGCAGCGTGGTGAGGGGCCGTGGCTGGCCAGGCCCTCGTGCACGCCGAGGGTCAGTTCCTGGCAGTCCCGGTCGCCGGCCTGCGCGCCGTCGCGGCGCACGCGCGCCGCGACCACGTAGCCGTTGGGGCCGACGGCACGCAGCCCGATCTCGTACAGGCCCTCGGCACTGAGCGGCGCGGCGCCTTGCAGTTGCACCAGCGATGTGGCGTACAGGCCGTGGTGGGTGCGGAACTGTTCCTGCGCCCACTGCACACGCGCCAGCGCGGCCACCGCGTCGGCGCGGCGGCCCTTGATCTGCTGCTGCTGAAGCGCGGGCAGGGCGGCGCCGGCCAGGATCGCCAGCATGGCCAGCACGATGGCCAGCTCGACCAGCGTCACGCCGGCCGGGCGGCCGCCGCGGTTCACGCGCGCCCCAGCGAGAGCAGCCGCCGGCGCTTTTGCAACTGGTCGATGTAGCGTTGCAGCACGCGCTGCGCGGTGCCGTCCAGCCGCACCCAGCAGCAGCCCAGCCGCGCCGGGCTGTCGCCCGGCTTCAGCGCGGTCAGGTGCTGCAGCTGCAGCGTGGCGACGAAGCGCGTATCGGCATCGAGCTCGATGCGCACCTCGTTGAGCACGCTGCCGGGCTGCAGCGGCGGCACGTCGGCCGGCAGCGCCAGCGCGCAGCCGCCGATGCTGACGTCGACGATGCGCAGCGCCAGCCGCATCTCTGGTATCGCCGGATGGCGCAGGCTGGCGGTGGCAGGCGTCCGTTCGGGCGTGCGCACACGGTAGGCGTCGCGGCGCTGGAATCTGTACAGCGGCTGCGGCCAGGCGGCCTGCAGCGCGCTGCTGCGCGCGCCGTGCACCAGCATCAGGTCGTGCAGTTCGAACTGCAGCTTGACGCTTTCCAGGTAGGCCACCGCGGTGGCCTCGTCGCTCTCGACGATGGTCTGCATCTGCGGCAGCCGCTGGTCGGCGGAGAAGCTGAGCCGGCGTCCGGCGCCGTCGAAGGTCCACAGCGTGGTCGCGGCATGCTGGCCGCAAGGCGAGCTCAGGTGCACCGGCACGGCGTCCTCGCGCAGCTGGCGCAGCAGCCGTTCGACCTCGCGCGGGTCGTCGACGCGAAAGGCCTGCCAGGCGTCCAGGCCGGGCCCGTCGTTCAATGGGGCGGGTTGGGTGTCCTGGAACATCGCCGCGCTCAGTGCAAGGTGCGGCGCTTGGCGGCGAGCATGTCGTCCAGCTCGCTCAACCAGGGCTCGGCAAGCTGGCGGATCTCTGCGTCATTGACCAGGATGCGCTGCATGATGCGCGACTTGGTCTTCGCCACGCCAGGCTCGAGCTTGGCGTCGCGCGCAGCGTGCTTGAGCTGGCTGATCAGCAGCACGCAGGCGCCTTCGAGCTTGACCACCTCGTCCCAGTTGCCGGCCTGGGCGGCCGACAGCATGTCGGCGCTGGCGCGCTCGATGGCCTCGTAGTAACTCAGCAGTTCAGTGTTCATGAGCAGCCGGGCCGTCGTCGTGCGGTCGTGGGCAGGTTTGGCATCGGGCCGGGCTCAGCGGGCGTCGCGCGCCTGCGGGCCGATGGCGGTCCAGGCGTCCTGCAGCGTCTTCAGCAGGTGCATGCACTCGGCCAGCGCCGCGTCGTCGTTGCGCAGGTTGCCCTGGGTGAGCCGCAGTTCGATGTAGCTGTAGAGGTCGTTCAGGTCCTTGGCCAAGGGACCGCCTTCACGCAGGTTCAGGCCTGCGCGCAGGCCTTCGCCGACGATCGCCACCGCGCGGCTTATCGCCTCGCCCTTGGCGGTGACGTCGCCGGTCTGCATCGCGCCGCGTGCCCGGGCAATGGCGCCCAGCACGCCGTCGAACAGCAGCGCCACCAGCTCGTGGCCACTGCGGCCACCAGCCGCGGCACCGTCGACGCTGACCTGCATGTAGAGATGGCTGGGGCGCGCGTTGCTGCGCTGTGGGGCAAAGGTGGAACCAAACATCGACGGCGCTCCGGCGTGGCTGTGGGGTGTCTGGTTCTTTTATCGGCCCGCTGGCAGACCGCTTGAGCCGCGCCTGGGGTCTTGTCGTGTGGCTTCTTCGGCGCGCTGAGCCGGCCCGGTGCACCGGCCCGTTCTACCGACCTGTTCTACCGGCGCATGGCGGCCGGTGATGCCGCGGCCGGGCCGCGGTGCCCGTCGCCGGTGGCGGCGCGGGCGGGCGTCCTCAGCGCGAGGAGCGGTTCCAGTTCTGGATCTGCTGGCCGACGTAGTTCTGCAGCGAGGACAGCTGGGAGACCTTGGTGTCGAGCCTGGTGTAGGAGTCGCGCAGGCGCTTCTCCACCATCTCCAGCCGCTGCTCCAGCCGCTGGCCGCTGTCGTCGTTGCGCTTCTTGCGCTCGCGCAGCGCCTCCTGGCGCGTCGTCAACACACCCTCGCTGCCGGTGTTGAGGTCGGCGAAGCTGCGCAGCAGCACGCCGAAGCCGTCGTTGGTGGTGCCGGTCTCGTCACGCGTGAAGAAGTTCTTCAGGTCGTCCAGCCGTGTGATGGAGGCGTCGAGCTTGCTGTCGGAGACCTTCAACCTGCCGTCGCGCTGCGGCTCCAGGCCGATGTCGGCCAGGCGCGAGAAGCTGCTGCCCGCCGGTGCACTGCCGCCCACCAGCGAGCGGAGGGCGGACATCATGCCCACCGCGGCGCGGTCGCCCTGCAGCGGGCCGGCCTGTTTGGTGCTTTCGTCGAAGCTGGTCTGCGAGCGCAGCAGCTTGAGCATCTCGTTGTAGGCGGTCGCGAAATCTGTGACCATCTTGCGCGCCGCTGGCGCGTCGCGCGTGACGACCAGCTCGACCGGCGTGGTGGTCAGGCGCGAGACCTTCAGCGTCATGCCGTCCAGCACGTCGCTGAGCGTGTTGCTGGCGCTGGAGATCGGCACGCCGTTGACCGTCAGCTCGGCGTTCGACGCCGGCTGCGAGCGCGTCATCGCGCTGACACCGGCCAGCGGATCGAAGGCCAGGCGAGACAGCCCGCTGCCGTCATCGGCCAGACCGTCGTCGTCGGCGACACCGATGCGAAAGCCGTTGTCGATGCCCGTCTCGGTGGAGCGCACCACCAGGCGCGAGCCGCTGGCGTCGTTGACGATCGAGGCGCTGACGCCGGCGCTGGCGTTGTTGATGGCGTCGCGCACGGCCGACAGCGAGTCGCTGCCCGGCGGGATGGTGATGGTCACTGCCGTGGCGCCGGCCTTGGGCTCGAAGGCGGTCTGCTCGTCATTCCAGCGGCCGAGTCCGATGGTCAGCGTGCCGCTGCCCGCCAGCGCCGAGGCGTTGGCGAAGGCGCTGGCGCTGCTCACGGTCTGTGCGCCGGCAAGTCGGGCGACCGAGACGCTGTAGCGCCCGGGGTCGGTGCCGCCGTTGGCGCTGCCGCTGACGGCGGCGGTGTCGCTTGACACGATCGTCGTGGCCGTCCAGGACGCGGGGCTGGCCAGGCGTGCGGCGGCGTCGCGCAGTGTGCCCATGGCGCTCTGCAGGCGACCGAAGGCCGACAGCTGCGTGTCGGCTCTGGCAGAGGACCTCTGCAGCTGCTCGAGCGGGCGGCGCTCGAGCGCCATGAGCTGCGAGACGATGCCGTTGATATCGAGCCCGCTGCCGATGCCGGGGGAGGACAGGGTGGCCATGGAGGAGTCCGTTCAGTCGTCCCGGTTTATCGGCTGCGGGCGTGCCGGCTTGAGGCGAGGCGGCGCGTGCGCTCGAGGCGCGCGGCGGCTCCGATGCGTGATCAGCGCTGCAGCAGCTGCAGCACCTGCTGCGGCATCTGGTTGGCCTGCGCGATCATCGCGTTGCCGGCCTGCTGCAGGATCTGCGCCCGCGACAGGTTGGCGGTCTCGATCGCGAAGTCGGCGTCCATGATGCGCGAGCGTGCCGCGATCAGGTTCTCCGACGAGGTCAACAGACTGGAGATCACCGTCTCGAAGCGGTTCTGCGCTGCGCCGTAGAGCGCGCGCGAGGTCGTGACCTGGTTGATCGCGCCGTCGATCGCCGTGATGGCCAGAGTGGCCGATGCCGCCGTGGTGCCGCTGATCGAGATGGCGCCGGTGCTGATGGCGTTGGCCACCACGCTGCTCAGGTTGGTGCCGCCGATCGAGATGGTGTCGATGTCCGCCGTGGTGCCGGCGCCGATCTGGAAGGTGAAGGTGGCCAGGCTGCCGTCGAACAGGTTGGTGCCGTTGAAGCGGGTGCCGGCAACCAGGCGGTTGACTTCGGCCTGCAGCTGGGTGAACTCGGTCTGCAGGTTGCTGCGGTCGCCCGAGTTGTTGGTGCCGTTGGCCGACTGCACCGCCAGCTCGCGCATGCGCTGCAGCGCGTCGCCGATCTTGCCGATCGCGCCTTCGGCCGTCTGCGACAGCGAGATCGCGTCGTTGGCGTTGCGCACCGCGACGTTCATGCCGCGGATCTGCGAATGCATGCGTTCTGCGATCGCCAGTCCCGCGGCGTCATCCTTGGCGCTGTTGACCCGCAGGCCGGAGGACAGGCGCTGCATCGACATCGACAGCGAGCTCTGCGAGGACGCCAGATTGCGCTGCGCGTTGATCGACGCTAGGTTGGTGTTGATCGTCTGTGCCATTTCGCTTGCGCTCCTTCGTGGACCGGGATGTCCGGGGCTCCGGACCTCGGGCGTTCAAGACGACTCCCGATGACCTGGATTCTGCGAAGGGCGATGGCGGGCTATGCCGCGATAAGCGGAACGAAGCGCGGCCAGATCGATGCCGCGCCAGCGCCGGCGCCACCGGGACCTGGCGGGTCCGCGGTGGCGTGGCGGTCTTGCAAGAGAAACAAAGAGGGCGGCGGGTTGTGGCCGCCGCCCGGATTGCGCTGGATCAGCCGCGCAGCAGGGACAACACGTTCTGCGGCTGCTGGTTGGCTTGCGCGACCATCGCGTTGCCGGCCTGCGACAGGATCTGCGCACGCGACAGCGCCGCCGTTTCCACCGCGAAGTCGGCATCGACGATCCGCGAACGCGCACCGATCAGGTTCTCGGACGAGACCTGCAGGTTGGCGATCACGCTGTCGAAGCGGTTCTGCAAGGCGCCGAAGTTGGCCCGCGCCGTGGTCACCGCGGTGATCGCGGTGTCGAGCGCCGTGATGGCGGCCGTTGCGCTGGACGAGGTGGCGCCAGCGATCGACAGCGAAGCCAGGCTGACGGTTGACGACAGGTTGTTCATCGACACCGAGATGGTGTCCGAGGCGGCGTCGGTGCCCGCGCCCACCTGGATCGTGAAGGACCCGTTGGTGCCGTCGAGCAGCGTCTGGCTGTTGAACTTCGTGCTGCCGATCAGGCGGTCGACCTCGCTGCGCAGCTGCGTGAACTCCTCGTTGAGGTTGGTGCGGTCACCCGAGTTGTTGGTGCCGTTGGCCGACTGCACGGCCAGTTCACGCATACGCTGCAGTGCGTCGCCGACCTTTCCAGCCGCCCCTTCGGCGGTCTGCGCCATCGAGATGGCGTCATTGGCGTTACGCACTGCGACGCTCATGCCACGGATCTGCGAGTTCATACGCTCGGAGATCGCGAGGCCGGCAGCGTCGTCTTTGGAGCTGTTGACGCGAAGACCCGAGGACAGGCGTTGCATCGCTGTGGTCAGCGCCATCTGCGATGAGGAAACGCTGCGCTGGGCAGTAATCGAGTTCAGATTCGTATTGATGGACTGAGCCATGATGATGACACTCCTACACGGTTAAACATGCCCGGCTCAGGCGCCGGCTTGTACCCGACTCGGCACCCCGAAGAGCACCTTGTCATGCACTCCCGAAACGGTTGGCGACCGCTCCGGACCACGCCCGGCGTCAGAGGGCTTCAGCTCGGCCGGGACTTCTCCCGACCTGCGCTCTTGACCGTCCAACCGGACCACGAGGCCGACTCCTCGACCCGTTGACTTCGTTATCGGAGACATTTGCCTGCTCTTTAGGGCCTTCGCAATGTCTTTCTGTGATACTGCGCTTGACCCGATGGAGCCCGGCCATCAGCAGACCGCAGCGGACTGCAGCGCGGCTGCGGCCCGTACCGAAGGCAAGACCCGACTGGTGTGGCATCGGCTGCTGAGCGACCCGACTTGAGCGCAACCGGTGATGCGGGCAGCGCCGACTGCCGCTTGAGGGGCTTTGCCGTGCCCTTGTTCCTGCGATCAGCGTGATGGTGGCCGCGGTCGAATGGGAGCCCGTTCGAACAGGCGCTGCCGATGTCCGTTGCTTACACCGTGGCTCTGGTCGTCATCGCCCGTGACGAGGCGTCGCGCATCGCGCGTCTGCTCGGCAGCCTGCGGCCCTGGGTGCACCGCATGCTGGTGCTCGACACCGGCTCGGTGGACGACACGGTAGCCATCGCACAGGCGCACGGGGCGCAGGTGCGCAACTTCGGCTGGTGCGACGACTTCGCGGCCGCGCGCAACGCTGCCCTGGACGCGGCAGCGGCCGACTGGCATGTGGTGCTGGATGCCGACGAGTGGCTCATCGACGGCGGACCGGCCCTGCGCGCACTGGCGCAACACAGCCCGGATTTTGTCGGCCAGATCGAGTTGGAAGACGGCTTCCGCGACGGCCCGGAATGGCGCATTGCGCATGTGCCGCTGTCGCGCGTGCTGCCCGGTGCGGTGCGCTACGCCGGCCGCGTGCATGAGCAGCCGCAGCACCGGCTGCCGGTACAGCGGCTGCCGCTGCGCGTGGGTCACGACGGCTATGCGCCCGAGCGCATGGTGGCCAAGCGCGGGCGCAATCTGACGCTGCTGCACAAGATGCTGGAGGAAGGTGCCCGCAGCGACGACGGCTATCTTCACTATCAGCTGGGCAAGGAGCACGAGGTGTTCGGCCAGCATGAGCTGGCCGAGCGCCACTACGCATCGGCGGCCGGGCGCGTGGGCGCGCGCGCACCCTGGCGCTTCGACCTGGCCGCGCGGCGGCTGCACGTGATGCAGCGCTGTGCGTTGCATGCAGCCGCGCTGGCGTACGCCGAGGGCCGTCTCGCCGATTGCGCAGAGTCGCCCGACTTCTTCTTCGCGCTGGGCAACCTGCTGCTGGACTGGGCCGCCGACGAACCCGACCGGGCGCCCGACCTGCTGCCATTGATC
>Ga0105046_10001436_pt1 | contig 36669 bp, 31 predicted proteins | sample MAT03_FD_78385 | JGI IMG/M metagenome (GOLD analysis project Ga0105046, IMG submission 78385) | Freshwater microbial communities from Lake Fryxell liftoff mats and glacier meltwater in Antarctica - MAT-03 (megahit assembly) | ecosystem: Environmental > Aquatic > Freshwater > Ice > Liftoff... | reverse complement strand
GGGAGGTCCGTGCAGCAGCACATGGTCCAAGGCCTCGCCGCGCTGTTTGGCCGCTTGCACGAAGACCTTCAGGTTATCGGTCACCGCCCGCTGTCCGGCGAACTCCTCGAATTGGCGCGGACGCAGCACCTGCTCCAGCTCTTTGTCGGAGGCGGAACGCTGTTCCTCGCGGGGATCGAAGGTTTCGGGCATGGAGGGCAAAAGTAGCTGGGCCGGGACTACTCGTCCTTCTGCTCCATATCCCGCCACAGGTCCTCGAAGAACACCTTGAACCCGAGGGTGTAGATCGGCGCGTTCAGGTTCTCGCCGAGTTTGTCGCCGGTCTGGATAACCAGCCGGAAACCCCAGCCAGCGCCAACAGCGAAGTACTTCAGGAAGCGATACTGCACGGTCATGGCCGGTTCATAGGTGATCAGTCCGGTGCGCGCCCACTTCTGGGTCTTCCCATCGGCGTCATCGTACACCACTGATCCCGCACCGATGCCGATCTGCACAGGCAACCGCACTTCCCAAGGCCCCCGCTGGTAGAAGGCATAGTCCACGTAGGGTGTGAAATAGCCCACGCGCAAACGGGTCTCGGTAGGTCCCAAGCCCTCTACATCCACCTCGCCATGCACCGGCGTGAACAGGAAGGTGTACCCGATGCCGTACTGGAACCTGCGCGAATGCTCCAGTCCCAGTTTCACTCCCATCAGGCGCACATTCTGGTTGCTTATGAATGAACCACGCATATCGAGCCGCAGGACAGGACGCGGCGGCTCCTCCAGAAATAGTGCGATGCTGTCGAGCAATTGCGCGTGCACGTGGGTGAAGGCCCAAAGCGACAGGATCAGTACGAGGGTGCGCATTAAAAAAGAATGTCCGCATCCAAAGATGCGGACATTCCAAAGCGTCGCGATCGCGGATCAGTGCTCCTCCTCGTCGTGGTCCAGCGGCGTGATCTGGCTCACCCAATCCTCTGCCTTACCGGGCTTGCTATAATCGTACGGCCAGCGATGCACCACAGGTAGCGGGCCGGGCCAGTTGCCGTGCATGTGCTCCACCGGGGTGGTCCATTCCAGGGTGTTCGACTTCCACGGGTTGCGCGAAGCTTTCGGGCCGCGGTAAATGCTGTAGAAGAAGTTGTAGGTGAAGATGACCTGCGCCAACGCACCGGTGATGGCGAAGAAGGTGACGAGCACGTTCAGGTCCACCACACCATCGAACATCGGGAACTCGCTGTAGCTGTAGTAGCGACGCGGAGCACCGGCCAGACCGATAAAGTGCATGGGGAAGAACACACCGAAGGCGCAGATGAACGTGACCCAGAAGTGGGCATAGCCCAGTTTGGTGTTCATCATCCGGCCGTACATCTTGGGGAACCAGTGGTACACACCGGCGAACATCCCGAATATGGCGCTCATGCCCATCACGATGTGGAAGTGCGCCACTACGAAGTAGGTGTCGTGTACGTGGATATCCAGTGCGCTGTCCGCGAGGATGATCCCGGTGAGGCCGCCGGCGATGAAGGTGGCCACCAGCCCGATGCTGAAGAGCATGGCCGGGGTGAAGATGATGTTGCCGCGCCAGAGCGTGGTGATGTAGTTGAACACCTTCACCGCGCTGGGGATCGCGATGAGCAACGTGGTGAACACGAACACGCTGCCCAAGAACGGGTTCATGCCGGTGATGAACATGTGGTGACCCCACACGATGAAGCTGAGGAAGCCGATCGCGAGGATCGAGCCGATCATGGCGCGGTAGCCGAAGATGGGTTTGCGCGAGTTCACCGAGATCACCTCGGAGGTGATGCCCAAGGCGGGCAGCAATACGATGTACACTTCGGGATGGCCGAGGAACCAGAAGAGGTGCTGGAAGAGGATCGGGCTGCCACCGGTGTGGTCCAGCGCCTCGCCCGCGATGTGGATGTCGCTCAGGTAGAAGCTCGTTCCCAGCGTACGGTCCAGCAGCAGAAGCAGTGAAGCGCTCAACAGCACCGGGAAGCTGAGGATGCCGAGCACGGCGGTGATGAAGATCGCCCAGATCGTCAGCGGCATACGGGTCATCTTCATGCCCTTGGTGCGCAGGTTCAGGATGGTGACCACGTAGTTGAGGCCGCCCATCAGCGCGCTGGCGATGAACAGCACCATGCTCACCAACCAGAGCGTCATGCCCGCGCCGGAGCCAGGGATGGCCTGTGGCAATGCGCTAAGTGGAGGGTAGACTGTCCATCCAGCGGATGCGGGACCGCCTTCAACGAACAGGGAAATTACCATCACCAAGCTGCTCATGAAGAAGAACCAGTAAGAGAGCATGTTGATGAAGCCCGAGGCCATGTCGCGCGCACCGAGCTGCAGGGGGATCAGGAAATTGGCGAATGTGCCCGAGAGACCACCGGTGAGAACGAAGAACACCATGATGGTGCCGTGGATCGTGACAAGCGCCAGGTACATGTTGGGGTCGAGCACGCCGCCGGGGGCCCACTTGTCGCCGAGGAAGAAGTTGGTGAAGGCGAAGCCCTCATTGGGCCATGCCAGCTGCAGGCGGAAGATCACGGACATGATCACCGCCACCCATGCCATGATGATGGCGGTGACCAGGAACTGCTTCCCGATCATCTTGTGGTCCTGCGAGAAGACGTACTTCGAGACGAAGCTCTCCTCGTGGTGGTGGTGCGCGTCGTGCGCGTGCGCGTCCGTATGTGCGATGGCACCCATGGTCAACGGTCCTGGTTCAATGCGTTGCTTGGAACGGCCGCCTGCTCGTTGGCACCCACCGCGACGCTATCGGTCGGTAAGAGGGGTGCTGCGGGCGGCTCCGCCGAAGGCTGGAAAGGCTTCTTCATTTGCTCGGTCATCCACGTGCTGAACTCCCCCGCCTCGGTCACGATCAGCGGCATCTGCATATTGTAGTGCGAGGCCCCGCAGATCTTGTTGCACATCAGGATGAAGTCGAAGCTCTGGTCGTGCATCACATGCGTACGCATGCTGTCGCTGGTGATGGTGGGCACCATGGCGATCACGGTGGTCATGCCGGGCACTGCGTTCATTTGCGCGCGCAGGTGGGGGAGGAAAACACTGTGGAGCACATCCTGGCTGCGGATCAGCAGGTTCACCTCCTGGTGTACGGGCAGGTAAAATTCCTTGGTCACGATGTCATCGGCACCATGAAGGTACAGGCTCGCTTTCCCCTTCTCGGCGATGTCCAGGTCCATCACCGTGCGCAGGTTGATGATGCGGGCGCTGGTGCGACGCAGACGCTCGGTGTGGGCGTGCAACTCACTCGCCTTGTCGGCGGGCAGGACCGCGTGTTCCAGCGTGCTGTCCTCAGCAGCGATCAACGCGGCCAATTCGTTCAGTTGTGCGGCAACGCTCTCCGGGGTCACGATGCCCAGCGGGTTGGTGCCGTTGATCAGCCGGAAATCCGTGGCACCCAGCACACCGTCGGCGCCAGGGTAGCGGGCGGTCCAGTCGAACTGCTTCGCGTAGATCTCCACCTGCAGCGCGTCCGCGGAGGCCGGTGCGGTGATCTTGTTCCAGGAGTTGAGGCCGTAGATGATGATCACTGCGAGGACGGCGGCAGGCACTATGGTCCATATCAGCTCCAGCTTGTTGTTGTGGGGCTGCCAGAAGGCGCGGCGGTTCGGATCGTGGACGTATTTGTAGGAGAAGTAGAAGAGCAGGATGTTGGTGGGAACGAAGGCGATGAGCAGGATCCACCAGTTGAAGTCCATCAGCCAGTCGGTATCCACACCATGCACACTCGCGGCCAGCGGCAGCATCTTATCACGGTAGGCCACCACCAACCAGAGGAAGAAGGCGAAGTACGCGAACAGGAAGAGCATCATCAGGCGGGCGTTCATCCGGTTGTCCGCCGGGGAGATATCCTCCTCGCGCTTGCCACGCAGGCGGGAGGTGAGCTCATAGACGCGGGCCAGTTGGGCCACCGCCAGGATGCCCAGGACCACCACGCACAGGATCAACAACTTCGTCATCGGGCGTTCAAGGATTCGATCCGCCGTGCGGCGGACGCGGGGGTTCGTTCAACGGTGACCGGCACCGGCCGTACGCCGCGCATCCGCAGGCCCATGCCCGTTCCGAAGGCAACGACGATCACGATGAGAGGAAGCAGGATGCTCATGGCGGATCAGATCTGGTGGTGTACGCTTTCCTCCAGGTAGGGATGGTTCACCGGAGTGAGCGGCGCCTTCGTCAGTGTGTGCAGGACGGTATAGACGAACAGACCGAGGAAGGCGAGGAACATGCCCACCTCCAACAGACCGGGACCGTGGAAATGCTGGCCCAACGCACCGGGCATCACCATCATGTTCACATCCAGCCAGTGCCCGATGAAGATCACCGAGCCCACACCGATCAGGAAACGCGGGTTGCGCTTGGCGTCGCGGCTCATGAGCATCACCATGGGGATGGCGAAGTTGATGAAGAAAGTGGTCCACATCAGGATCGGATGCTCGTTGATGCGCGTCTGGAAGTAGGTCACTTCCTCCGGGATGTTGCTGTACCAGATCAACATGAACTGGCTGAAGTAGAGATAGGTCCAAAGGAAGCTGACGGCGAACACCCACTTGCCCATGTCGTGGATGTGGCTGTTGTTCACCTGGGGCAGGTAGCCTTTGCGCTTCAGGTACAAGACGATGATCACCGCGGTGATCATCGCGCTCACCCACATGCCGGCGAAGGTGTACCAGCCGAAGAGCGTACTGAACCAGTGCGCATCGATGCTCATGATCCAGTCCCACGCCATGGTGCTGCTGAACACGGCGAAGAACACCAGGAATAGCGCACCGCGACGATAGTTCAACAGGTGGCGCTTCACGAGTGTGTCACCGCTCAACTGGTCCATCTGCAGGCTCTGCTTGCGGAACCAGCGGGCGAACAGGATGAAGGTGGCGAGGTAGGCAATGGTACGGACCCAAAAGAACGGCTGGTTGAGGAAGCCGGCCTTGCCCGCCATGAGCGCATCGTAGTTCGGGTTGGCCACAGCACCTTCCACGGCCTCGTCAACGAACTGTGCGCCTTCACCCTCACCCACCATGTATTCGTGGTAGAGGGTATGGTCCATCCAGTGGTAGATGTGGTGCCAGTGCATGCTGCCGGCGGCCAGCACAATGACGATCACGATCGCACCGATCGGCAGGTAACCGATCAGGCCTTCGTACACACGCTTCACCATAACGGTCCAGGCGGTCTCGGTGGCGTATTGCAAGGCATAGAAGAACAGGGCGCCCAAGGCGATCCCGAAGAAAAAGAAGCCGTTGACGAACAGGTCCGACCACATGCGCTGGCCGAGGTGTTCCGCCTCGTGTTCATCCCCGCGGGCGGCGAAGAAGCCGATCGCCATGACCACGATACCCAGCACGATCAACGCTGTGCTGAGGGTCCGGGCCCGCTTGCTGAAAGTGAAGTTCATCGCTGCTGTTCCGTTATCGTGCGGGTCAGTTCGCCGCTGTGGTGCTGTCGGTGGCGGCAGGTGCGGCCGCATCGCGGGACATCTTGCCGCCGTTCTGCAAATACTTCACGTACTGCGTTACCAGCCAGCGTTCCTCCTGGTTCAATTGGGACGCGTGCGACCCCATCGCCACGTTCTTGCCGTACATCAGTACATGGAAGATCTTGCCCTCGGGCAGGTCCTTCAAACCTGCATCATAGGCAGGCGGTACCGGGTAGTTGCCATTGTTCACCACCGCACCATCACCCGCACCCTTCTCACCGTGGCAGTGCTGGCAGAACTTCATGTAGATCACCTTGCCTTGTTCCACCGTGGCTTCGGTCATCATGATGGGGCTGCGCACTTCCAAACCGGCACGTTCGTAGTCCTCGGGCGTATTCGCATAGGGATACGGCATGTTGAACGCCGCCTTGGCGGGTTCATTCGAGAAGGGGATCGTACCGGTCACGGGCAGCCGTGCGCTCTGGCGTTCGCGCTGGGCAATGGCGAGTGAATCGCTGAAGTGGTAGGGATCCTGGCCGTAGTCCACATAAGCCTCAATGGAAGGGCTGCGGTACATGTCGGGCATGTACTCCACGCCCGGGCTGTTGGGATCGCCACCACAGGAGGCCATCAAAACCACCACGGCGCCAAGTGCGCTGAGGGCGATGCCGGAGGTGTGCGTGCGCTTGCTCATGGTGTGCTCAGTACTGGCGTTCGTTGATCTCGAACACCGGGGTGGTGCGCAGCATGGCGGTGATCGCCTCGGCGCTATGGCCGTGGTTGTCGCTGGTGCGCACTTCGATGATGAACTTGTCGTCCGTGCTGCGCGGGTCCGGGTTGCGGGCCGGCATGCCGGGCAGGGTCTTGTTGCGGATCAGGTAGGTGATCGCCATGCCGTGCGCGGCGCAGAGCACGGTGAATTCGAAGATCACCGGGATGAAGGCCGGGATGTTCTGGTACATGTTGAAGCTGGGCTTGCCACCGATGTTCATCGGCCAGTCCCAGATCATGAAGTACGCGATGCCCAGCAACGCGAGCGAGGTGCCGCCGATGCCGAACATGAACGCGGCGATGCCCAGGCGCGTGCGCTTGATGCCGATGATGGGGTCCAGGCCGTGGACCGGGAAGGGCGAGAACACGTCCTTCACCTTCACACCGCTGGACACCAGCGTGCGAGCGCCGTCCTTCAACTGCTCGGGATCCTCGTAAACGGCGTAAATGACCTTGTTCGCCATGGTGCTCAATGGTGGTGGTGATGAGCGGCTTCCTTCTTGTAGCTCTCGCCGCTCACCTTCAGGATGGACTTCATCTCGTTCAGCGCCACCACAGGGAAGTAGCGCGCGAAGAGCAGATAGAGGGTGAAGAAGATGCCGAGCGTACCGATGAAGGTGCCGACGTCGACCCAAGTCGGGTGGAACATGGTCCAGCTGCTGGGCAGGTAATCCCGGTGCAAACTGGTCACGATGATCACGAAGCGCTCGAACCACATGCCGATGTTCACGATGATGCTCATGAAGAAGGTGAACGCCAGGTTGGTGCGCAGTTTCTTGAACCAGAAGAGCTGCGGGCTGATCACGTTGCAGGTCATCATCGCCCAGTAGCTCCACCAGTAGGGGCCTGTTGCGCGGTTGATGAAGGCATAGCTCTCGTACTCCACGCCGCTGTACCAGCTGATGAACAGTTCGGTGATGTACGCCACACCCACGATCGAACCCGTGACGATGATCACGATGTTCATGTACTCCACGTGCTTCTTGGTGATGTACGCCTCCAGGTGCATCACCTTGCGCATGACGAGCAACAGGGTCTGCACCATGGCGAAGCCGCTGAACACCGCACCGCTCACGAAATAGGGTGGGAAGATGGTGGTGTGCCAGCCGGGGATGATCGAGGTGGCGAAGTCCATGCTCACCACGCTGTGTACCGAGAACACCAGCGGTGTGGCGAGACCGGCGAGCACCAGGCTCACCTCCTCGAAACGCGTCCATGCTTTCGCATTGCCGGTCCAGCCGAAGCTGAGGATGCTGTACATCCGCTTCATCTTTGGCTTGGTCACCTTGTCACGGATCGTGGCGAAATCGGGGATCAGCCCGATGTACCAGAACACGAGCGATACGGAGAAGTAGGTGCTGATCGCGAACACGTCCCAGAGCAGCGGGCTGTTGAAGTTGGTCCAGAGCGAACCGTACTGGTTGGGCAGTGGGAACACCCAATAGCCCACCCACAGGCGGCCCATGTGGATCAGCGGAAAGGTGCCCGCCATGATCACGGCGAAGATGGTCATGGCCTCTGCGGACCGGTTGATCGCCATGCGCCACTTCTGGCGGAAGAGCAGCAGCACCGCGCTGATCAGCGTACCCGCGTGACCGATACCGACCCACCACACGAAGTTGGTGATGTCCCACGCCCAATCCACGGTCTTGTTCAAACCCCAGACACCAACGCCCTTGCTGAGCAGGTACATGATACACCCCACACCGTAGAGCGCGATCAGACCCGCGATGGAGATGAGGATATACCACCCGCGCGGAGCCTTGTTCTCGATCGGGCCGACGATATCCTGTGTGATATCGTGGTAGGTCTTGTGACCCAGGATGAGCGGTTCTCTGATCGCTGCTTCGGAATGCATGGGGTCCCTCTTTTCCTTAAGCGTGATGGTTGGCCGCCTCCTCGTCCACGTTGCGCACCTTCACTAGGTAATTCACATTCGGCTTCACGCCGATCTCCTCCAGCATGTGGTAGGCACGATCGCTATCGGCCAGTCCGCGCACCTTGCTCTTCTTGTCGTTCAAGTCGCCGAACACGATGGCACCCGTGCCGCATGCTGCGGAACAGGCGGTCTCGATCTCGCCGTCCTTCACCATGCGGCCTTCCTTCTTCGCCGTCAGCTTGCCGGCTTGGATCTGCTGCACGCACATGCTGCACTTCTCGATCACACCACGGCCCCGCACCACCACATCGGGGTTCAGTGCCATACGGCCCAGATCATCCCATGCGGGGTTCACCTCGCCGAACTTCTCGCTCACGTAGTTGAACCAGTTGAAGCGGCGCACCTTGTAGGGGCAGTTGTTCGAGCAGTAGCGTGTGCCGATGCAGCGGTTGTAGGCCATCTGGTTCAGGCCTTCGTTGCTGTGCGTCGTTGCCGCCACCGGACACACCGTTTCGCACGGGGCGTGGTTGCAGTGCTGGCACATCACCGGCATGAAGAGCACCGTCGGGCTCTCCTCGGGCACCTCCATCTTCAGGTACATGTCGATCTTGCCCAGATCGTCCTTCTTCGCGGTTTCCTTGGTGGTGGCCGAACTGTAGTAACGGTCCAGGCGCAACCAGTGCATCTCGCGGCTGCGGCGCACTTCGTCCTTGCCCACCACGGCGATATTATTCTCGCTGTTGCAGGCGGTGATGCACGCACCACAGCCGATGCAACCGTTCAGGTCGATGCTCAGACCCCAGCGGTGGCCCACGCCCTCAACGGGATGTTCCTGCCACAGGTCGAATTCCGCAACGCCTTTCTTGTCCTGCGAATTGATGATGCCATCGCCGTTCACGTCCTCATGCACGGCCAGCTCATGCGGATGGTTGTAGGTCCGCTTGTCGGCGCTCTGGAACACCGCGAGGGAAGTTTCCTTCACGATGCTGTGACGGTCCATCGCTGTGAGGTGCGTCTGGGTGATGGCCATCGGATAGGTCTCGCCCGTCGCGGTCACCGTTACATTCAGCGCTTCATAGCCCACCGTGCCGTTCAGGCCGGTGAAGGGATACGCGTTCTTCCCGACCGGCTTGAACTCACCATTGTGATCGGTGACGCAGGCCGCGCGGCCCACCTTCTCACCATTCTCTCCACGGCCGTAACCGAGTGCGATGGCGATGGTCCCCGGTTTCTGCCCCGGGCTCGGCACCACGGGCAGCGTGATCTCACGATCACCAGCTTTCACGGTCACCAGGCTTGCGGGCGCTTGCTCACCGAGGTACATGTTCAGTTTCAGTCGCTCAACGTCCGTCGGGCTCATGCACACGTAGTTGTCCCACGTGATCTTGTTGAGCGGATCGGGCATCTCCTGCAGCCAGGGGTTGTTGGCATGCTGGCCGTTGCCAATGGCCTCGGTTGTGTAGAGCGCGAGTTCGAACTCACCACCACCTGGCGCGGCTTTCATGGCGGAAGCAGCGGCCGCGCCGAGATCACCGGCGAAGGTGACCACCTCCGGTGTCGCGCTGTTCGCGGTGTACACACCGTTGTGCACCGATGTGTTCCAGCTATCCTCGAAAGGCATGGCCGCAGCGTTCGTCGCCATGGCGGTCTGCCAGGTGCTGCGGATGAAGTCGTAGTAGGAGCTGGACGAACCACTCCAAGCGAGCAGGCTCTCCTGCCATTGGCGTGTCTTGAACAGCGGACGGATGGTAGGCTGCGACAGCGCGTAGCTGCCCGGCTTCGGCATGAAGTCGTTCCAGCTTTCGAGGTAGTGGTGGTCGGGACAAACCCAACCGCACAAGCTGGCGGTCTCGTCGGCGTGGCTGCTGAAGCTCACTGCGAGACCCACTTTGGCGACTCCGCTCTTGAACGCCGCTGCGTTCGGCAGGCTGTAAGCCGGATTCACACCGTGGATCAGCAGCGCACCAACGCCACCGGCGTTCATGTCCGCCACGAGTTTCGCCACCGCCGCATCGTCACCCTGCTTGAAGTAGGTGTGACCAGCGAGATCGATCGTGCTTCCGTAGTTGCCCAGCATGCTGTTGATGCTGTTCACCAGCACCTGCACACCTTCGTCATTGCTACCGGCCAGCACCACGCTCTTGCCGCGCGCTGCGAGAAGCGCTTTGGCAGCGGTTCCAGTAGCGGTCATCAGCGCGGCATCGGCACTGCCCGCTGCCATGCCCACTCCTTTCGCGATGTGCGCGTGCAACGCGATCACCGCCTTGGACAGTTCACTGATCTTCAGTGGCACACGCACGTCGGCGTTCGCCCCGCTCAGGCTCATGCGCGCCTCGAACTGGAAATGCCGGTTCATCGAACCCGCCTCCGGTGTGCGACGGCTGGCGTACTGCCAGGTGTTCTCCGTGGTGCTGCCCCAGCTGCTGAGGAAGTCCGCGTCAACACTCACGATCACCTCGGCCTTGGTCAGGTCATAGCTCGGCAACACGCGCTTGCCGAAGCTCTTCAAGTTCGCGTTGGTGAGGCCGCTGTAGCTGATGGTGTCGTGCTGAACGTGTTCGAGCGTCGGGTACTTCGCGCGCAACGCGGCGATGGCACCCAACGTGCTCGGGCTAATGACCGTGCTGGTGAGCAGCACCATGCGCTTGCCCGCGACAGCGGCCAGGCCGTCAGCGGTGGCCTTATCGGCAGCGTCCCATGTGGTCGCCGTCATGCCATCGGCACCACGTTTCATGGGGCTTGGCAGGCGCTCGTTGTCGTAGAGCCCGAGCACCGAACTGTTCACGCGGGCGCTGATGCTGCCCTTGCCGATGTTCGGATTGCGGTTGATCCCGAAGCGCGGGTTGCCCTTGATGTGGATCGGACGACCCTCGCGGGTCTTCACCAGGATGCTGGCGAAATCTTCCCCATCATAAAAGGTGCTGGCGTACCAGTTGGCCACGCCCGGGGTGATCTCCTGCGGCTTGTTGACGTAAGGAATGCTCTTGATGACAGGCGTTTCGCAGGCGGCCAGCGTGGCGGCACCGATCGAGAAGCCCAGGAACTTCAGGAAGTCACGACGCCCGGTGCTCGCTCCGGCGAACGAGGGGTCGGCCAGGACCTGGTCGATCGCCATGTCCTGCGCGAACTCGTGCTCACGGCCTTTGATCACTTCGGGTGCCTGGTGCAGCTCCCCGAGGTCTTTCCAGTATCGCTTCGTGCTTGACATGCGGCGGCGCTATTCGGTCTTAGTAATGGCACTTGGCGCATTCGAAGCCGCCAAGCTCCCTCACAGTGATCTTGTCATCCTCCAGGTACTGCTTCAACTCACGGTGGCCCAGGTCGGTCTCCTGCATGCGGGCCATGCGCGCGTCGTAGTAGCCGTTGCCGGCCATCTTCACTTCCTTCGTGTTATGGCACTCCAGGCACCAGCCCATGGTGAGCGGCGCCCATTGTTCGGCCACGTCCATCTCGGTATCGATCGGTCCGTGGCACTCCTGGCACTCCAACTTGCCCACAGCTACGTGCTGCTCATGGCTGAAGAAGGCATGGTCCGGCAGGTTGTGCACTTTCACCCAGCGCACCGGATCGGTCTTGCCGGTGTACTTGCCGGACTCCGCGTCCCAGCCCACGGCCGCGTAGATCTTCTTGATCTCCCCGGTCCCGGCTTCGCTGCGCCCGGTGCTCACGGCCTGGTGACAGTTCATGCACACGTTGGTGCTAGGGATGCCTGCATGCTTGCTCTTCTCCGCGCTACTGTGGCAATACTGGCAGTTGATCGCCAGGTTTCCCATGTCCGCCTTGCCCGCGTGCAACGTATGGTCGAACAGGATCGGCTGCACGGGTTTGTAATGCTCCACTTCCGGACCGCCGTATACACCGATCCAAAAGGCGGCGTCCCACAGCTTCACGTTGATCCACACGAACACGAAAAGGCAGAGGAAACTGACGAACACTTTGTGCTCCCATGCCCAACCGCGTATGCGACCCCAAAAGCCGATATCGGGTGTGGGGTCCTGTCCTTCGGCCTCCAGCACGGCGTTGCTCAGTCCGCGCTTCACACCGCCCATGCTGATCGCCACCACGGCGAAGAGCAGTCCGAGCACGATCAGCCAGATCCAGTTGCCGTTATCATCCTGCGCTACTACATCCTCCTTCTTGTCATCGATCTTGACCGGTGGGGTGTAGTTGTCGACATAATAGAGGGCCGCGTCGATCTCCTCATTGGTCAGGGCCACCGGCGTCATGAGCGTCGGCTTGTACTCCTCCCAGATCTTGGTGGCCAGTTCGTTGCCCGTCTTCAAGTACGCCTGGCTGTTCCTCACCCAGGCATAGATGTCGCCCTTGCCTTCCCACTTCGCCTTGGCACCTTTCAGGGGCGGACCGGTCAATTTCACATCCGGCTTGTGGCAGGCGCCGCAGTTCCCTTTGAAGATCTTCTCCCCGCTGGAATACAAGGCAGCATCCGCCGGCTGTGCCTGCACAGCGGTGATGGAGAGGCTAAAGAAGAGCGCGAGGGTTGCGTGAAGGAGCCCGGGTGAACGTTCTAAAAGCCTTGCTACAAGCGACATTCCGAGCAAATTAGGAGGGAAGACGGTCCGTTCGTCCGGCCGCAAAAATACACGGCGCATCGATCGCGGAAAGGTGCTTGTCGCTGGTTGCCACGGGGATGTCACTATTTAGAGCGGTTCTAAACAACGAGACCTGCGGATCGCCCGCGCCCCGCCTGATGCGATCGGTCTAACGGCATACTTTTGGGCACATCTCCGCCATGCGTTCATTCCTCCTGGTCATCTTCTTTCTTGCACGGGTACACGGACTCCAAGCCCAGGCGTTCGAGGATCGCAGAAGCGGGATCCCCGTGGACAGCCCGGCCACGCAGGTTCGGCAAGGAGAGGTCACGGTCCACGCCGATCCGCGCATCGAGCGGTTGATGAAGGACTATACCGAGCGCAAGCATGTGCAGAAGGGCTACCGCGTGCAGATCTTCCTGGGCGAACGCAAGACGGCCGAGGACACCAAGCGGGCGTTCCTCCAGAAGAACCCGGACACACCGGCCTATCTGAGCTGGCTCGCGCCGAACTTCCGCCTGCGTGTCGGCGATCTACGCACGCGTCTTGAAGCGGAGAAGTTGTTGCACGAGGTGCGCGTCCAGCATCCCGGCAGTTACATCGTGCCGGACGAGATCGAGATGCCGCGACTTCCTGGTGATCGGTGAAGGGAATAGGAGGAAACTGTAAAGCCATCCGGCTTCATTCTTCAGCCTTCCCCCTCAACCTGGTTCCTACTTTAAGGAACTGTCGCCAAATTCGTCCATCATGTCAGGCACGTTCAGCACTTCGCTCACGTCCGGAGCGCACGCGTTGCTCGCCCGAATGGCCGGCCGTTATGAAGGCATATCACGTACCTGGTTCGAACCCGGTGAACCGATCGACACCTCGCCGGTGAAGGGTACGTTGCGCGTTGTTCTTGGCGGGCGCTTCCTGATGCATGAGTATAGCGGCAGCATGGAAGGGAAGCCGCTCGAAGGCATCGCGCTGATCGGTTACTTCCTTGGCGATGGCCATTGGCAAACGGCGTGGGTAGACAGCTTCCACAACGGCACGCGCATCATGCTGAGCGAAAGCGCGATCGGTTCCGATCCGCAGCGGCCTGATGTGCTAGGCTCCTACCCTGCTGGCGATGGAAGCCCGGACTGGGGGTGGCGCACGACGCTGGAGCAACCGAGCGCCGACCGCTTGGTGATCACGCATTTCAACATAACGCCACAAGGAGAAGAAGTGAAGGCGGTGGAGTTCGACTATCGCCGGATCGTATGATCCGGGAGGGCGAGATGCCGGGTCCTTCGACTCCGCTCAGGATGGCCCGGCATGACGACATTGAATGACGAAGGCCCTGCGATGCAGGGCCTTCGTCGGAATAGATCGGGATCAACCCTCGAGCGTCCGTTTCACCTCGACCATCTCGAAGGCTTCGACGTTGTCGCCCACCTTGATGTCGTTGAAGTTCTTGATGCTGAGTCCGCACTCGTAGCCGTGCGTCACTTCCTTCACATCGTCCTTGAAGCGCTTCAGTTCGTTCAGGTCGCCGGTGTAGACGACGATGCCCTCGCGGATCAGGCGCACCTTGTTCTTGCGTTCGATCTTGCCGTCGAGCACCATGCAACCGGCGACGGTGCCCACTTTGCTGATCTTGAAGGTCTCGCGCACCTCGGCGGTACCGGTCACCTTCTCCACCTCCTTCGGTGTGAGCATGCCCTCCATGGCCTGCTTGATCTCTTCGATCGCCGCGTAGATGATGGAGTAAAGGCGGATGTCGATCTCCTCGGTCTCGGCGAGCTTGCGCGCACCCGGCGTGGGCCGCACCTGGAAGCCGATGATGATGGCGTTCGAAGCGCTTGCGAGCAACACGTCGCTCTCGGCGATCGGACCCACCGCGCGGTGGATCACATTCACCTTGATGCTCTCGGTGCTGAGCTTCAACAATGAATCGGTGAGCGCTTCCACGGAACCGTCCACGTCGCCCTTGACGATGATGTTGAGCTCCTTGAAGTCGCCGATGGCGAGGCGACGGCCGATCTCGTCCAGCGTGATGTGCTTGTGTGTGCGGATGCCCTGCTCGCGCTGCAACTGCTGGCGGCGTGTGGCGATCTGGCGCGCGTCGCGCTCGTCCTCGAACACCTGGAACGTATCGCCCGCGTTGGGCGCACCGTCCAGCCCGAGGATCGAGACCGGTGTTGAGGGCGGTGCGTCCAGCACTTGCTGCCCGCGCTCGTTGAACATGTTCCGCACCCGACCGCTGTACTGGCCCGCGAGGATCACGTCGCCTTTGCGCAACGTACCGGCGTCGACGAGCAGGGTGGTCACATAGCCACGACCTTGCTCGAGCGTGCTTTCGATCACCACGCCGTGGGCGCGTTTGCCCGGATCGGCCTTCAAGTCGAGCAATTCGGCTTCGAGCAGCACTTTCTCCAGCAACTGTTCCACCCCGGTACCCTTCTTCGCGCTGATCTCCTGGGTCTGGAACTTGCCGCCCCATTCCTCCACCAGGATGTTCATCTGCGAAAGCTCCTCGCGGATCTTCTCGGCGTTGGCCTGGGGCTTGTCGATCTTGTTGAAGGCGAACACCATGGGCACGCCGGCGGCCTGCGCGTGGTTGATGGCTTCGCGTGTCTGCGGCATCACGCTATCATCCGCCGCGATCACGATGATCGCGATGTCGGTGACCTGCGCACCGCGCGCACGCATGGCGGTGAAGGCCTCGTGGCCCGGTGTATCCAGGAAGGCGATGCGCTTGCCGTTGTCCAGCGTAACGCTGTACGCGCCGATGTGCTGGGTGATGCCACCGGCCTCACCGGCGATCACGTTCGCCTTGCGCACATAGTCCAGCAGGGAAGTCTTGCCGTGATCGACGTGGCCCATCACGGTAACAATGGGCGCCCGGTGTACGACGCGATCGGGATCGTCCACGTCCTCGGACATGTTCTCCTGTACGTCCGCACCAACGAACTCCACTTTGAAGCCGTACTCCTCGGCGATCACCGCGAGGGTCTCGGCGTCGAGGCGCTGGTTGATGCTCACCATCATGCCCAGTGCGAAGCAGGCCTTGATGATGTCGGTAACGGGCACGCTCATCATGCTGGCCAGTTCGCTGGCGGTCACGAACTCAGTGACCTGGAGGGTCATGCCGGCGAGTTCCTTCGCGGCCTGTTCCTCCTCCATACGGATGTACCGCTGGTCGCGTTTGTCGCGGCGCATCTTGGCGCCTTTGCTCTTGCTACCACCGGTGAGGCGCGCGAGGGTCTCGCTCACCTTGCGCTTCACGGCGTTCTCGTCCAGTTCGCCGGGGCGGCCGGAAGGCGGCGGCGTGCGCTGTTCCTGCTGGACGGTGCGCTCCACGTTCACCGGACCGGGCTTCACGATGCGTTTGCGCCGGCCGCGCTCCAGATCGGGGCGTTCGGTTGGCTTGCGCTGTTTCTCAACGGGCAGTTCGATCTTGCCCATGGTCTTCAGGCCCGCTAGCTTCTGCACGTTCACGCGGATGGTCTCCGGTTCGACCGGAGCGGCTGGAGTGGCTGGTGCTGCTGGTGGTGCGGCAGCGGCAGCGGGTGGGGGAACGCTCGGTGCCGCGGCTTCCGCAGCCGCTGCGGCCTTGGCCGCCTTGGACTTCGCGGCCGCTTTGGCGGGTGCGTCCAGGTCGATCTTGCCCATGGTCTTCGGGCCTACGACCTTCTCCGCGGTGGCCTTGATCACATCGGGTGCGGGCGCGGGGCGCACCGGCTCGGCGATCGGCATGTTGTGGATGATCACCACCGGCTCCTCCTTAGGCTTCGGCTCGACCTTGGGCGCGGCAGCGGCGAGCGAGATGGACTCCCGCTCCTGGCGCAATTGAACCACCTGCTGGCTCTGCACCTTCATCTCCTTGTCCGTACCGAACTGGGCAAGCAGCAGATCATAGAGGTCACCCCCGATCTTGGTGTTCGGGTTGCTCTCCACGGTGTGGCCCTTCGACTCTAGGAACTCCACCACCGTGTGGAGGCCCAGGTTGAACTCCCGGGCCACCTTGCTCAATCGTATGCTCTTCTCCGTCGTTTCGCTCATAGTGATCTGTTGGGACCGGTCAGGACCGGCCCGTACGACCGATCATCCTCGCCGGTGCGTCATGCCTCCAGTTCTTGTTTGAGAATGCGCACCACTTCCACAATGGTCTCCTCCTCGAGGTCGGTCCGCTTCACCAGTTCCTCAATGGGCAGTTCCAACACGCTGCGTGCGGTGTCACATCCGGTCTTTTTCAGTTCATCGATGATCCACTGGTCGATCTCGTCGCCGAACTCGTCCAGGCTCACGTCGTCGGTCACTTCATCGGTCTCGCGGTACACATCGATGTCGAAGCCCGTGAGCTTGCCCGCGAGCTTGATGTTGTGGCCACCCTTGCCGATGGCGAGCGCCACCTGGTCGGGCTTCATGTACACCTCGGCGCGCTTGCGCTCATGGTCCAGTTTGATGTTGCCGATCTTGGCGGGGCTCAACGCGCGTTGGATCAACAGCTGCTCGTTGGCCGTGTAGTTGATCACGTCGATGTTCTCATTCCTGAGTTCCCGAACGATGCCGTGGATGCGTGATCCCTTCATGCCCACGCAAGCGCCCACCGGGTCGATGCGGTCATCGTAGCTCTCCACCGCCACCTTGGCGCGCTCACCGGGCTCGCGCACAATGCGCTTGATGGTGATCAGGCCGTCGGCCACCTCGGGCACTTCCTGCTCGAACAACTTCGCCAGGAACTCCGGCGCGGTGCGGCTCAGGATAACGACGGGCGTATTGCTGCGCATCTCCACCTTCCACACCACGGCGCGCACGGTGTCGCCCTTCTTGAAGAAGTCGGTCTTGATCTGCTGGTCCTTGGGCATGATCAACTCGTTGCCCTCGTCGTCGAGGATCAGCGTTTCGCGCTTCCAGATCTGGTACACCTCGCCGGTCATGATCTCGCCGACCTTCTCCTTGTACTTGTTGTACAGGTGGTCCTTCTCCAGTTCCATGATGCGGCCCTGGAGGTTCTGCTTCAGCGAAAGGATGTTGCGGCGGCCGAAGTCGGGGATCTTCACCTCCTGGCTCACCTCCTCGCCCACTTCGAAGTCGGGTTCGATCTTCCGCGCCTCGGTGAGTTCGATCTCCAGGTTGTCATCCTCGCTCATGCCGTCCTCGACGATGACGCGGTTCAGCCAGATCTCCAGATCGCCCTTATCGGGGTTGATGATGATGTCGACCTTGGCTTCTTCTCCGAAGCGTTTCTTGACGACACCGCGGAAGACATCCTCCAGGATGCCCATCATGGTGACACGGTCGATGTTCTTGAGGTCCTTGAACTCGCCAAAGGACTCGATCAGATTCACAGTGCTCATTACCCGATCAGTTGAACGTGATGGTTGCTTGTGTGGACTTGATATCGGCGAAAGGGACGGTGGTGACCTCTTCGTCGAGTTTGGGCAGGCGGCCCTTCACCTTGCTGGGGTGCTGGATGCGCAGTTCCAAGACTGAACCGTTGACCGTGGCCAGCTGCCCATGCAATGCACGGCCGTCGTTCAACACCACGTCGACGATACGGCCGACGTGCTTCTGGTACTGGCGCATCACCTTGAAGGGGCGGCCCATACCGGGGCTGCTGAATTGCAGTTCGGCATCGTCGGCCGCTTCGCCCAGGTCGGCGCGCACGGCCTTGTTCAGGGAAGCCAGCTCATGCAATGTGATCGCGCGGTCGTTATCGACCTCCACCACCACCGTGCCGGGGCGTACCTCCACCGCCACCAGGAAATGCGCGGTGCCTTCCAGGTGTTGTTCTACAATGCGTTGCACGAGTTCCGCAGTGATCATTTCGCCTTTCCCGCCAGTGGTAGAACAAAAAAGAGGGGTGGTCCCCTCTTCCTCTACCACCGACTAACGGTGGCAAATGTATGGTTTGGGATCGAACGGCCGAAGGAGATGGCCTCATGGTGACGCGACCTTCTGTCATACGAAAACCCCTGTTGTGACCCGAACACGAAGCGGACCGCGATCGACCAGGTCTCAACTCCTGCCACTTATAGGGAAGATTCGACCAGTTATAAGATCATCGAAGGCATAGGTGCAGTCCTAGCAACTCATGCTATATCGCAGCACCAGCGTAGTGTAGTTTCGCAAGGAACCAATGAACATCCCACCTCGGGATGAGAACATATGCACAAGACCATCGCCCTTGCCTCTGGCCTGCTAGCGGCCACCGCCGCGTTCACGCAACCCGTTCCGGAGATCGAATGGCAGCAGTGTTTGGGGGGCTCTGGGTTCGAGGACACCTTTTCGGCGGCACAAACTGCCGATGGCGGTTACATCATCGCAGGCTCCACAGACTCCAACAATGGCCAAGTCACCGACTTCCACGGCGGCGCCAGCGATTTTTGGGTGGTCAAGTTGGATGGCGGCGGAAACCTTCAGTGGCAAAAAGCTTTGGGCGGAAGCGCAACGGATAATGTTGGCGAGATCCAGCAGACAACTGACGGCGGTTACACTGTTGCGGGTACGACATCATCAAACAATGGCGATGTGAGCGGCAACCATGGTAGTTTCGATTATTGGGTCGTAAAGCTTGATCCACTAGGTACCATCCAATGGCAACGGACATACGGCGGAGGCTCAAGCGACGCATGTTGGGATGTGCAACAGACAACAGATGGCGGGTATGTTCTGGCAGGGAATGCGAGCTCCACTGATGGCGGGCGGGTTTTTGGTTTGGCAAAAGTCACTAGGCGGTTCGGGGAGCGATATCGGGTATTCGATCGTTCAGACGAGTGATGAAGGCTTCGCTCTGGTCGGTTTGTCTTCTTCAAGCGATGGCGATGTTTCTGGGAACCATGGCGCTATTGATGTTTGGGTCGTGAAACTCGACGCCAGCGGCTCAGTTGAATGGGAAAAGTCCTATGGTGGCTCAGGGGAGGACTCTGGCACCTGCATTCGCCTCACTGCCGGCGGTGGATTCGTCGTGGTTGGTGCCACCAAGTCCACGGACGGAGACGTAAGCGAAGTTCTGGGTGACTGGGATCTATGGGTCCTGAAGTTGAATGACGATGGCGCTCTTTTATGGCAAGGGTCGTTTGGTGGTTCAGGATCCGATGGGGGCAATGATGTGGTGCAAACAAGTGATGGTGGCTTCGCACTAGCTGCAAACACCAATTCAACTGATGGTGATGTTGCTGTCGCCCTTGGAGGCATCGATATGTGGCTCGTGAAGCTCACTGGGGGTGGCGACCTTCAGTGGGAACGTTCCTTCAGGGGCACAGGAACCGATGCGCCCTTTTCCTTGGTCGAAACGCCTGCTGACGGATATGCCGCTGTAGGGATCACATCATCCAGCAACGGTGATGTAACAGGCTACCATGGCGGGTTCTACGACCAATGGGTAGTGCGCGTGGATGCTGCCGGTGAACTATTGTGGCAAAAAGCCATGGGTGGATCGGCAGACGACCGCGCTGCGGCCATTCAACGCACTGAAGACGGAGGTTATGTGATCGCTGGCTTCTCCAATTCCAATGATGGGGATGTGACAAGCGCCTTTCCAGGCTATGACCTGTGGTTGGTCAAACTGGCGGCTGACGACGTTTCCATTCCTGAGCACGAACCTATCTGGACACTGGATGTATACCCCAATCCGACCGCTGGAGACTTGGCCATCGCATTTACCGTTCCCACCTACACCATGGTCCGTATAGAGATCCGTGACGTCACAGGGCTTGGTGGCACTTCCGCTGAGTGGGCAACGCGCACTTGGGCAATACCGGTTGAGATATTCCACCGAGGATCTACCCGCAGGTGTCTACCACATTCTGTTCCTCACCAACGATCGGATGGTATTGAGGGAATTGGTGAAAAGTTGATCGGAGGCCTAGCCGGTGTTTGGAGGCGGACCTTGCTCTGTCCGATACCATACCGAACCTGGGGCCTTATTGATCCGGCACTGAAGAGTTGAAGATCGGCACGATCCATGGATCGGGTGTATGCATGAGAACCAACGACTCTCGGAAGCGCTATCACCGCCCCATGATGTAGTTGAACCGCCGGTCCAGGGCGCTGCCATTCAACGTATCCAATGTGGCCTGCGTCAGGCGCAGTGGGTAGAGCGAACTGTTCACGGGCTTCTCCATCATTGCCAGCCACTGCGCCTGCTCGATGTGCGCCGGGCGGTTGGCAAGCAGCACCGCCAGCGTAGGCCCGTTGAAAGACGCCGTTGCCGACGGCGGCGTCTGCACCTGCGCCAAGGCAAGTAGCGGCGAAAGCAGCAGTGCAAGTAAAAAGGCGCGTGCGCTCATGGTTGGAGAATTACTCGAACGGTGGTAGAACGCGCGCCCCATTGCAGGCGGCAGTGGTACATGCCCGCTTGTCCCTTACGCAGTTGCATGTTATGTAGGGTACTCCATGCTGGCAGGCGCTCGCGCAACACCAAATGTCCCGCCAGATCGAACACCTCCAGCAACCCTGCGTTAGGCTGTGAACTGTAGCTGAGGGCAAATTCTCCATCGCTCGGGTTGGGGTAAACGCCTACGACGGTTGGTGCTGCAAACTCTCCCACGCCGTTGGTGATCCCCAAACTATCGCACACGCTGCCATCCACCGGTCCCAAGTGGTAGTTGGGGTGGTTGGGCAGGGAGTTGCTGAACAAAAGCGGAAGCGCGATGCCGTGCGGCTCAGTGTCGCAAGCCCTGCCCGCCGAATCGGGCCGGTGGATCACATGCAGCTTGTCCGTGCTGTTGCCTGTGCCGATGTAGATCTTTCCATCGGGTGCCAGTTGGGCGATATCGAATAGGGTGGCGAGCGGAGGGAATGGAGAGTAGGTGCTGTCCCACTCGGCGATATGAACCATGGAAGCAGCAATGTCCGTTGCCTCTGTATCATATTGATACGCATCCAGAAGAGACGAGACGTAGAGGTAACGGCTATTCGGTGAAAAAGCCACACCGCCCATGCTATTCGCATCATCGATCTGGATATGCACCGGGTTGGAGAACAAGCCCGTGCAGCGGTCGAAGTCGAATACCTCCAGATCATCCTGGCCCCAGTAATAGGCGTACTTGGAACCATCGGAGGAGAAACAAGCCTGGCCATTGTCCGGTGGGCGAACGATACCGATCGATTGTGTACCATCAACCAAGACGCCGTTCACGACGCCGTTCGGAGTAACCAGCAACCGATAGAAAATGTTCGTGTTCACCTTGTGGCAGACCACCCACCAGTCACGCCCGTTGGCATGGCGTACGGCGGTGATCCTCCCGGTGTTCAGCGCATCGGTTATCAACACTTGGTTCTTCGTAACCACCCCCCCCAAGCCACCATCCAAGCTCATGTCGATGGTGGTCATATAGAGATAGAGTGCGGTCGATTGTGGTATGTTGTCAAGGGTGCCATGGAAGAGATAATAGATGCCTGGTGCGTCGGGTTTCTGCAGGATCAAGCAGGCTTGGGAGATGTGCAAGCCCTCTGGATAGTAAGAGGTGTACGTGCTTGGGTTGAGTCCGGTGCCATTCAGCATTGTATCCCCCATGGCATTGGCCACAAAGGCACCGTTGGTGCTGAAGAGCAGATCCCCGTTCGCATTCGCAATGTTCGCGCTGGTGCGCCCGAAGCCGATCGTTCGGGTGGGCGTGGAAACGACCAGACCCCCGGAAAAGAAATCCATATCCACAGCGCCCCAAGGCGGAGGGTATCCATTCCCATAACCGCCCATCCATAGGTTGTTGATCCCTTGCTGAGCGAAAGTGCTGGTCACGATAGCCAAGGCGACAAGGCTGGCATGAAGCTTTGCCCGGGGAAGTGCGAGACGCATGATCATGTGGGGGTCGATCAGCGAACGATCGTCAACTTGCCATCAACTATAACGCCTGCTAGCCCATACACTTGGTAGTGGTAAAGTCCTTGCGCGAGCGATGATATGTGTAAGGCCATGCGCGGTGTTCCAGCAGGAACGATGTGGCGCAAGACTTCGCCACCAGAGGCATCGTACAAGATGAACACACCTTGCCCGTCAAGTGGCTGCAACAGGAGCAAGGTGGCTTCATCGCTGGCAGGATTGGGGAACATACCGGATGTCGCGACCTGCGCCTCCTCTTGTATGCCGATGTCGGGGTCCTCGGTCACACATACACCAAAGGTGTTCGGTGCAGGAATGGCCGTGAAGTAGTTGTAGACGCGGAAATAGTACGTGGCACCGATCACAAGGCCCGTGGTCTCGATCATCTCTTCCTCGGCGCTCCATGTCGCATCGGCACAGGCCAGGGATGAACCCGCGCAAGCGTCGAGAAGCTCCAGCACCACATCGAAACCGGTGAGGTTGTTGAAGTCCCCATCGTCCGAACCAATGGCCCTGATGGTCATTTCCTCGGTCGTGGCAACGAAGGAAAACCAGACATCATCGTTCGCGTTGCCCGTGGACCCATTGCATGGCACCGCCGGAAGGCTCTCGGTGGTGCCCCCGGCCGCATAGATGATATAGTCGCAGGACGTACTTACCGGCATCGCGATCGCGTTGTCGCAGTCATCGTTCGGCGCGTGGATCACACAGGGTACGGACGAGACAAGTATGGTGTACGGACCTTGGGCTGGGTATTCCGTGCCGCTGTCCATAACCACTGGCAGGTAGTAAGTGCCAGCGGGGAGCGCCATGAACAGGATCGTAATGTTCTCGTCGCCGCACATGGTCCGATTGTAGGAATAGTTGTAGACGAGCGTATCGCTGGCAGGGCAGCCTTTCACCAGCACGAGCCAATTATTCATGAACGCAGGGCTGGTACCACAATAGCTTACCGTCACGTGCCCGCACTCGGAACTGGTGAAGGCATGCCAAACGGATGGTAAGTTCTCTGACTCTAATATGCCGCCGGGGGTATAGTCACCGTCCATGGTCGCACCGGTATTATCACCTGTAAAGGTCAAGGAGCCACCGGCTAGCAGGGCTTGCGCGGTGACCGATGCGCACAGATCGTTGATGGGCGCGTTGCCTCGAAGGCTTGAGCCAAGGCAGCCCGCTGGGTGCGCCACCGTGCGGGGTTGGGCGGCAATGGAGGCACTTCCCAACACCGCAGCCATCGCCATGGTGGCCAAAAGCAGGGTACCGAGAAAGCGAGAGAATGTGGTTCGTGGTCTCATGGCCGATGTGAGAAGGAACCGTTGTGAAGACAAGTGCAGGTCAAGATAGATAATCGGCACAAACCCTTCTCCGCGTTATCGCTCCACATAACGTAGCTGTGCCTACGGTACAGAACACGGCCATGCAGGGCCCCAACATGGCCTGCGATTATTAAACCTCCACAACGTGCTGGAGAGTTGAAGACATACTTCCAGCGCAAGGTGGCAGAAGGGAAGAAGCCCATCCTAGTGGTCAACGCCATCCGCAACAAGATCGTCCATCGAGTGTGCATTGTGATCCGCAAAGGCGAAGCCTTCAAGCCCTTCCTCGAACCCTCAAAAAGACATTTGGAAATGACATAGAATAAGTCTCCCTTTTTCGGGGACCCTGCGTTCTTAACGCACAAGGTACCCGAACTCCTTGTAGGGCATGAGCGGTGCCTCACGGCCTTATCCCGCAGTTAGAGTGCGAAATCTTTGTCCGTTCATCTTCCGCCCCCCGGCACTCCACCCCCACGCGGCTTCTCCACCGGTACAGGTTCCGCCTTCTTCATCTGCCCATCCTCGTACTCGGTGGTCTTGGTCGGGCGGCCATCGGTATCGAAGGTGGTCTGGGTGCCGTGCAGGCGGCCTGCGCGGTAGTTGGTGCGTGTGATCACACGGCCGCGCTGGTCGTACACCACGCAGGGGCCATCCGGTTCGCCATTGAGGAAGCCCATCTCGCGCATCTTCACGCCGGCATCATCGAAGTAGGTCCATGCGCCGGTGGGCGTGCCGTTGATCCAGTTGCCTTCCGCCACGGCAATGCCATTGATGTTGTAGGTGACCCAGCGCCCGCTCTTGCGGCCATCCATGTAACCGCCTTCCTCTTTCACACGGCCACCGATGTCCTTACCCGGCGGGCTTTCGGTGTAAAGCTTCCACGGGCCGTCCTTCAGATCGTCCTTGTACCCTCCTTCGTAGTCGGGCTGGCCATCGGGGAAGAAGCCGCGCCATAGTCCGTTCATCTTTCCTGCGACGAAGGTGCCGATGGTCTTTAGCTGGGAGCCTGCCCCGGCCCCTGAGCCGGGGGTTGAGAACCAGCTCTTCCACTCCCCTTCTTCCTTACCTCTTATGTAGGGGCCTTCCTGGAGCTTCTGCCCGCTCTCGTACCAAGTGGTCCACACGCCGTCCTTTTCTCCTGCGGTGAAGCTGCCCTTCTTCCAGAACTGGCCACCCTCATAGAAGTAGACCCATTCGCCCTGCTCCCTGTCCGCGACGAAGCCACCCGTGCTGCTCACCTCCCCGTTGGGATACCAGAACTTCCACACGCCTTCGCGCAGCCCATTGCGAAAGGGACCTTCCATATCCTTCTTGCCCGTGGTGAGGTACCAGGTCCAGAGGCTGTCCTTCTGGTCGGCGATATGCCAACCCGTGACGTTCGGAAGCCCACTGCTGAAGTAATTGGCATACGGGCCATCCAGCTTGTCAGCCTTGTAAGCGGTCACCTTCTCCGGCTTGCCGTTGGAATGGAACCATTTCCATTCGCCGTGGCGCACGCCACCCACCCAGCTACCCTGCACTTTTGGATTGCCCGCCGGCCAATAGGCGGTCTGTTCTCCACTGCGGACCCCTCCCTTGTAGTTGCCGAGCTCCGCCGCACCACCGCTCTCATAGTAGGTGCGCACGAAGCCTTCGCCCTTGATCAGTGTCTGGACACTGTCGCGGTCCCATGCCTCGAGGCTCAGCGTGATGCCCTTCGCCCAGAGCTCTTTCAGAAGCGGCCGACCGTCGGCGTACCAATAACTCCACGTACTGTCCTTGACCCCCAGTTCGTACGCACCTTGTTCCATCACCTGGCCACTCTTGTAGTAGCTGGTGATCACACTGTCCTGCACGCCGCGCTTGAACCAACCGTCGTGCTGCAGTTGATCGCTCCCCGGATAGAAGATGCGCACATGTCCATCGCGGTCTCCGCTCTTGAAGTCGGCCTGTTCGGTGAGGCGGCCTTGCGGATCATAGAATTTCCACTCGCCCCACTCGCGCCCGTTCACCATGAGGCCTTCGCTCTTCTTGATGGTCTTCTTCGCGTCCCAATGGTCAACGAAGGGTTCCACGGGTTGCGCGGCGGCGCTTAGCGAAAGGACGGTGAGCAGCAGGATCGTGAGCGACGATCGGGTCATGGGGCGAAAGTACTTCCGTGGTCCGCTCGTGTTCGGCGCGGTGCGCATTGTTACGGACAACGTTCGTGAGCGCATGATCGGTGTGCGATCTGAACCGCTGCCCCCGCTCAGGCGTTCCAACCTTGGTAAAGCGAAAAGGCCCCTACCCTGCCGGAGGAAGCGGGGCATGCCTGCTAACTTTCGCACCAGATGAAGATGGAACGCTCCACCTTGCGCCGCTGGCTCTTTCTGGGCGGGGCGCTCGCCGTGGTGCTGGTGTTCGCCGGTTGGAACGAAGCGACACGACCGGTGGCCGGACCGCACGGCCGGTTGGAACTGGCATTGTTCCGCAACCTGGACACCCTGTCCGACTTCCGGAGTGTGTATTTCATCACCGGTGGTGTTTGCGCGGGCTGCCACGGCCACGACCTGGGCGGCCTGGCGAGCATCGATGGGGCGGGACGCGATGTCAACGTGGTGGATGACTGGCGCAGCACGATGATGGCCAACAGCGCGCGTGATCCGTTCTTCCGTGCGAAGGTGAGCCATGAGGTGCTGGTGAACCCGGGGCATCAAGTCGCCATCGAGAACAAGTGCCTAAGCTGCCATGCGCCGCTGGGCATGCACGAGGAACGGATGCTCGGCAACCCGCCGTTCACCATGGCGCATCTGGATACGAGCAGGCTCGGCGACGATGGTGCCAGCTGCCTCTCCTGCCACATGCAATCCGAGGCCACCGCGGGTTCCTTCTTCTCCGGCGAATTGCAATTCGACTCGGCACGGGTGTACGGACCGTACTCAGACGACCAGATCAACCCGGCGATCATGCAGTTCTTCGTCGGCTTCACGCCGGGCATCGGCACGCACATCACCAACAGCAAGGTGTGCGCCGGCTGCCACACGCTGATCACCCAAACGCTGGACCTGGAGGGGAACCCGACCGGCGATCACTTCGTGGAACAGGCGACCTACCATGAATGGTTGAACAGCGTGTACAGCGCCAATGGCACGCAATGCAACACCTGCCACATGCCGCGCCTCAATGAGCCCATCATCCTCGCTGCGAACTACGCCTTCCTGCCCGGGCAACAACCCTTCGGCCTGCACCATCTCGCTGGCGCGAACGTGCATATGCTCGAGCTGTTGAAGGCGAACCGCGAAGTGCTGGGCATACCGGCAAGTGAGGAACAGTTCGACAGCACCATCGCACGCACGCGGTACATGCTCACGGAGCGCACGCTCGATCTGCAGCTCTCCCTGGCGGACCGCACGGCCGATACCGCCTTTTACGAACTGCGACTGGAGAACCGCGCCGGGCACCGCTTCCCCAGCGGCTATCCATCGCGTCGAGCGTTCATCGAGTTCACGGTCGTCGATGCCGTGGGCGATACGGTGTTCAGCAGCGGGCGCATCGACAGCGACTACGAGGTGGAAGGCCATGGCGACCCGTACGAGCCGCACTACAATGTGATCACCGCACCGGACCAGGTACAGATCTACGAACTGGTGATGGGTGATGTGAACGGCAATATCACCACCGTGCTCGAACGCGCGAAGTCGCCGTTGAAGGACAATCGGCTTGTGCCTGTGGGCTTCAGCACAACGCACCCGAGCTACGACACCACCTTGATCGCCGGCGCTGCATTGTTCGATGCGGACTTCAACCACAATGCGCTCGGCGAGGAAGGAAGCGGGACGGACCTCGTGCGGTACCACGTCCCCATCGCCTTCGTGACAACAGGGCTCACCGCCTTCGCACGCGTGTACTACCAGCCCGTTCCGCCGGCCTGGAACGCGGAGATGTTCAACATGAACAGCGCGGCGATCGACACCTTCCGCGTGATGCTGGACGCCAGCGATGGCACACCCACCCTGGTCGCGATCGATTCTTTGGGCCTCGGACCAACGGGCATCAGCGAGCCCGTGCAGGATCGCGTGCTGGTCTATCCCAACCCCGCCTCGGATGGATGGGTCACCATCACTTCAACGGATCAAAGCCTCGTTCAATTCATCGGCGTTCATGACGCACGCGGGGCATTGATCCAGGTGGACGCGGAACGCTTCGCAAAGGGTTGGCGGTTCCGTTTGCCAAAGACGACGGGTGTGTATTTCATCCGTTTGCGGATCGACGGCATGACCGTACTGAAGCGTGTGGTGCGCCCATGAGCCTGCGGCTCGCATCGCTCCATATCCATCCGATCAAATCGCTCGGAGGCTTCTCCGTTCAGGAAGCGCGCATCACCGATCGCGGCTTCGCACATGATCGTCGCTGGATGCTGGTGATGGGCCACGGAACCTTCATCACCCAGCGCGAAGTGCCCGCCATGGCATGCCTGCACTGCTCACCCTTGAGCAACGGTTTCCGCGTTACCGATATCCGCGATGGAGCAACGCTCGATCTGCCGTGGTCAACCGACGAGGGAGAAGAACGCCGCGCACAGATCTGGGGTGATACGGTTCAGGTTCTTCCTGCTTCAGCCGAACTCTCGTCGTGGTTCGCGCATCGGTTGGGCATACCGTGCCGGTTGGTGTTCATGCCCGATGGTTCACACCGACCGGTCGATCCAACCTATGCGATAGGCATCAATTCGCTCAGCGATGGCTTCCCTTACCTGATCATCTCCACCGCCTCGCTCGATGAGCTCAACGCACGCATCGTTGCGAACGGCGGTGCGGCCGTGCCGATGGACCGTTTCCGCCCGAACATGGTGATCGATGGTGGCTCGCCGTTCCAGGAGGATGGATGGAAGGAGATCACCATCGGTGACACGCGTTTCGCCCTCGTGAAGCCCTGCGAACGCTGCGCGATCACCACGACCGATCAGCGCACCGGGGAGCGCGGCAAAGAACCGTTGCGCACGCTGGCGAACTTCCGCCGCCGCCAGAAGAACACCGGGGCCGTGATCGATTTCGCGATGAACGCGGTGGCGCTGAGTGGTGATGTTGTGCGCGTTGGCGATCTTGTCACGGTCCCGATGGATCGGGGTGTTGCCACATGATCCACTCCATCCTCCGCGACAAGGGCACACGCCTCTTCCTCGTTCTCGCGGGATTCTTCGTGGCCAATGCGCTGGTGGCCGAGATGATCGGCGTGAAGCTGTTCCAATTGGAAAGCCTGTTGGGCATTGCCAAGGCCGACTTCACATTGCTTGGGCAGGAACACCTGAGCTTCGTCCTGAGCGTCGGTGTGCTGCCCTGGCCGATCGTGTTCATCATGACCGATGTGATCAACGATTACTACGGTGTGCGCGGTGTGCGTTTCCTTACCCTGCTCACAGCGGGCCTGATCACTTTCGCGTTCGTCCTGCTCTACCTCGCGATCCATATCGTGCCTGCGGACTTCTGGATCATGAGCAGCACAGGGCAAGGCGTGCCGGATATGCAGGCGGCGTTCACCGCGATCTTCGGGCAAGGCATGAACATCATCGTGGGCTCGCTCGCCGCGTTCATCATCGGCCAATTGCTGGACGCGTTCTTATTCCGTCGCATAAAGCGGATCACCGGCGACAAGCGGATATGGCTGCGCGCCACCGGAAGCACCATTGTGAGCCAGCTCATCGACAGCGTGGTGGTGACCTACGTCGCGTTCTGGGTCCTGAAGGATTGGTCGTTCGCTTTGTGTACCGCGTTGGTCCTCACCGCGTACTGCTACAAACTGATCGTCGCCGTGCTGGCCACACCCCTGGTGTACCTCGTTCACGCCGGTGTGGAGCGCTACCTTGGTATGGAACGCGCGCAGGCCATGCGCGCGGCAGCGCTGAAGAGCCCGGACGAACAATGAACGATTCCGTCATCATCGAACCGATCCGCAAGGACGATCACAAAGGGCTATTCCGCCTGATCGACAAGGAGCGTTCGCGGTTGTCGATGTATTTCCCGGTGACTTGTGCGCATTGCACCGATCCGGATGCCACACGCCACTACATCAAGGAGATCCTCGCGCGCAGTGCCAAGCGGGAGTTCTTCTGCTTCGCCATGCGCGACTACGAGGGCAGTGACCCGATCGGTCTGGTCTTCCTGAAGGAGTTCGACTGGAGCATCCCCAAGTGCGAGACGGCCTATTTCATCAGCTCGATCTACGAGCGGCGCGGCATGACCACCCTGGGACTGATCTGGGCCACGGACCATGCCTTCACCCAGCTCGGTATGGAGAAGGTATACGCGCGGATCGCGCCGGACAACATCGGCAGCATCCAGGTGGTGGAGAACTGCGGCTTCCAACGCGAAGGGCTCCTGCGCCGCGACTTCCGCACCAGCGATGGACGCCTGCTCGACGTGTACCTGTACAGCTGTTTGCGCTGAGCTGAAGATCAGCTGCCCGGCGTCCACTTCTCCACCCGGCCCGCCACCGCGGGTACGGTGCGCAGGTAATCGTAGATCGCACCGAGGTCCTCCTCGGTCATCCGTGCGTACATCATCCAGGGCATCACTGTCTGGAAGTCGCCCTTGGCCCAGTCGATCGGCGGCGGCACATAGCTGCTGTCCAGGTGCATCTTGAAGCGCGTGATGAAGGTGGCCTTGTCCCAGGCACCGATACCATCGGCGTGCGGTGTGATGTTCACGGAACGAACAACAGCACCATTGGGAAAGTTGAAGGCGAAGCCCCCCGCGAAGAACTCCCCGATCTTCTTGCCCTTCTCGGTATGAGTATGGCACTCCACGCAGGCGGCCGCGTTGGTCATGTACTCACCGTACAGCGGATCGCTCGGAGCCGGGCGTTCCATGGGTTGTGCGGGCTGGGGCACGGTGCGCATGATGATGTTCACCGGGAAGTCGATCACACTTTCGGGATAGGGCTTGGTCTCCACCGGATCCAGCGAGCGCAGGTAGGCGATGATGCTGTACACGTCCTCCGTCGCCAGCTTGTTGTAGTTCGGGTAAGGCATCACCGGGAAGAACGGATGGCCGTCCTTGCTCACCCCGCTGGTGATCGCGCGGTAGATCTCCCCGTCGCTCCAGTCCTTCAGCGCGAAGGGTGTGAGGTTCCGTGAATAGAACTCACCGGGGAACTGCATGGTACGGTCGAACTTCTCTCCACCAACTCCAGCGGTGCCCGGGATGGTCGGGGCGGTGAACGTGTTCCAATCGCGCGTGCTGTGGCAATCCATGCACAGGGTAACACCGTTCGCGAGGTACTCGCCCCGGGCCACCCGTTCCGGGGTGAGCTCCACCTTCAGGTCCGCCTGCACATCGATGTCGGGCAGCGCTTGTGTAACATACGTGATCGCGCCAACGACCACGAGCACCAGGACCAGCACGAGCACCCCGATGATCTTCAGGAACTTTTTCATGGCTTGATGGTTTGGTTCAGGAAAGATGAAAAGACGTATTCGATCCTGCAAACAGGCGTGTTCGCGATCTTCGCCGGGTCATGCGGAGGAAGTCCACGCCCGGATCGAAACGCAAAGCGAAAGCGAAGCAGGACCTGCAGCGCATCGAACGTGCCGCGAAGCGCGCCGAACAGAAAGCGGCCGGCGCGCTCGATGGCCGTTTCCGCACGAAGAAGGTGGAGAGCAGGAAGAAGTATTCGCGCAAGCGGAAGGGCGGGGACAACACGGATCCGCTGGCGGGCTAACTTCGGTTCCACATGTCGAAGAACATTTCCTCCCTCAGCGGCCGAGACGGTAAGGAGCTTGACGATCCGCTGTGGGAACGTCTACAGGACGCCGCCGAGGGCTCCGGCACTCCGGACACGAAGGACCTGACGCGCATTGCCGACGATTTCCTGATCGGTGAGGCGATCACCTACGGGACCAGTTCGTTCTACGACTTCCTCAAGAAGGAGAACCAGGGGAAGAAGGTCTACATCTGCAACGGGAGCGCGTGCCTTGTCGCTGGTACGCAGGAGAAGGTGCACCACGAACTCGGCAGGCACTTCAAGGCGGAGGAGATCGGGCACATGTGCTGCCTGGGGCGTTGCCACGAGAACAGTGCGTTCAATGTCGGCGGGTTGAACTACTCGGGGAAGGCGATCGACCACCTGGACGAGATCACCAGCGGAAAGAAGCGTGATGGCATGGATGCCCACTATGTCGGCACGTCGATGGCGCGACCGATCCTAACCGCACCGATGCCACCGCTCGAGGAATTCTACGCGCTGTGGGAACAGGTCTTGAAAGGCAACAGCGCCGATGTGCTGAACGAGATCAAGACCGCCACGATCCGCGGACGCGGAGGTGCGGGCTTCCCGATGGGTTTCAAGTTGCAGGCCTGCAAAGACGCTGCCGATGTCTCCGGCAACGGTACACCGCGCAAGTACATCGTGTGCAATGCGGACGAAGGTGACCCCGGTGCGTTCAGCGATCGCTACCTGCTGGAACAACGCCCGCACCTCGTGCTGCTCGGTATGATGCTCGCTGGCTATTGCGTGGGCGCGGATACCGGCGTGCTGTACATCCGCGCCGAATATCCCGAGGCCGTGGAGATCGTGAAGCAGGCCGTGGGCGACATCGAAGCGAAGGGCTGGATAGGCCGGAACATCAGGGGCAGCGGCTTTCACTTCCGCTTCAAGGTGATCAAGGCGGCGGGCGCCTATGTATGCGGCGAAGAGACCGCTTTGCTGAACAGCATCGAAGGCAAGCGCGGTGAGGTGCGCACACGCCCTCCTTACCCTGCGCAACAAGGTCTCTTCAACCGCCCGACGGTGGTGAACAATGTGGAGACGCTCGCCTGTGTGCCCTGGGTGGTGAAGCACGGCGGTGCGGCCTTCGCGAAGCTCGGCACCGAGAAAAGCAACGGCAGCAAACTGGTTTGCCTGGACAGCGGCTTCAACCGCCCCGGTCTCTATGAAGTGGAATGTGGTACGCCGCTCAGCACGGTCATCGATGATCTCGGCAAGGGATTTTCACGACCCACGAAAGCGCTGCACATCGGCGGCCCGCTCGGTGGCATCGTTCCAATGGACAAGATCAACGACCTCGGCATCGACTTCGAGAGCTTCCAGAAGAACGGGTTCCTGCTCGGGCATGCGAGCGTGCTCTCCATTCCCATCGACTTTCCTATGGCGCTCTACCTGGAGCACCTCTTCGAATTCACCGCGATGGAAAGTTGCGGCAAGTGCTTCCCGTGCAGGATCGGATCAACGCGCGGCAAGGAACTCATCGAAGGTGCCCGCGTTCACGATCGGAAGATCGACCGCGCACTGTTCAACGACTTGATCGAGACCATGGAGATCGGATCGTTGTGCGCCCTGGGTGGTGGACTTCCCCTCGGCGTGAAGAACGCCCTGCACTATTTCAGTGATGAGCTGAAGGTGCATTTCAAGTGATGCGTTCGGTGTGAGTTGATGTGTTCCGCGCATCCATGATGCGGCTGGAACGTGATCGTGCGATCTGCGAATACGAACGGACGGAAAACGAAGAAGCCCCGCTGGGCGGGGCTTCTCGCGCGTTACACGTAACGCCTTACTTCTTCTTCTTGGCGGCGGCCTTCTTCTTGGGCGCTGCCTTCTTCGCGGCCTTCTTAGGGGCGGCTTTCTTCTTTGCTGCTTTCTTAGCCATGACGAAAAGGTTTTGTCAAACGTAGCCTCAACGATCATGCGCGGAACACCTCGCGTCAAGAATGTCTTAACCTTCACCTGTTGATATCGTCGAGGTGATCCGACGATGCGATGGATCGATCGACACGCTCGTGAGCCGATCATGAGAGTCGATCATCGCATCGCACTTCGATGGGCGAACGCATCGATCGCCTGGTGCATCAACGCATCGCGAAGTTGGAGCACGCGCATCACCGAACAGCGATCAACGAACGGCACGACGACACGTAGACTTGTTCCCCTGCTTCGATCATCATGGCACAACGCATCGCACAGATCGCACTGTTGGTGGACGACTATGATCGCGCCATCGCGTGGTTCACAGAGAAGCTCGACTTCGAATTGCTCGAGGACACACGGTTGAGCGAAACGAAGCGATGGGTGCTGCTCTCGCCGAAGGGATCAACGGCATGCCGCATCCTCCTCGCACGTGCCAGCTCACCAGAACAGATCGCGGCGATCGGGAACCAGAGCGGTGGACGTGTCTTCCTCTTTCTGCACACAGATGATCTCAAGCGCGATCATGCCGCGATGGTCTCCAAGGGCGTTGCCTTTGTGAGAGGACCCGAACGACAACCCTGGGGAACGGTGGCGGTGTTCCGTGATCTCTATGGGAACCTGTGGGATCTGGTCGGGTCCGGGGCTTGATCCGCGATCACGTCACTATTCGCCTTGATCGCACGGGCCAGCGGCGCGGCGCGAAAGCGCCGACCAGCGATCGTTGACGCGCTGTGCTGTTGGCATGTCCGCCGTTCGCGGATCCTTCTCGATCTTCATCGCGCCATGCGCTGGAGCGTTCATCATCTATGCTGGGTCCTGGGTCGCGCATCGCTCTGCGCGCGGGCAGCCGCAATGGGACACGTCAACATCGGCGAAAGCACGCATGAGTTGGTGAAGGAAGAGGTTGTCAGTTGTCAGGCAGCCCAAACCCGGGTCAGGCGAGGTCAGGCGGACAACCAACAACTGACAACCAAGAAGGCGTTCACCCCGTGCGGCTTGGCCTGCCCCGGCCTACGAGCCGGGGTGCAGGCGAAGGGGAAGGGGGAATTGGAGATGTACTTTGTAGAACCCAAAACAACCCGTGGATAAGAAGGCCATCCAACAGGTGCTGGAGACACACGAGATCTTCTGACAGTGCTACGCACGCCGCGACCTGGACGGCCGCTTCGCGGTCTGTGCGCCGGACATCACCTTCTTCGGCACGGGGTCTCACGAGCGAGCCGTGAACCGCGAGCACTACCGCACCATGAACGAAAAGGGCGTCGAGCAGTATCCAGACCCCTTCCGTATCGAGTTCCTATGGACGGAGGTGAAGGTCTGGGACAGGATAGCCTTGGTTGAAGGCGAATAGCGCTGGGTCATCGGTCAAGGCTCCGATGCCGTGGTCATGTCCAACCGACACACGACACTTTTCCGGGAGGAGGGTGGGCGCTGGTGGGTGGTGCATGTACACGGTAGCGAGGCGGACTACCGTGTTCAGGAAGGCGAATACATGACCTTCGGGGTGGTGTATGAGCGCAACGCGGAACTTGAGCGCGAGGTGGTCCAACGAACCCTTGATCTTCGGGTAGAGCGGGACCGGAGCGAATCCCTGCTGCTGAACATCCTGCCCAGGAAGGTCGCCGATGAACTGAAAGCTAAAGGTGAGGCCGAGGCGAAGCTCATCAGCAGTGTTACAGTGCTCTTCACCGACTTCAAGGGCTTCACGGTGATGAGCGAGAAGCTCACCCCGAAGGAACTCGTCGCCGACATCCACGAATGCTTCAGCGCCTTCGACCGCATCGCGGAGAAGTACGGCATCGAGAAGATCAAGACCATCGGTGATGGCTACATGGCCGCCGGTGGATCGCCCACGCCGAATACGACGCATGCAATGGATGTAGTGAAGGCCGCGCTGGAGATGCGCGACTTCATCGCCGAGGGCAAGGCGCGCAAGATCGCAGCAGGCCTACCCTACTTCGAGATCCGCATCGGTGTACACACCGGCCCCGTGGTCGCCGGCATCGTTGGCGTGAAGAAATTCCAGTACGACATCTGGGGCGATACGGTGAACACGGCGAGCCGCATGGAATCCTCCGGCGAAGTGGGACATGTGAACATCAGCGAGAGCACGTATGCGTTGGTGAAGGATGTGAAGGAGGTCAGGGAGGAAAAGGAGGTAGCGAAGGGACCCAACCCGCAACCCGTAACACGTCAACCCGCAACTGAGCATGTATTCACCTTCACCCCACGCGGCAAAGGGCAGGCAAAGGGCAAGGGAGAGATGGAGATGTATTTTGTGGAAAGCACCATCGACGATCGCGCATGATCTCCTGCCAACCCCAATAACCGACGAACCCCGGCTTTCGCCAGGGTCCGAGGGATCGGGAAGGGTTACCACCACACCACCTCATCCGCGTTACGGCGAAGACGATCGGCGACACGTCATGAGCCCGCCGACATCCCGAGGTCTCGTCAATTCACGCTTACCGTTGGACAGTTCACGTTCATCACGTTCATGGCCATGATGTTGGCCGCTTGCGCGGAGTTGAGGTCGCTCACCGTTGCGAAGTCGCTGTTGTTGATCACGCTTACGCTCCACAGCGGCGAGTAGGCGCCGATGCCGGGCAGCGTGGCCAGCACGTTGTGCGTTTGCATGGTGCCGGGTTCCACAACGAAGCCCGAAGGCGGCCCGCCCATGGGTTGGTCGGGGTTGATGTTGAACATCACGTAGATCGGTGAGGTGGGCACCGCGTTGCTGGCTTCCATCAGCGGCGCTTCTTCGAAGTCGAAGTACACGCCCACCTTGTGATCGTACCAGCATTGTTCCAGGGTACTGCTGGCACCGGCCAAGCGCTTGGTAGCAGTGCTGCCATCAGGTACTACCGGGCAATTCACCAAAATGCCGGTATAGTCCAAGCTGTAGCCACTGTTGAACACATCGCTTTGACTGGCCAATGTATTCGCTGTGTAGCCGCTGGGTACGTTCACCTTCACCACCTCCCAGAAGTCGTTGTATCCGGCTTCACCGGGGATCTTGCCGATGATGTTGAGCTGGCCGCTTACCGGACTTGTCGCGCCGGGAGCGAAGCATACGAAGATGGGAATGGCCGCAGTGGGCATCACGTCGAAGTTGTAGTACTCCACGATCTGTCCGGTCGGTCCAAGGCCTTTGGTGAGGAAGGGCGCTTGGTCGAAGTTGATGGCCACATTGGCGGCGGGCAATCCGTTCAAGCCATCGCGCACCATCAAGGTGCCAGCATCGGCGCTGAAGCGGTCCACGGAAACACGCGGTGCGGTGGCGGGATCATG
>Ga0105046_10001435_pt1 | contig 36676 bp, 26 predicted proteins | sample MAT03_FD_78385 | JGI IMG/M metagenome (GOLD analysis project Ga0105046, IMG submission 78385) | Freshwater microbial communities from Lake Fryxell liftoff mats and glacier meltwater in Antarctica - MAT-03 (megahit assembly) | ecosystem: Environmental > Aquatic > Freshwater > Ice > Liftoff... | reverse complement strand
GAGAACCCTCGGCTGTTCGCTCAACCGCGGCACGGCGAACGAGACGATTACCGATCTTTCACCACTGCGTGGCATGATGCTGGAAGCCTTCTATGGCGACGGCATGACGGCGAGCGACTACTCACCGCTCAAACCGATGCCCATTCAGTCGCTATCGCTCAGCCAGACGCCGATCGCGGATTTCAATTTGCTCAAGGACATGCCGCTCGTCACCCTGAACGTCACGCTCACTCGGTTCACCGAGAAAGATGGGCTCATTCTGAAGGACAAGAAGATCTCCACCTTGGCCGTCGGCGACACGCCCATCAAGGATCTTGTCTTCGTCAAGGACATGCCTTTGAAAACGCTCACATGTACGCGTTGCAAGCAGTTGCTCAGCCTCACGCCGCTGGCGGATAAGAAACTAACCTACCTTGCGATTGGCGAAACGCCGATCAAGGATCTGGACCCGCTCCAAGGCATGCCGCTCCAAACGCTGGACTGCACCGACACCAACGTCGCCAGCCTGACGCCGCTCAAGGGAATGCCACTGATCTATCTTTATGTCGGTTGGCGAGTTCGCAAGGGAGTTTCACCCATCGTCGATCTCGCGCCGCTTGAAAAGATGAAACTTAACCGACTTGATTGCTCCAACACGTCGATCAAGGATTTGAAGCCGCTGGCCGATTGCCCGCTCGTCTATCTCGATTGCCACAACACGGCCATCAAGGACCTGTCGCCGCTTGCCGCATCGCCAGTCTCGACGCTCTTCTGTCAGGGCACGAAAGTCGTCGACTTCACGCCGCTCAAAACCGCCCCGAATGTGCGGTTCCTGCGGTGCGACTACAAACTCCCACGCGATGCCGCCGCACTGAAGTCGATCAAGAGCCTGCAGACGCTGAATGGGGAAGCGTCGTTTCGGGTGTTGGCGAATTAGAAAAAAAAGAAGCCCAGGAGTGAGGTTTTGCGAACCCCTGGGATCAACCCAGGGGTTCGCAAAACCTCACCCCGGGGCTTTCATCTTTACCCGCGTTTCTTCAACAAATCGATGTGACTGAACTTCTCGTGCAGCACGGTCTTGCTGTCGACCTTAAGCCACTCGTCGAGGAGCGTTGCGTACACCTGGCGGAAGTCGGTGTGGTGCTTCAGGTCGCCGTCGTCGAGATCGGTGAGGCTGGGGTGCTTGCCGACGGCGCCGCCCTTGACACCCGGGCCGACGACGAAGAGGTTGGAGGCCGCGCCGTGGTCGGTGCCCGCGCTGCCGTTCTCCTTCACGCGACGGCCGAACTCGGAGTAGGTCATGAAGAGAACGCGCTGATCGTCGCCACTTTGTTTGAGGCGTGTGAACATATTCTGGCAGGAGTCGCCGATCTGTTGAAGCAAGGCCTGATGCGGGGCGGACTGACCCGAGTGCGTGTCGAAGCCATTGATGGCCAGATAGAAGACCCGCGTGCCGAAACCCTTTTGGATGAGCTTGGTGATCAGATCCATCTTGATAAACAGGCTATTCGGTTGATAGCCCATATTCGGGTTGTTGGTCTCTTTGAGCACTTCCTTGAGCTTCTCGACCGACGAGTACGTTTGCAGATGTCGTTTCTGCACGAACGACAGCAGCGGTCCGGGCGCGTCGACCTGTGAGTCCGAACCGGCGGCCAGGTCTTCGAGGAGCTTCTTGCGGGCTTTTTCCTGAGCGGTGCCGGGCTGGCCCAGCTTCAACTCGAACGGTTGATCCTGATTGATGGTGAAGATGCCCTGCGTGGTGCCGCGGCAGGCGAGCGGCAGCTTTTCCGAGCCGATGTGCATGACCGGGACACCGCCGTCGGCCCCCTTCTGGAGATCAGGCACGGAGCGAGCGAGCCAGCCGATGCCGCCGACCTTGGGACCCGGCTCGCCGGCCTGCCAACGATCCATCGATTCGAAGTGCGAGCGATCCGGGTTCGGGTAGCCGACGCCCTGAACGACGGAGACTTGGCCTTCCTGAATCAGTTGCGTGAAGCCGCGCAGGCCGGGGTTGAGGTAAAGCTCATCGGTGAGCTTGATGCCGGTGTTCGTGCGGATGGCGAGCGTGGGCCGATTCTTGAGGTAATCATCGTCCTTGACGGGGCCGACCATGCCGAGGCCGTCGTTGCCGCCCGTCATTTCCAGAATGACGAGCACGGTTTCCTTGCCCACCTCTGCGGCACGGGCCGTGTTGGCGATGAAGCCGGGCACCATCGGCGCCGCGGCGAGGAGCGAAGAGGTTTTCAGGAAATGGCGTCGGTTCATCATGGTCGTCCCTCGTGAAGAGGCCGGGATCCGATCAATTCAACTGGTATTCGGGTAGCGTGAGAATGGCAGCCAACACATCGCGGCAACATTGCCGGAAGTCATTCGGGTTCGAACCCGCGGTATCGAGATGGGCGATCATCCGGGCCGAGGCCTTGGGCGTCAGATCGTCCTGCAACAGAATGTACGACAGGTAATCGACGACATGCACCGGTTCGGGCAGGTCCTCCGGATCGATCTTGTGGGCCCGGCGCACCATGTCGAGAATCCGCGGCAGCGGATCCGAGGTGACCACGAAGGTCGCCCCCGTGCTCTTGAGCGCTTCGAGGTTCAGTTCCTTCATGCCGTTGGCGATGGCCGAGCCGAAGTTGTGTCGAGCGAGAACGGTGGCAGTGTTCAGCCAAGCCTTGCCGCCTTCCCAGCCTTTGACGTTGGGCGGCTGATAAAGCTGCTGCCCTTGCAATTCCAGTGATCCGATTAGCTGATGGGGCGACATGACGATGGCGCCGGTGCTGCTCGTCCCTAGCATGCGGGCGACGCCCAGGATGTAATCGATCGGGCTCTTCACCTTCTGGCGGTAGGCATGGGCCGAGAAGAAATGCCGCGACTTCAGGATCGTCCGCACCGTCACGCCCACATCGTAGTCTGCCTTCTGAAGATCTCTCGCCAACGGTTGGATCAAGGCGTCGGGCGGTGTCACGTTCTCATCGATCAGGAAAGCGTAGAGCTTGCGGACGAGAAACTTCGAGCAAGCGGGTTGTTCCAGCAGGATGCGAATGACATCGTCGCCGTCCCATTCGCCGGTTTGGCCGAGGATCTTCTTCGTGCCGTGATCGTGATCGTTGGAGTGGAAGACATATTTGGGATCGGGCTCTTGCGGGTTCGTCACATGCCAGCCCGTGAACGCCCGAGCCGCGTCCTGCACGTCTTTTTCGGTGTAGTTGCCGACGCCGAGCGAGAAGAGCTCCATGACTTCCCGGGCGAAGTTCTCGTTCGGGTGCGACTTCACATTCTGATTCGAATCGAGCCAGATGAGCATGGCGGCGTCGCGGCTCATCTCCCTCAAGAAGGGGCCGAACTTGCCGAGGGCGTACTTGCGGATCAGGTCGTTCTGCCGCTGCATCAGCCGGGCGTCTTTGATCTTGGCGATGCTGGTGGCGAAGTGGTTATGCCAGAAGAACGTCAGCCGTTCATGGATGGGCTCGGCGCCGTTGAGCATCCGCTGGAGCCAGTCGACGCGGATCTGGATCGCCCCGGCGGGAAGAGTCGGATTCTGTATCGGTGCAGGTTTCGCCGGAGTTTCCGCATTACTGAACATCCGCTCAAGGGTGGCGTCGAGGCCGTCCCGGATCGCGTTCTGGAGCTCGACCGGCGTAGCGCCGAACCCGGCCCGTCGATAGAGATGCCCAGCCCAACGTGCGTCGAACGGATCGGCTCCGCTCGGCTTCCAGGAGGCCCATTCCTCGGCGGGATTGAGTTTTTCAGGCGGCAGCGGCTTCGAGTTGTCCATATGACACCCATGCCAGCAAGATAGGATTTCGATACTTAGACGGGCGAGAATCGGACGCGCAACTGAATTTCAGAAACTCTGGGGGCCATTCTCACTTTCGGCCGATACTTTTTCCAGCAGGAATTGTTAGATACTTGTTTCTTGCACTGGCGACTCGTTCACGCTATGATCATCCTCTGATCGTGCATTACCCCGCGACCGCCTTCCATCGGCCCCCACGGCCGATTCCTACCCGGGCGGTCCATTTGGATTTCGTTCAGGAAGTTATTGATGCTCACCATCTCACACGGGAATCGCGGCCTTGATCGCCGTTCGTTTCTCACGGTTGGCAGTCTGGGCCTCGGCGGGCTGGCATTGCCCGGCCTTCTGGCCCGCGCGTCGACGCCGGAAGCACTCAGCCTTGCCACGGGCAAGTCAGTCATCTTCCTGTTCCAGCAAGGCGGTCCCAGCCAGTTCGAAACCTTCGACCCGAAAGTGGATTCTCCCGCAGGCATGCGCACGATCACGGGCACCACGCAAACTTCGCTTCCCGGCGTTCATTTCGGCGACCACATGCCGCAGCTGGCGAAACTCGCGCACAAGTTTTCGATCGTCCGCTCGTTCCAGACGAACAACGGCGGACACAATATCCAGCCGATCGTCAGCCCGGACTCCCTGAACGCCAATATCGGTTCGCTGTTTTCGAAGGTGGTCGGCGCGACTCGCCAAGCCACTGGAATGCCGACCAATGCGGTCCTCTTCCCCGAGGCGGTCTGCAACGACGTCTTGAAGGGCAAAGCCCGCGGCGACATTATCGCGACGGGAACACTCGGTTCGAACTACGCCCCGTTCATCCCGGGCGCCGGAGGCCAGCTTCAGTTGAACCTGAAGCTCAACCTGCCGAAAGATCGGCTCGCCAGCCGCTCCGAACTCCTCGATCAACTGAACGATCTGAGCAGTCAGGTCGAAACAGCCAACGATCAGAAGATGGTCGATCACCTGCAAAAGCAGGCCTACCAAGTGCTGCTCAGCGGCGGCGTGGCCGAGGCCCTGGACATGGCCAAGGAAGACGCCAAAACACTGGCCCGTTACGAGACGAGGAGCTACGCTCGCGCGGATAACTGGAGCAAGGTCAGCCGCGGAAAAGCCGGCATGTATACGGGTCATTCGAAAGCCATCGGCAAGCAGCTGCTACTGGCCCGCCGCCTCTGCGAGGCCGGCTGCGGCTACGTAACCATCCACGACGGTTACGACGGCGTTTGGGACATGCACGCTGACGGCAACAACCTGAACGTCAAGGACGGTATGGAGGCGGTCGGCCTGAGCTTCGATCATGCCGTGGCCGCGTTCATTGAGGACATTGAAGCCCGCGGCCTGCAAGATAAGATCATGCTCGTCTGCTGCGGTGAAATGGGCCGCACTCCAAAGATCAACAAGAATGGCGGCCGCGATCACTGGGCCAAACTCGCCCCGCTGCTCGTCTATGGCGGCGGCACCCCGGCCGGGCAGGTCATCGGCCGCTCGAACCGCGACGGCGGCGAACCGGCTACCGACCCCTTCACGCCGAAGCACTTGATCTCGACCATCCTGCACACCCTGTTCGATGTCGGCCGGCTCCGCGTCACGCCCAGCCAGGTTCAGATCGCCAAGCTGGCGGAACACGCGACGATTAACGGGATCAACTGATCTTCGATCATTTGAGAAACACTCCGCCGCTTGCGGCGTCGCGCTAAAGCTAGTAGCGCGACGCCGCAAGCGGCGGAGTGTTTTTTCACGTCTACCGCAGCGGCAGCGGTTCCGGCGGGAAGAGGATCACGGGCGGCGGCGACCCACGCGGGCGGTTCATCGAGATGGCCGCCTGGGTCGGCAGCACGGTCATGGGGGCCACGGTGTTCAAGGGGATGGGATCGCCCAGGCGGGCGGGCGGCTGTTGTTGGTTGCGGTCGCCGAACAGATCGCCATCACGGCCCATCGACGTCGACACGCCACGGCTTACCGGGCTGGGGTCGAGGATCGGTTGGACGGGCGGTGCACTCTGGCGAACCATCAAGGCGGCTTCAGGTGTCGGCAACTTGGCGATGGCCGAGTTGCGGCCCTTACGCAGGTAATCGAGCCAGGCTTGTTCCAGGTCGTCGACGTTTTTGTAGCGATAGTAGGTCTTGGCCGCTTCGTCCCAACCGAACTGCATGCCGTGACCGACGAAGTTCAGGAAGGTCTGCCGGTCGCCGGCTTCGATGAGGAACTTGCTGACCGAATAGCCCTCAGCGTAGAGCACCATCACATCGCTCGGATAATCCTTCAGATTGAAGAGACGGCGAAGCGGCATGCCCCGGCCCGCATTGAGAATGTCGCGACACATGCGGTCGTGGCGGGTGCGTTCGAGTTCATCTTCGGAATAGACCGAGCCGCCCTCGTCAGCCCAGCGGGGCACCGGTCGTCGGAAGTGGTGGGCTAGCACGGTATGGGTGATCTCATGAGGCAGGACGCTGTTCCGCAGGCGGTCGAGCGGTCCTTCGATGAACATCGTCTGATAGACCTGGCCTTCGGGGAACGTGAACGACGTGGCCCCTTTGGCGCCGCCCATGGTGACCGTGATCCGCAGTGGACAAGGGGATGACCAGCGCGGCATCTCCTGGCCCAGCCAGTCAAGTGCCTTCTGTTTGCGGTACTGTTCCGCAAGCTTACCGAACTCCTGGGCAAGTTCCTGGGTCGCAGCTTCAACTACAAAATTGCTGGTTCGCACCGTGGCCGCATGGCCCTGGGACGCAGCCAGCAACGCAAAGCTCAGAGCAGTCAAGATGCTTCCGCGGGTCGCCATACCCTCAACCTCCCCAACCCGACCTGCTTGCCGAAATCCACTCGGCGTGAGGTCGAGATGACCAGTCGAACAACTCTAACCGCAAAACATGAGCCGAGAGTGGAGCTTCAATTAAAAAAGCTGGATAAGGGCTGCCGAACGCAAGACTCGTGCGGTAGTTACGGATCGCGGCGCGTGATGGGATTGCAGGGCTTCGCGAATCGGAATTGTAATTTCTACCCGCTGAACTTGGAGGAATCACCACGATTGTAAAGATGACCAGGCGGAGTTGGCGGATGGGGTGGATTCTGACGATTCCGCTTGATTGACGCGCCCTGGCAAACCGCGGGGTTGAGTTCAGCTTGATCGATTTTGAGGGATGGCATAGGATGCTCGGTCTACGCCCTCAATGCTGGATTTGCTGAACCTGCTGGTCCGGGTAAGGAGACCCCTTATGTGCCGTTCTCTTTCCATCCTCGCCCTGTTCGCCCTGCCGACGTTCGCCATCGCCGAGCCGATGTCGTACAGCGGCAACAAATCCGCGCTCTGGGTGAATCCGCAAGGCGGCGTCACCAGCGGCGCAGGGACAGCCGAGCTGATGCTCGGCACCAACAACCACGCCAATCTTCGTTGGTGGGGATACGACACGTTCACGGCAGTCGAGGGCCAGCCGTTTCGGCTCGGCAAGTTCTACCTCTGGAGTGGCGATCCCACGAATATCCCCTACGGGGTCACGTTGCGGATGAACCTCGATTTTGTGCAACCGCATCTCGGATCGGCTTCGCTTGATTTTGCCACCCAGATCTCCCAGAATGGCGATCTGCTCACGGCTACCTTCGACCAGGGCGGCAAGTCGACCTTCACGGCAGCCAATGGGAAGACATACCAACTCGAGTTCCTGGGTGTCTCCGACAATCTCGATGCACCGACCGGGTTGCGGTCGACGCTGACGACCGCTTCGTGTGAAGAGAACTACGTCTTCGGTTGGGGACAATTGTCGGAACTCGACCCGTGCCCGCCGCAGGTCCCGGAACCGAGCACCATGGCCCTCGGCCTGCTGGGCCTCGGCCTCTTGGCACTCCGACGGCGCTTTGGCACGTCACAACCGGGCTAGAATTGATATCGAGGGTTGCGCGCCCCTCTCCGCAAACCCTTCGAGTCGCGGCTAACGGCCGCGACTATTTCTTCCCGGCCGCCAGGGCGAATGCCTGCACGTCTTCGAGTAGCTTCAGCAAGTCCTCGTTCACTTTTTGAAACTCTTCAAGCATCTTCTTGCCGGTCTCGTCCATGGCGGCATCCTTGATTTTTCGCAGTTCGTCGGCGAACCGAGTCGTCACTTCCACCGCGGCGATCTGCATCTTGTTGACGGCCAGCCAGTCGCCGACCGCTTTGCATTTTTCAAATGATTTGCGAGCGTTGCCCAGATTGTCCCGTACCTCAGCGGGCGTCGCCAACCGGGGCCAGGTATGCACGATGAATTTGCGTGCGTCATCATGGGCCATGTCGGCGAGCTTTCCTTTCCACGCAAACTTCAGGTGCTGATAGGGACCCTCGATCAGGGCTTTTGCCGCCGGCTCATCCTTCGCGGCCGCTAACGCCTCTTCGTATTTCGCGAGAGCCTGATCATACTCAGCCTGCGTGATGAGCAAGCGCGCCGCCCGCACAAGGTCTTCGACTTGCTTGCGCGAGGCGAGTACCTTGGGATCGTTCTCCTCATCGATCGCCTTCTGCAACGCCAAGAGATGTTGACGCAGTTCTTCTTGCTTGTCGAGCAGGATCTTCAACTGCTGCTCGCCATCGACGAGTGAACCCGCGGACTTGGGGGCTTCTTTCGCGACGCGATCTTTCAAACCGTCCAGTTCCTCGCGAAGTTCGTTGGAAAGCCGATCGAGGAGCTTGATGACAGCTTGCCCGCGTGTTTTGGCCTCGGCCTTCTTGCCGGCGAGTTCGAGTGCCGTCATGTCCTGGAAGCAGCGGACCTGGATGAGCCGACTATCGGTGATCCGCGTCAACATCCCGCGCCGCTCGGAATCGATTCGATCAAGAAGTTCCGCGGCCGGGTCAAGCCGGACGACGCGGGTGGCCACTCCGTCGTCTAGAATTTCAACCGGCATGCGAGCAAGCCGTCGATTGCCGAGGAGCACGCGAACGAAGGCGACATTTTCGTATGAGCCTTTCGAAGCAAACACGCCGCCTTGTTCGATCGCCAACTCGGCTTCCTTGTCGCCCCCGGGATAATCCTTCGAACCGACATGGACGCTGAGGGCCGTCCCTTTCTGGGGCGCTCCGCTGGGGTCGAGCAAACGGAGCCGCAACGGCGCCTTGACGGTTCCGAGTTTGACGCAACGGAAGCCGACCAGACCTCGAGCTTTTAACGGATCTTCATAACGGTGGAAGATCTTGCATTCGACGATGCCGTCTTTCGGCGCGGCCACGACCCGGAGCAAGACGCCATCGACTCGTTGGCCGACGCGGACAGTCTGGGTCTTGGCTGGTCCCTTCACGGGTGTTGGGATCCGCCGGCGTTCTTCGGCTATTTGAACGAGCGCGAAGACTTCACCCGGTTTGACCCAGCGGTCCACGTTATCGAGTAGCCCACCCTTGATCTTGAGAAACGCCCGTTCCCCTGCCCCTTCGGGTTCAAGCGTGGCGACCAGCCCAAAATCCTGACCGACTATAAGTCCAGCTAGCCGGGTCACGAAACCACGGTCATGCGTTTCGACCTTGCGAACAAGCGGCGTGACGAAGCCAGTGGCGCCATCATGCTGGCGAGCGCGGAGGGTATATTGGCCATCGGCGAAGTCGATGGTGATAAAGTGCGTCTTACCGACGCCCAGTTCGTTGAAGGTTTCAAGACCATCAAGGCCCTTCTCGTCGGCCAGTTTCCAGAGTGCTGGCCAAGTATCCTTTTTGACGGATGTGAGGTCCACGACTTCAACGGTCCCCAACTTTCCGATAGCGGCCGACAGGTCGTTCTGAAGTTCACGGCGCAGTTCCCGTTTGAAAAAGTCGGTGAAAAGCGGATGGTCGCCGAAGCGGAGGACGACTTGGAGTTGATAGGGGGTCTTCATCTCCGGATCGACCGCGGAGAATCCCGGAGCCGCGATGGCGAGAACGAGAGCTAATGTAAGGATATTTCGCATGGCGGAATTATATCACGCTGGGATCGACCAGAGTGAGGGCTGTGTTGCCATTCCGCGATGAAATGAAAGAAGCCCGCACTTTCGTGCGGGCTTCTCGTGGTTTATTCAACCAAACTTAGTTACAGCCGCCGCAGGAAGCTGCGACGCCGCAAGAGGAACCGCAACCGCTGGAGCAACCGGTCGAGCAGCTCTTGTGGCCGAAGAGCTTGAAGCCGCCGAAGAGCTTGCAGCTCTTGCCGCAACCGGTGTCGCAAGCGTTGCCGCAAGCGTTGGCGTCGCCGCAGCCGTTGCCGCAGCTGTTCGAGGCCGGGACGTCCTTCTCAACCCAGTGGCAAACCTTCTTCGTGCCCTTGACCGTTTCGCAGACCGCTTCGCAGGTCGTGACGCAACGGGTGGCCTGGTAGGGAACCGAGACCTGACGGCATTCCGTGTAGGTCACGGTCTTGCACTCGGGAACGCAGGTCACCTTCGTGACCGGGCACTGGATGCATTCGGTCACACACTGGTAGGTGCAAACCTTCTTGCAAACCGGGACGCATTCCTTGACGAGCTTGGTGCGGCAAACCGGGACGCATTCGGTCGTGCAGCTAATCTTGAGCTTCTTCACTGTCTTGGGGCAAGCGCACGGATCGCAGCTGGGCACTTCGCAGCAAACCCAATCGCAGCTGATCTTCTTCTTGCTGACCATTTCCGTGACCTTTTCGCACTTCCACTTGGTCACCATCTCGGTCTTCTCTTCCCAAATCGGGACCTTTTTGGTCACGGTTCGGCTTTCCATCACCGTCGTGCAAACCTTCTTGTACTCGGTGACTTGCTTGGTCTTCACTTCCGAGACCGTCTCGCACTTGTAGGCGGTGTAGGTCTCTTGCTTCGTGACCGGCTTGTACACGGTTCGCGTGTATTCGCACGGTTCATCGACCCATTCGAGGACCTTTACTTTACAGGTCGTCGGACAGGCGGGGGCACACGCGTCGGAGGCATTGGCCATAAACGGGGCCAGAGCCAGGAGCGCACCCGCATACAGGAATTTGCGCAGGCCTTTAACGAACATCTCTGTCTCCTTGAACATTCCAAAAGGGGTCGCCCGTGGTCGTCGTCTGCATTCGACTCCGAATGCAAGTCCCCGACACCAACGTTCGACATGCACTGGACTATGCATGATTTCGGCGAAATGGCAAAGATAGCTAGATTAGAAAGTCTGCGAATCCCTGAGAAACAGGTCGGCCTTTATCGCTCACCCGGCTCACGCGCATTTTGCGGGGTGGGAAGGCGTGCCGGTCTACCCCGGTTCGGTTGTGCGGCCCGGGTAATTTGTGCGTGCGCTTTCTCGCCAGAACCGGCTCTGAGCCGCCAGTAAACGCCCGGAATCAATGCACACGCGCCCAGCAATATACAACAGATTGAGCGCCTCACAAAACTCAACCGACTTCGTTGAAACTAGGACTGATGAAGGAACGGGAACTGCCTGCTGACGCAAACGACCGTGAAATCCTGGCTGTTAAGCCAGATTTCACGAGTCTTGTCCACGAACACTGGGATGCGGTGTTTCGCTTGGCTCGCACCCTGGCCGGCAACGACCACGCGGCCGAGGACCTGACCCAGGAGACGTTCCTGCGTGCCATGTCGCGTTATCAGGCATTTGTCGCGGGTACGAACCTGCGGGCCTGGCTGCTGCGAATCGCGACGAATGCTTGTTTCGATGAATTGCGGAAGCGGAAACGGGCCAGGCCGCAATCGCTCGAACAGGAAGTGCCGGGACAGGACGCCCCGCCCGAGCACCGGCTTGAAACCGCGGAGCAAGCTGCCCTGGCCAAAGCCGCGCTCGAGGATCTATCTGAATTGACGCGGCTGGTGTTCCATCTGCGAGTTCAGGAAGAGTTGTCCTTTCGCGAGATTGCCGAGCTGGCGGAAACGACCGAGCAATCAGCCCGCTGGCACATGCATCACGCCCGCACGAAATTGTTGGCCCGCCTGGAGGCGACGCCTTCCCCACGAGATGACCGATGACTTGCGACGACACCCGAGAATGGCTGCTGAGCTGCGACCAACCGACAGTGGGTTCGGCGGAGGCACTCGCGCATCTCGAAACGTGTCCCGCTTGCCGGCAGGTTCAAGCCGGCATTGTGCGGATCGAAGAGAACTGGCGTGCCCGGCCGCTGCCAGCACGTTCGCAGCAGGCGAAGCACGCATTTCTGGAACGTTTGGCGACTCCTGCTCGCCCCGAAGCGAAGCGTACGCGCCGCTTCGCTGTACCGTCCTGGGTCATGGCTGCCGCCGTGTTCCTGGTCGTGGGGTCGGGCATTCTTTTCTTTTGGCCGACTCAGCAAGTGGAAGCTCATCCCGATGTCCTCGATCAATTGATCGAGTGGAATCTCCAGATGAGCGAGGCGTCGACTGCCGCCGACCGCAAGCGAATCTACCGGGATCGCCATGAACTATTGAAGCGATCACTGAAGCAGGCCCGGCTGAATCAGCAGGAACATGATCTTGGCGAGAGCTTGCTTGACAACGGCGCCTGGATGGCGGACAACGAGGATCCGGTTGAAGAACTGCAACGGTTCAATCAAGTGGCCGACCGCCTTCTGGAACATGTGCATTTCGCATCGACGGATGCCCCAAGTTCCGATCGATTCGCTCGCAATTTTCGGATGGTCAGCGAACGTGGCATCGAACGCGGCTTTGATCGGATCAAGCCGGAAAAGATCGTCGATCCCGAGCATAAGGTCAAGTTCATCAAGCTAATCAAGGCGGACGCGGAACGGATCGCCAAGATCATCAACATGGTCGATTTGACGCCGGACATCACGACCCGCGAATTGAAACGCGCACTGGAACTGTCCAACAAGCGCCACAAACCACGCAAGAATCCCGCACCGTGAACATTCCCGCGTGCCCTCCGTGGGTGCGCCTTTTTACTCTCTGAATCGTTGGAGTTCGAACCATGAAGAAGTTTCTGCTGACATCCACCCTGGCACTCTTCGCCTTGACGGTGAGCCATGCGGTCGCCGCTGATGACGCCGACAAGAAACGGGATCGCCTCGGCCTTGAGCCCGAAGCCCTGTTCAAAAAGCTCGATGCCAACAACGACAGCAAGCTGACCAAGGACGAGTTCGCCAAGGTCATCGAGGAGATCCGCGCCAAAGGCGAGAAAGCCGGACAAATCGCCGACCGACTGAAAGACAAAGTCGACGAGATCTTCGCGAAGCTCGATGAAGACAAGAACGGCAATCTCAACCTCGAAGAGACCAAGAAATTCGATGTGATGACGGCCGTCGGCCGAAAATCGTCGATCCAGGACCTCGAAGCGACTTTCAAGAAACTGGACGCGAATAACGACAGCAAATTGACCAAGGAAGAGTTCTTGAAGGTCATCGATGAGCTCGCGGCCGGCAACGCCGACAAGGCCGCCAAGCTTGCGGAGAAGGTCAAGCCGACCCTCGACGGCAAGTTCGGCGAGCTTGATGCCGACAAGAATGACACGTTGAATCTCGAAGAGTTCAAGAAATTCAACCCGCTGGGCGAGCGCAAGAAGAAACCGACCTCGACTCCGGATTTCACCTTCATCGCCGCCAAGGCCAAGAAAGGCGCGACCGATCTGGACGCCGCTTTCAAGAAGCTGGACATGAACAACGACGGCAAGCTGAGCAAGGATGAGTTCGCCAAGGTCAGCGAGAAAACCAAGAAGAAAAAGAAGGCCGTCGACGCCGCGAAGGTTGCCAAAAAGGCCACGAAGAGCAAGGGGGAAATCGATGAGGCATTCACCAAGCTCGCCACGGACAAGGACGGATCGCTGAGCCTGGAAGAGTTCAAGAAGTACGAAGCGCCGGCCAAGAAGAAAAAGAAGGCGTGAGTCTTGATTGTCGAATCACGACATGAGGCTTCCGGAATTGAGTGCCTGGGCGCTCGGTTTCGGAAGCCTTTTGTATTTCAGTCTCCTCCAATTCCGACCGGCTAATTACAACTCTCCGATTCCATCTCTGGAACTTCCGCTCGTTTCACATTCAATATCCCTTCCCGTGTGAGGTCCTTCCATGCGTAGCGATATTCCCGTGATGATCTCGGCCGAGCGGATCCAGCAACGGGTCGATGAACTGGGTCACGAGATCGCGTCCGTCTATCAAGGGCGCCCGATCACGATCGTCGGGGTTCTCACGGGTTGTCTCGTCTTCCTGGCCGATCTGATTCGCCGGCTCGATTTCCCCCTGAAGATCGCCCTCGTCCAAGCGTCCAGTTACCGTGGCGCCGCGACGACGCCAGGCCAGCTTCACGTTCAGGACGAATTGCTCCCCGATTTGAACGGCCGGCATATCCTCTTACTCGACGATATTCTCGATAGCGGCCAGACTTTGCACTATATGGTCGAGCACCTCCGCAAAAACGGGGCGGCCACTGTCCGTGTGGCAGTGCTTTTACGCAAACTCGGCCGGCAAAAGGTCGCCCTCGAGCCGGACTTTCGTGGCTTCGACATCCCGGATGAGTTCGTCGTCGGCTACGGCCTTGATTACAACGACGAGTACCGCAATCTGCCGTTCATTGGTATGCTTCCACCGGATTCTCGCTGAACAGTCTCGCACAAGGAATGCATGCGTTCAATCCTCCAGATTCTGCCAAGTTTTGATGCGCATGGGCATGTTCGCCAGGCCACGTTGTTGGCGACTACCCTGCCCGGCGAGCGTTTCACGCTGCGCTGCATGAGCCTCAAGGGATCGGGATTGTTCGAACCGACTTGGCGAGAAGCGGGGATCCCAATTCTCGGCACCCCGCGCCAACGTTGGTTCGATCTCGACGAGATTCATCACCTTCGCAAACTGCTGGAGAACGATCGTCCCGATCTGATTCACGTCTGGGGCCTGGAAGGTCTCGCCCGTTTGTGGTGGGCGACCCTCGGCCGCCGTTCCCTATTGCCGCCGCTGGTCGCGTCGTTGCATCCGACGATGCTCAAGAAAAATCATCTTCGACTTGTCGATCGCCGGCTGTTCAATCAGGTGCGAACCTTTGTCGTCGCCAGTGAGACTGACAAGCAAGCATTCGAGATCGCCGGAATCGCGCCAGGGCGACTCCGTGTGATTCGTCCCGGTGTGCCGTTGCCGGAATCGATCATGACGCCAGCGGAGTTTCGCGCACGCCATGGCATTACAGGTCGAATTTTCATGGGGGTCGGTCACATTCAGACTCCCGCTCGATTCTTGCATGCCGTCTGGGCCTTCGAAATGTTAAGCATGATCGACAAAAGTCCGCATTTGGTTTTGATCGGCGACGGTCCCGCTCGCAAACGGATGGCATCGACATTCATGATCTCGGACAGTTCGGGCATGGGAGTGCATTTTCTCGGTGAGACTCCTCAAGCGGCCTCGCTCTTGCTGAACGCGGATATCGTTCTCGTTCCCCATCAACACCAGGGCGGCACCCATGCTGTCCTGGAAGGAATGGCGGCGGGCAAGCCCGTCATCGCCTCCGATCTGCCACATTTGCGCGAATTGATCCGTCCGGACGAGACGGGAATCCTGGCAAAATCGGGCGATCCACCGGGCTTGGCCCGTGCCATGATGCGAATGCTGGAGAACGAAGAACGCGGCCGGCAACTGGGCGAAGCGGCTCGTGCCGACGTCGTCCGCCGCTTCCCGCTCGCCGGCATGACCGACGCGTTCGCGGCGCTTTACGATGAAACGTCGGCATGATGATACGTATTGACAATCATCAATCTGTGCCTACTTTTTTCGCTTTTGACAGGTATCTACTTTCCCTTGCCACACTATTCAGGCACAATACCAACACCCTTCTATGAGGTCGGCCTGGTGCCGGAGCTTGGACATGCGCGACGTTTTGACCGTGATCTTGGCCGGCGGCAAGGGCACTCGCCTCGAACCTCTCACACGAGATCGAGCCAAGCCCGCAGTTCCGTTCGGCGGCCAGTACCGCATCATCGACTTCACGTTGTCGAATTGCATCAACAGCGGCCTGCGCCGGGTCATCGTCTTGACGCAATACAAGGCGCGCAGCCTGGATCGCCATATCCGGCAGGGTTGGAACTTCTTGCCGACGGAGATGGGTGAATCGGTCGAAGTGCTGCCGCCGCAGCAGCGTATCGATGAGCACTGGTATCAGGGCACGGCCGACGCCATCTACCAAAACATCTACAGCCTGGAAAAAGAGGAGAAGAGCTACACCCTCATCTTGGGGGGCGATCACATCTACAAGATGGACTACAGCCAGATGATCCGGGCTCACTGCGAGAAGGGGGCCGACCTGACCATCGGCTGCATCCCGGTCCCCCTGGCGGAAAGCAATCAATTCGGCGTAATGCAGATCGAAAGTGACGGTCGCGTCGTCGGTTTCGAGGAGAAACCGGCCACCACCAAGGGAATGCCTGATGATCCCACTCACTGTCTCGGATCCATGGGCATTTATGTGTTCCCCACCCGCCTGATGTTCGAATTGCTCTGCGAGGACGCGGCCCACCCAAACAGCAACCACGACTTCGGCAAGGACATCATCCCCACGATGATCCAGACGCATCGCGTCTTCGCCCATCGCTTCCGCGACCGCAACAACAAGGTAGAACCGTACTGGCGCGATGTCGGCACGCTCGACGCCTACTACCAGGCCAATATGGATCTCGTCGACGTTTCTCCCGTGTTGAATCTTTACGATCACGAATGGCCGATCCGCACGCTGCAACCCAACTCTCCATCCCCGAAGTTCGTCTTCTGCGGTGAAGGCCCCCCGGGCATCGCCCGCCGCGGCGAGGCCCTCGATAGCATGGTCTGCCAGGGCTGCATCCTCTCCGGCGGCCACGTCTGGCGCAGCATCCTGTCGCCGGACGTCCGCGTCAACAGCTACGCGGTCGTTGAGAATTCAATTCTGTTTGAAGGGGTCGACGTCGGCCGGCACTCGCGCATCCAGCGGGCCATCATCGACAAGAATGTGAAAATCCCACCCAACACCACGATCGGCTACGATCTCGAATTCGACCGCAAACGCGGCTTCACCATCACCGAATCGGGCGTCGTCGTCATCGCCAAGTCGGAACGGCCCGAGACGTTTTTGCGGGGATGAGCCTCAAGCGATCCCCACGCTCTCATCTTCCACTTCGGCCGGGCGTGTTGCCACGTCGACGCCCACTTTCACCGTGTGTTGACCGCCGCCCAGAATAACGCCCTTGATCGGGCTCACGTCATCAAAATCGCGGCCCCAGGCGAGGAGCAAGTGCTGGTCCGACGGGACCTGATTGTTCGTGGGGTCGAGGTCGATCCAGCCGAAACCGTGGCAGTAAATCGATACCCAGGCATGCGTCGCGTCGGCCCCCACGAGTCTCTTGCGGCCCGGGGGCGGCTTGGTGCTCAAATAGCCGCTGATGTACCGCGCTGCTAACCCCAGCGAACGCAGGCAGCCAATCTGGAGGTGAGCGAAGTCCTGACACACACCGCGGCGGTTGTGCAGCACTTCACGCAACGGCGTCGCCACCGTGGTTGCTCGCGGGTCGTATTTGAAATCGGTGTGAATGCGCCGAGTCAGATCGATTGCCGCTTGCAGGATCGGCAGGCCGCTCGGGAATGACGGCAACGCGTACTCGGCCAGTTCCGATCCACACTTGATGTATCGCGAATCATACACGTATTGAACCGCTTCCAGCAGAGGCGGGCTCGTATCGATCGGCAGCAGGTCGCGGACTTCTTCCCATGCCGGCGTCGTGGCCGGGTCGGGCGTTACCGATTCGGAAACATCAATGTCATGGGTCGCTTCGATGATCAGTCGGCGGTGCGACTTCTGGATCGCGAAGAAGCAGGCCGGGTTGCCGAAATAGTCGATCCGGTTCGCCATCACCTGTGGCTCGGGCGTGATGCGAAGGTCGGATTGCAAGCAAAGTTGATTGGCGACGTCGCGCGGCGTCAGGTGCGCCAGATTCTGGCACAGCGAGACCGGCTCGCTGTATTCGTACGTCGTGGTGTGATTCACATGATATTGCATGGCTCACGCTTCCGGCTCAGTCCCGACCAGGTGACGCGACGTTTGCAAGTGACTGAGATAGGTCTGGGTGATGGCGTCGGACAGGGCTGGCAGCGAACTCACGAGCCCACCCAAGAGCGCATCGAGCAGCGGTCGGAAGCCGGTCGGATCAGGTTGGGCGGTCAGGTCGATGTCCGCTAAACGGAGTTCGGCGAGAACCGACAGCATCAACCGTTGCTCGGGGCTCCGGCCGGGCCGGGTTGCGTCGCGCGGCAGGCGTTCGACGTCATCGGACAGGGCTGCGAGTTGGTAGACGAGGGAACGCGGGTTGGTCTCGTCCGCCAGCAGCAAGTCGAGCACGGCAGCGGTTTGCAGGCTGCCTTGATACCGCCGGCGGTAGGTCATCGAACTATCAGCGATTTCCAGGAGCGATTCGAGCAACGGGCCTTCATGCCCGTGCACCTGAACCAGCGTGTGGCGCACCAGGTTGATGGTGTAGAGCGAGCGTTCCAGTTTACGGCCGATGTCGAGGAAGCGCCAACCTTCGCCGCGCGTGACGCTTTCCATCGCCAACCCGCCGAATGCCGCCAGCGATAGAATCGTGCGATCGAGCCATTCGAGCTCAGTGCTCAGCGTTCGCGATCGACCCTTGTCGCGGAGGTCGCCGTTCGTCCCCGGGAAATGTCGATGCTTCGATGGCCGCACGTCGCCCAGGTCGGCGAGGACGCGCCACATGTCGGTCGAGATTCGATCCCGTACCGTTCCCGCCACGCGCGCCAGCGAGAGTAGCCCGGAGACCAGGCTTCCCGGTCGCTTGGCTTCGTTCATGACGGCGATGAGTTCGGCCTCGGGCGTGCCGGTATAGTCCTCGATCGGCCTGTCGCCGGGCCGGGCGCACACTCGCGCGAGAGCATGCATCAGGGCCGGGAGTTCGGGCACCTCCGCGGGGCCGGCTGTTTCAATCAACCGGCGTAGGATGACGCGGAGAATGCGCGTCAAACCGTCGGCGCGCTCGGCATAGCGGCCCAGCCAGTAGAGATTGTCGGCCGAGCGGCTCGGGAGATCGCCGCCGCCGCGGGAAAGCTCCACCGGCGTCCCCGGCGGACGCAGCAGGCTGAAATTGCTAACGAGGCCGGAAGAGAGAATCCAGGTGTCCTTGCTGCCGCCGCCACGCTGCATCGAGACGACCATGGTCTCGGGCGAGGCGCTCACGCGCGTGAGCCCGCCAGGCATGAAGGCGAACGAATCATCGCCCGTGGCCGTGGCGTAGACGCGCAAGACAAGATGCCGAGGCTGCAAGCGGTTGCCGGTCAGGACCGGCGCGGTCGAGAGGGCGAGACGCTCTTGCCCAACGTACTTGGAGGGATGGGCCCGAATTTCGAGTGCGAGATGAGCACGCTGCTCGCGACTGAGTTCGCCGCCGAAGACGGGCTCCATACGCATGCCGGCCAGGGCGGGTTTGACGACGAATTCACTGAGGTGGGCGATGACATGTTCGCGGGCTCGCGGGTCGCCGCACCACCAGGTCGGCACCGAGGGGAGCTTGAGTTCTTCTCCCAATAATTCGCGACATAGGGCGGGAAGAAACGCCAGCAGGGCCGTGGTTTCCATCAAACCGCTGCCGATGGCGTTGGCGATGGCGACGTTCCCGGCCCGCACGGCTTCCATCAACCCGGGGATGCCGATCGACGAATCCGGCCTTAGCTCCAGGGGATCGCAGTAGTCGTCATCAAGCCGGCGCAAAATGACGTCGACCGGCTGCAAACCGCCGAGCAACTTCAGGTAGACGCGATCATCGCGAACGGTGAGATCGCCGCCTTCAACCAGCGTGTAGCCGAGGTAGCGCGCGAGATAAGCGTGTTCGAAATAGGTCTCGTTAAACGGCCCCGGCGTGAGCAGGACGATCCGGGGGTTGTCGCGATTGTGCGGGGCAATCGAGCGAAGCGTTTCACGCATCGTGCGGAAGAAGATGGCCAGTCGATGGACCTGGCAATCGCGGAAGGCGTCCGGCAGCATGCGGGCGAGAACGATGCGGTTTTCGAGGGCGTAACCCGCGCCCGAGGGACATTGAGTCCGATCGCCGAGAACCCAGAACGCTCCGTCCGTCGAGCGTCCGACGTTGGCGGCATAGAGATGCAAGTAGCGCCGGCCGGGCGGCGTGATCCCATGACACGAGCGGAGAAAAGCGGGGTTGGCGAAGATGAGCTCCGGCGGCAGCAGGCCGCGCGCGATGGAAAGGCGAGGTCCGTAGAGGTCGTGCAGAATCGCTTCGAGCAGACGGCCGCGTTGGATCAGCCCGGCCTCCAGAAGCGACGATTCAGCGGAGCCAAGCAAGAGCGGAATGGGGTCGAGTTGCCAGGGGCGTTCCATGCCCCTCGGGTCGCCGTAGACGTTATAGGTGACGCCGTTCTCGCGGATGTGATGTTTGGCTTCGTCCCAACGTCGCGTGAGTTCGTGCAATCCCAGATGTTGCAACGACTTGAAGAACGGCTGCCACGGGGCGCGCGGCTCCGCACGATCGTCAAACGCCTCATCCAGCACCCCGGGATAGGGCGTATACCCAATCCATTCCGTTTCCGGAACCCGCGGCGGCGCTGGAGGCACGAGCAGTTCTTCACTTCCCATTATCGATGGAGAGATTCCGTCGCCGCAGTAGGCATGGTAAATCCAAATCTATCCTCCAGTATACCATGTCCGTTCATCTCAGGCGATGCGGAACGACCGTTCAACCGGCTGGACCGAGCCTCTTCAACCGGCAAACCCGGCGGGGCTTGGCGCAAATCAAGCGTGAACGGGCACTCCGGCTGGATCTCCGTCGCGGGCACCGCGATTTTCCCAGGCGTGTGGCCGAACGGGAAGAACCGGGAATGCCGGCGGCTCTCCGCTTCCGTGGCGTTGACGGGGAAGATCTCGTACGAACGCCCGCCGGGGTGCGAAACATGGTACTGACAGCCGCCGATCGACCGCCCGCTCCAAGTATCGCAGACATCGAAAATCAGAGGCGAATGCACCGGAATCGTCGGGTGCAAGCATGAGGGCGGTTGCCAGGCCCGGTAGCGGACAGCCGCCACGAATTCGCCGTTGACCCCGGTCGGATGCAACGGCACGCGCCGGCCGTTACAGAGGATGACATGCCGGCCGCCGATTAGCCCACGAACTTTCACTTGAACGCGCTCGACCGACGAGTCGACATAGCGAGCCGTGCCGCCCGCGGCGGATTCCTCGCCCAAGACGTGCCAGGGTTCCATGGCCTGGCGAAGTTCGAGATTGACGCCGCGATAGGTCACGCCGCCGATCGACGGGAAGCGGAATTCCATGTGAGGGGCGAACCACGATTTTTCCAATCGGTAGCCGGCCTGGGCTGTCTCGTCGAGCAGATCTTCGAAGTCCTGCTCCACGAAATGAGGCAGCATGAAGCGATCGTGAAGTTCCGTCCCCCAGCGTGCTAGTTTCTGGCGGTTCGGCGCCTTCCAGAAGCGGGCAATCAACGCCCGTAGTAGCAGTTGCTGCACCAGGCTCATCCGTGCGTGGGGCGGCATCTCGAACGCGCGGAACTCAACCAGTCCACGGCGATCGCCCGCCGCGTCGGGCGAGTAGAGTTTATCGATGCAGAACTCAGACCGGTGCGTGTTGCCGGTTACGTCGGTCAGCAGGTGCCGGAAGACGCGGTCGACGAGCCACGGCGGCGATTGGGCCGCGTCGGGGATCTGCTGGAACGCGATTTCCAGTTCATAGAGGCTGTCGTTGCGGGCCTCGTCGACACGCGGCGCCTGACTCGTCGGCCCGATGAACATCGACGAGAACAGGTACGAAAGCGACGGATGGTTGTGCCAGCAGCCGAGGAGGCTGCGGAGCAAGTCCGGCCGGCGCAGGACGGGCGAGTCCGCGGGGGTCGGCCCGCCGATGACGATATGATTGCCGCCGCCCGTGCCTGTATGGCGACCGTCGAGCATGAACTTCTCAGTGCTCAACCGGCAGAGATGGGCTTCCTCATACAGGATATGAGTCAGTTCCGTCATCTCTTGCCAGGTCTGCACCGGGTGGACGTTGACCTCGAGCACTCCCGGATCAGGCGTGATCATCAAGTGATTCAACCGATGATCGGAAGGCGGCTTGTAGCCTTCGATGAGCACCGGCAGGTTTTCGGCGGCCGCGACATCTTCGATCGCCGTCACGAGGTCGAGATAGTCTTCCAGGCAAGTGGCCGGCGGCAGGAAGATATGCAACCGTCCTTCGCGCGGTTCAACGCACAGGGCCGTACGTATGAGTTCCCCGGGCACTTCGGCCGCGACGTCGCCCGTGAATGGAGAGCGGACGTTCCGCGCCACGGCGCCATCGCGGTCAGCCTGATTCCGCCGTTGCTGGCGGGCAATGCGAGGCGGCAACGGCCCGCGCGGCGCGAACGGGTCTTGTTCGATCACCATCACGCGCGATTCGGGGGCTTCCCACGGCAGTGAGTCGAGCGGCAACCGATAGCCCATCGGCGAATCGCCGGGGACAAGGAAGAGATGCTCCCGGCGGAGGAACCAGGGACCGCTTTCCCAGCGCGGGCTGTTTTCGTCATGTTTTCTGCGAAGAGGCAACGTGTAACCGACGATGCGGTCGAGCCCCTGGTCGAAGATTTCGGCAAGCCGTTTGCGCTCCTCGACGTCGTCGAGTTTGCTCTTGAGCGGATCCACATTCGCCGGCAGGCGGCGTTCCCGCCACATGTAGTACCAGACGTCTTCGAAGGCGGGGATGCCGAACTTGGGATCGACCCCGAGCCGTTGAGCCAGCGCCGCAGTGAAGCGAACGGCTTCGGCGGGTCCATGGCCATAATGTTTGTCAATGTCGGCAATGAGCGAAGGATCGTTCCAGATCGGCTGGCCGTCACGCCGCCAGAAGCAGGCGTAGGCCCAGCGCGGCAGCGACTCGCCGGGATACCACTTCCCCTGACCGAAGTGAAGGAAGGCGCCGGGGGCGAAGCGATCGCGGAGCCGGCGCAGGAGTTCGTTCCCCTGTCGGCGTTTTTGGGTTCCGAGCGCCGTCGTGTTCCACTCCGGCGCGTCCCGTTCATCCAGTGAAACAAAAGTCGGCTCGCCGCCCATGGTCAGGCGAACGTCGCGTTTCTGCAAGTCTTCGTCGACCAGTTTGCCCAGGACGTCGATCGCTTGCCACTGCTCTTCCGTATACGGCTTCGTGACGCGCGGGGTTTCCAGGATCCGCGTGACCGACATGTGGAACTGGAAATCTTCCTCGACTCGGTCGGCATCGCCCAAAGCGGGGTCGGCCTCGAACATGAACGATCCGGTCACCGGGGCGGCGGACGTGGGATCCGCGGCACAGGCCAGCGGGATGTGGCCTTCGCCCGTCAACAGGCCCGAGGTCGGATCGAGACCGATCCAGCCCGCGCCTGGGAAATAGACTTCCGCCCAGGCATGCAGGTCGGTGAAATCTTTCTCGGGACCTGAAGGGCCATCGAGCGATTTGACATCAGAGGCCAACTGGATCAAATACCCCGAGGCGAATCGCGCGGCGAGGCCGAGATGGCGCATCGTCTGCACGAGCAACCACGCGGAATCGCGGCATGAGCCACTGCCCAGCGTCAGGGTTTCTTCGCACTTCTGAACACCGGGTTCGAGCCGGACGACGTATTTCACCGCATCCTGAATGCACCGGTTGACGGCCACGAGGTAATCAACACTGCGGATGTCTTTCCGGCGTTGACTCTCCACGAGTTTCTGAAGCAGCGGTCCAGCGGGCTCGCACTCCAAATAAGGGGCGAGTTCGCGGGCCAGACCCGGTTCGTACTCGAAGGGGCAGCGTTCCGCGCTCGGTTCGATGAAAAAATCGAACGGGTTGTACGGCGCCATTTCGACGACGAGATCGACCTCGACGAGCAGCCGTTGACCGGGCTTGAGGAAGACCACACGGGCCTGATAGTTGCCGTAGGGGTCTTGCTGCCAGTTCAGGAAGTGGGGCGCCGGTTCGACACGTAGCGAGTAACTGATGATGGGCGACCGGCAATGCGGCGCCGGTCGAAGGCGGATGACATGCGGCTGGAGCGTGACCTGACGGTCGTAGGCATAGTGCGTCTTGTGATTCAACGCCACGCGGATGGCCATGGTGTGTCTCTATTCGAATAACTCAAACTACGTCCATCTCGAAACGCGCAGCTAGGCTTTTGCCGAGTATCTGCGCGCTCGGAGTATCACCCTACTCATTTTCCCAAGGGGAATTTGAGTCCAAATGACTCTAGTTCCGTCATGAATCATTCAAGTCAGGAGAGGAACCGTCACAACCGTCACGCCTCGACCAGGCGAGCTTTGAGAGGCGGGGGTTCGACCCGTACGTCGAAGTACGTTCGGTGAATCGCCTCGCCGATTTCGTGGATATTGTTGACGACTTTCGTCAGCACCTGGTGAAGCCCGATGCGGATCACTTCACTGACGCTCATGCCGCCCAGCCAGTCCGCCAATTCCGAAAGCAGGCGTTCGACGTCATTGCCTGCCTGACCTCGAGCTCGTCCGGAAATCGCGTAAGCGGCTTTCAGACATGCTTCGAGGCAGAAAGTAATTGAGCGCGGAAACTGCGGGTCGAAGATCAAAAAATCGGCAACCTCGACACCCGTATCCGCCTGGAAACGGACCTTCTTATGGAACGGTTCGTATCCCGAACAACTCGTCAGGATCGCGACCCATTGGGCATTGTCAATCGGCGTGCCGATCGCGTCAGTCTTCGGCAACAGGATGTGATACTTGACATCCAGGATGCGAGCCGTTTGGCTGGCGCGTTCGAGATATTTCCCCAGTTGGAAGAACTCCCACGGTTCGCCGTGGAGCATCGTGCCGTCGGCAATGCCGTGGACGAGCTGATTGATGCGCCGCACCTGGCTGTAGAACTCGTTGCGATTGCCGTCGTACAAGGCCTTCGTCGTGGGACTTTGGAGCCATAGATGATAGTAGTTCAATCGCTCCCACATCTCCGCGCTGATGACTTCGCGAATGATGCGGCCATTCTCGCGGGCCGCGCCGATTGATGTGGCGATGCTTGAACCGTTCTTGATTTCCCAGGTCATGTACTGTTGGACCGTTTCCGCCTCGGCGGCGGCCGGCATGTCGTAGATGCCGCTGATGATCAACAGGGGCCGCCACTGGAGATCATGCGGGACATCATAATCGAGAAGGAGCGTGTGGTTGACTTCCAGTATGCGGGCGGTGTTCTCCGCTCGCTCCAGGTATCGGCTCAGCCAGCAGCAATGTTCCGCAACGCGGGAGATCATCGGCCGTTCTCCATCACCCACGTATCCTTGCTGCCGCCCCCTTGGCTTGAGTTGACCACCAGTGAGCCCTTCACCAGTGCTGTTCGTGTCAGCCCGCCGGGGAGCACCCACGACGATTGCCCACTCACAATATAGGGGCGAAGGTCGACGTGCCGCGGAGCCGGGCCTTCTTCGGTCCACGTGGGACAAGTCGAAAGAGTGACTACATGTTGAGCAATGTAGTCGCGTGGATTATCTTTGATCTTCTCACGGAATTCGTCGCGCTGAGCCTTTGTTGCAACATGGCCCATCAGCATGCCGTAACCGCCCGATTCGTTGACTGCCTTCACGACCAGTTCGTCGAGATGGTCGAGCACATAAGCGCAATCCTTGGGCCGGGCGCAGATGAATGTCGGCACATTCAGCAGCAGCGGTTCCTCGGATCGATAGAACCGAATCATGTCCTCGACGAAGGGATAGATGGCCTTGTCGTCGCAGACACCCGTTCCGACGGCGTTGGCGAGCGTGACGTTGCCGGCCCGATAAGCGTGGAACAAGCCGGGAACGCCCAGCATGCTATCCTTTCGGAAAACGTCGGGATCGAGGAAGTCGTCATCAAGACGGCGGTAGATGACGTCCACCCGTTGTGGACCCTGTGTCGTTTTCAGGTAAACCTTATCCTCGTGAACGAATAAATCTTGCCCGAGGACGAGCTCGATGCCCATGTGGCGAGCCAAAAAGCTATGTTCGAAATAGGCCGAGTTATAGGGACCCGGCGATAGCACCACCACGCACGGCGGATCGCCCGCGCCTTCCGGGGCCACGGATCGCAACGCATCGCGTAGACGGTGCGGGTAGTCTTCGACTCGGCGGACCTTGCAGCGTTGGAACAACTGGGGGAAGACCTTCTTCATCACCGCCCGGTTTTCTAGCACGTAACTGACGCCCGAGGGGGTACGGCCATTATCTTCCAAGACGCGGAACACCCCGGCCGCGTCACGAATCAGGTCGATGCCGCAAACATGGACGTACTGCTTTTGCGCGGGGGTGAAGCCGATCATCTCCTTGCGGAAGCCCTTGGAGCCGAGCACGAGCTCTTCGGGAATGATCTTCTCTTTGAGGATGCGCTGGTCGTGGTAGACGTCGTAAAGGAACTGGTTGAGGACGTCGATCCGTTGGAGCAAGCCGGCTTCAATCTTCGTCCATTCCGCCGAAGCGACGGGACGCGGGATCAGGTCGAAGGGGAAGATCTTCTCAACGCCTCGGAGATCCGAATAGACGGAGAACGTGATCCCCTGATTGACGAAGGTGAGGTCGGCCCCGGCCCGTTTGTTCTGGAATTCGTCGTCCTTGAGAACGCCGAGAGACTCCAAGATGGATCGGCAATGAGAGTGAGGCTGTCCCGACTTTTCGAAAAGCTCGTCCCAGGCAGTTTCATGGGGAGCGTAGCCCGAGAACAAAGGCAGGGGGCCTGCCTTCTTCTCCGACGACATGAATTGACTACCCTGCCCTCCCGAGAGAGTTTGGAGCATGGGAACCTCTTATCGATCGAAGCGTGTACAAACATCAGGATTCTGAATCTGCCAGCGTGTCGTCGAAATGAGCAATTTTGATGCCTTCACGCAACGCCCTCGTCCGTTTTCGTCCCTACCCTTGATAGCGTATGGAGAAATCGTGATCGCGCGGTGCGATTAATTCAGCGGTGTCAACTTGTCACGCCCGTGAAGCGAGCACGAAATGCCGCGCTTGTAATCGTCGACTCGCTTGTCAATTGAAAGATATGCTCGCGCTTCCGCGATCTCAACTGAATAACTCTTTCACCATTTCACCCTGATCGAGTATCTCCAGCGGTCGTCCATCGGGGGTGACGATCTGCTTGCGCGGGTCGATTCCAACGGAGTCGAAAATCGTGTAGGCCACATCAGCAGGCGAGACCGGCCGTCGCGTCGCGTACGCGCCTTGCTTGTCAGTCGCACCGATGACGTTGCCGGGCTTGACGCCCGCGCCCGCCATCAGCAGCGAGCCGGCGGGCGCCCAGTGATCACGGCCCATGTCCTTGTTGATCTTCGGCGTTCGGCCGAATTCACCCATCGCGACGACTAGCGTGTCATCCAGCTGGCCGCGATCGTGCAGGTCGTTGATGAGGGCCGCGAAACCGCGATCGAAGTCGGGCAGATTTCGTTCCAGCCCTTCCCAGATCTTGGCGTGATGGTCCCAGCCGCCGAAATTGATCGTCACGAAGGTGACCCCAGACGCGACCAGGCGACGGGCGAGCAAGCAACTTTGGCCAAACGTCGTTCGGCCGTAGCGGTCCCGGAGTCTCTCGGGCTCATCCTCGATCGCAAAGGCGCGACGGGCTTCACCGGAGAGGATCATGTGCGCGGCCCGCTGGCGAAACTCGTCGTAGGTCGCGATCTGGTCATTTGCTTGAACTTTGCGAGCCAAGCCATCGACGGTTTCAAGCAATGTCTGGCGTCGCTCGGCCCGCTTCGCGGAGATCGGTTCGCTGGGGGCGACGTCCTGAACCTTGTAATCCTTGGCGTTCGGATCGCCGGCCTTGAACGATTCGTAACGTCCACCTAGGAAGGCACTCTTGCCGAGTTCCCAGGTGAATGACGGATTACGCGGCACCGACACGTACGGCGGCAGCGTCCCGCTGAAACCGGTCTCGTGGGCGACCACGGCGCCAATGGCGGGATAATCGCCGAACGCGGAGCCGAACCGGCCGGACATCACCCAGTTCGTGGCCGTCTCATGATGATCGTTATTGTGAGCCGCCGAACGGATGAGGGCGACGCGATTCATCGTCTTGGCCATATTCGGCAGCAGTTCGCCAACGTCGAGACCGGGGACATTGCTGGCGATCGGCCGGTACTTGCCGCGGATCTCTTCGGGGGCATCCGGCTTCATGTCGAAACTATCGTGATGGGAAAGACCGCCGCCGAGATAAACGAGAATAACCGACTTGGCGCGGTTCTTCTTCCGCGGATTCGCCGGCGCGGCGCGTAAGCTGCTCGCCAACGAAAAGCCCGCGAGGCTGCCGACGCGAAGGAAATTCCGGCGATCGAATTGGACATCGAGCATTGGCGGTCACTCCGTGGGCTTCTGCTAACTTACTTGGCGGGATCTTGAGTCACCATCAATTGATTCTCGGCAAGCCTCGCCTTCACGTCATCTGGCGGGTCGACCTCGATCTCGTGCGGCGGAATCCAGACGACCTTGCCGTCGCGCCACACACAGATGGGGAAGCCGAGTTGCTTGCTTTCCCAAATGGCACGGCGCGAGGCTTGGTTCATCACGTAGTCAATCGCGGCTCCGTCCGGACGGATGTCACTTGTCGTCGAGGTCACCGGCGTTCCTCCGAAAGATTTCCCAGATTGATTCATCATCAATCTCTTCCGAAAACTCGGACCCGTGGGCAATGAGGTAATTGCCCGCATCACTTGAATTATCGTATATCCGCCATTCATCTGCAATCGGACGATAAAGATAAAGGAAATTTTGCATGCTAGCCAGGTATCGCCGCCGAATCGTTTCCTCGGGGATATGGTGTCCGCCTTTCGCAACACGAGCCCGAACTCGGGCGACTGCCAAATCGGCCGATTGCAGCCAGTAGTAATGCAAGAAGAATCGATATCCCTGGGGGCGAATGTCCTTCAGCCACCGAGCGTAAGTCTTTCCCGAAAGAGTCGTCTCGAATGAAAACGTAGCTTGCTCATCAACAAGCTCTTTCATTCGTTGAAGCATCATTCGGCCCGCCTGCAAGGCGACCGATTCGGGATTATTCGCGGACAGGCCGCGAGCAATCACATCCGCATTGACAAAGATCTTCAACTGCGGATTGGCAGCAAGAAAGTCTGCCGCCGCGGTTGATTTGCCCGCTCCGTTCGAACCAGCGAAGACAATAACGCCCGGCATGGGAAACTCCTTTCACTCCTCAATGATTAAATGCGAAATTCTTCGCATTCATCAAGGCCCAGAAGAGATCGCGGAAGACTTCGTCGCGGGGTTCGCCCTCCTTCAATAGCTTCTGGATAGTTAGCCGTTCCCGTTCGCTCGGCAGGCGGGCGAAGGTGGTCAGGAATAGCTCTTCCGTAAGATTGTCGTCGTTTTTGGAATCTTTCAACAACTTGTTCAATCGGCCGTCAGCGGCGCGGATGCGCTGGACGACGCTCTCGCCGTTCTGCAGGTGGAGCAATTGCGGCATGGTCACGTCGCCGTTGCGCTCGCAGGCGCAGGCGGTCACCCGTTCGGAACGGCCGAAAAGGGTGAGGAAATACGACTTCAACGTCGGGTCGGGAAGCTGAATGGCGCGGATCCCCTGCGGGTAACCCGGGAACGTATCCGGGACGCCGGTGCAGGAACTGATGGCGTCGAGCAACACTTCCGCGGGCAGCCGGCGAGCATAGTAATGCGAATAGAAGCGCGTGTCGGTCTCGTTGCCGGGTTTGGTGGCGCTCGTCAACTGGTAGGTGCTCGAATTGAGGATGACTCGCATCAGGTGCTTCAGATCATACTTGTGTTCGACGAATTCGCGGTTGAGGGCCTTCCAGAGTTCCGGGTTCGAGGGCGGGTTGGTGGCCCGCAGGTCGTCGACCGGCTCAACGAGGCCCGTTCCCAAAAAGTGCTTCCAGAGGCGGTTGACCATTGATCCGCTGAAATACTCGTTACTCGGATCGGTGATCCAGGCGGCGAGTTTGACGCGCGGATCATCCGATGGGACGACCGGCAAGTCGGACCGATCAAGCGGCCGCGGCTTGAGGAACTCGTTCGTGCGCGGCTGTCGGACGCCGATGGGGGCATTGGGTTGCTTGGCATCGCGGGGACCGATGTTCAGGGCGACCACGCCGCCCGACTTGGAATCTTTGCGATCCATCTTGATGGGGGCGAAGAAGCCAGCGAAGTGGTAGTAATCGTCCTGCGTATAGCGTTCGAGCGGGTGGTTGTGACACTGGGCGCAGCCGATGCGCGTGCCCAGAAAGGCCTGGGCGACGGAGCCGACGACCTCGGAATTTTCAACGTCGCGTGATTCACCCACGGTCACGACGTAGTAACCAATGGCCGGGTTATCGGTCGCGTTGCCGCGCGAGGTCAGGACCTCGCGGGCCAGTTCGTCCCATGGCCGATTCTGGGCGATCTGCTTGCGGATCCAGTCGTGGAATGAACGAACGCCTTTTGTGCCGCGCACATCATGATCGCGTTCCTTGCGGTTCTGCAACAGGTCGCTGAAGTGCAGGGCCCAGTAGTCGACGAACTCCGGCCGTTTCAGAAGCGAGTCAATCAGTTTAGGCCGCTTCGCGGCGTCGCCATCGGCCAGGAAAGCGCGCACTTCCGCTGAGGTGGGCAGCGTGCCAATCGTGTCGAGAAAAACGCGGCGGACGAATTCCTCGTCGGTACACAGGGCGGATGGTTCGATTCGCAACTGGGCCAACTTCGCGAAGACCGCTTTGTCGACGAAGTTGTTGCCGGCCGGGAAACGATCTTTGGCGAGCGGTTCGGCGTGCGGGACAGCCACGATCGCCACCGCCACCTCGGTCAGGAAGCTGGCCCGCAGGGCGGTCTCGCCCGCGCGGAGTGCTTTCACTTTCCCCTCGGGGGTGATGCTCGCCAGGCCTGCATCGTTCGAATCGAATTTGGTCAACCAGGTGACGTCGCGTTTCGAGCCGTCGCTGAACTCGGCCATGGCCTTGAGGGGGAACTCGTCGCCTACTTTGACGGTTCGCGATTGCGGCTCCAAGTCAAGTCGAACGATCTTGGCGTCGTCCTTCTTCGGCCCCGGGGCGCCGGCTTGGATCCAGTTCAAGATCGTCTGGTATTCTCGACTGCCGACATCGAACAATCGGCCGCCTTCATGCGGGGCCGAGCCGATTGGCTTGCGCAGCATCAAGCTAGCTTCCGGAACGCTCGGCACGATCCGCCGGCCGGCGAACTCGCGCGTGATCCAGCGGTAGTCGCCTTCCGGCGCGTAGCCGCGCAGCGACAGGCGAAACCCGTTCTGCCCCGAGCCCTTACCGTGGCACGAACCTTGATTGCAGCCCTGCCGCGTCAAAAGGGGTACGACTTCGTTCAGAAACGAAGGTGCGTCCTCGGCCCGCGCAACAGAAGTAGCGGCCATGAACATGGCCAAAGAAATTGCAAGACGCGGCATGGAAAGCCTCGTGGGACGACCGCTGACATTGGCCCGGAAAAGGAAGAGCCGGGCCAGGTGGGAACATTACTCCTCTTCAGGATAGCGGTCTTTTCGAGAACGAGCAAGCGGTTTTCGCTCATCGTTATCCGTCTGCACATCGGCGCGAAGCCTGCGTTCGGCCTTCAGGAGCAGGGCGAAAAAAATGGCGGAAAGAAGGGCTGACGGAACGACCGCCGCGAGTTTGGCCGTGAGAGGGTCCAGGAGGCCAATGAATATTCCGCCGGAATACGCAACTCCCACGATGGGGCTAATTGCCATCATCGTTTTACCGACCTCGCGGTTGCCGTTCGTGATCATGCCGCCCATCAACAACGGGAATATCCATACACCGATGACGAGCATGGCGACATAAAGCGTCGTTCGAGACGGGGCGGTCAGATGGAAGTACTGAAGGGAAAATCCGACGAGCCCCAGTGAACAAATCCCGACGAGAATGGGCGGCCACGGATCAAAATTGCCGAGTGCCAAAAAGAACCAGGGCAAAGGTGGTTTGGGCGATGCCAGGATGCCGAGCGCAATCGCTCCGGTCATGATGGCCCCGAAGACTATGATGGTGTACTTGTTGGTTGCCAAGTCGCTCCACGGCGGCACCAGGGAATTGGTCATCTTCCACGCCCGTTGCATGCCCTTGGCGACTTCGCCAAGCGGCGGGGTGATTCCCGATATCAGCATCAGGCCGCAAAGCGAGAGGAAATAGACCATGCCCAACACTTGAAATGCTTGAGGCGCGTCCCAAACACTCCCCAGCGTCAAGATCGTGATGCATGTAAAGAAAAGCATCGCGATCGGTTTCGAATACAGCAACAGCCGTTCCGACCGGATGCGCCGAGTGGCGGCGATAAAGAAGAAGTAGATGAACACGCCCTGGAACATCAACGACTGTAACACGACCGGTATGTCCGCGGAGTAGAACGTCGGTTTTCGCTCGACGGGCATCACGTTGCCAGCATTTGCGTTGCCAGCATTCGCGTTGCCGATCGGCCCGCCTTGATTCATCGGCGGTGGAGGCGGTTCATTTTCTTTGAACGCTTCCTCGTACATCGGGTAGACGGTAATCAAAGTCGGCCCATAAATCGTCAACTCGTAAAGCGCGCTCGCGGACACATTCAGGATCACCAACAAGGTAACAAATCGGCCGCTGGCGCCGCGGGAAGACCGAGCCGACAACCCCGACACCATGGCCAAGGTGTAATACAAGATTGCCGCCCCGAGTTGGACGAGAAGCAATTTGCTCCAGTTCTCGATCCCCAGGCCGTTTTGTGCCGTCGCCGTGAAAAAGGAAAACGGCAAGGTGATGGCGTACAAGATGAGTTCACGGATCGGCGCGCCCAGCATGATGCCAATTGTTTGCACTTTGGCGGGCATCGGTGTCACGCGATGAAAATCGATGATGCGCGATTCGTTAATGTGCGAGACAGCCGAGGCCACTTGCGAGCCGCCCATCACGCACAGGATGATCCACTGCAGAATGAAAAACTTCTTGGGAAACGACAGCGGATCGGGCCGAAATTGGTCGTTGATTTCGTCAATATGCAAAATTACCATGCCGAGGCAGATAAACAACGTCATCAGCATCATGGGGATGAGCGCACCCCGACGCAATCGCGAACGGACGAACTTCACAAAAAGCGGGTTGCCGCCCAGGTCAAAGAATTCACGCATGAATGCACTCGTTCCGCGCCGGCGAAACCGCTCCAGCGCTCAGGTCACAATTCTAATTAGGAAACCTCTTTCGCGCCGACCTTGAGGAACACTTCCTCCAGCCCGTCCTTCTTGCGGCCGAACGCGACGACGGGAATGCCGCCCGTCACGAGCCGGGAAAGAAGTTCGCTGAGTTCAGGCGCTTCGCCGTCATGACTGAATTCGAAGCTGTTCATGCCGACTTCCGTCAACGGACCAGCGCGCCGATCGCGCGACATGATCGACCGGAATGCCTCGTGCTTGTCGAGAATCTCGATAGCCACGACGGCTTGCCCCATCACGCTGTGGGTCACTTCTTCGACCGATCCGCTGACCACCATCCGACCGCGTTGCATGATGCCGACGGACGTGCAGAATTCGCCCATTTCCGACAGAATGTGAGAGGAGACTAGCACGGTCTTGCCGCGTTGCGCCAGGGTCTTCAAGATGTTCTTCAGGTCGATGCGGGCATGGGGGTCGAGCCCGCTCGCCGGTTCGTCGAGCATCAAAACCTGCGGGTCGGGAATGAGCGTCTTGGCCAAAATCAGCCGCTGGCGCATGCCGCGCGACAACTGGCCCACGAACGCGTCGCGTTTCTTCCACAGGCCGACCAGATGGAGATATTCTTCAATGATGTCCGGCCGTTGCCGCCGCGGCACGTAGTAGCAAGCAGCGAACAGGTCGAGAAATTCCCAAACGATCAGGTCTTCGTACATCGGCGGGAAGTCGGGCATGAAGCCGATGACACGGCAGGCGTCCTCGGGGCGTTCGCGGATGTTGACGTCGCCGACGATGATCTCGCCATAAGTGGGCTCGAGCAGGCCGAGAATCGCGCGCATGGTCGTGGTTTTGCCCGCGCCGTTGGGGCCGATCAGACCGAAGACGCTCCCGTTCTCGATTTCGAGGCTCAGGTCGCGGACCGCGCAGAAGTTGTCGTAATCGACGCGAAGATCACGGACGCGAATCATGAGCGATCCCGCCAGAATGAAAATGAGGTGCCTACAGGGTAATCTTCAAACACGCTCCCACGCCAACACTTTATCGAAAGTTCTCTATCCCGTCACCGCTTCATCCCAGAAGGCTTTGGTCCCGTGATGCAAGCGAGCGCCGATCTGGGTGATGACCTTGACGGACAGGAAGCAGGCCGCCCGCCCGCTCTTTTCGATCGGCACGTCATGGGCGATGCCGTAGAGGAACGCCCCCGCGAACATGTCGCCAGCGCCCGTCAGATCGCGAGGCGTGCACGCGAACGAGGGCACGTGCACTTCCTTGCCGCCGTAACGGATATGAGCGCCGTGCGGGCCGTCGGTGACGACGCAGTGGGGCACATGATCCTTCAGTTTCGCAAAAGCTTCGGTCGCGGAGGCTGCCTTGGTGACGGCCATCGCCTCACTGGCGTTGCAGAACAACAAGTCAGTCTGCTTCAAGGTCTCGTGGAAGGCGTCGCCGAAAACATTGACGATAAAGGCTTCGGAACACGTCAGGGCAATCTTCACGCCATGCTTTTTGGCCAGTTTGACCGCGGCGCGGACGGCCCCCTGCCCCGTGTTCGGGTTCGCGAGCACGTAGCCTTCGATGAACAACCACTCGCTGTTCTTGATGCGATCCTCATCAACGTGCCGCTCGGCCAGATGGCTCGAAACCGCCAGGCAAGTGCGCATCGTCCGTTCCGCGTCGGGCGTGATGACGCAGACGCAGGTGCCAGTTATCTCTTCGAAGATGGCGGGATTGCCGATGTCGATGCCGAGTTGCTCGAATTCGTTCTCGTAGAAGAGGCCGTAGCGGTCGTCGCCGACGCAGCCGATGAAGGCCCCCTTGCCGCCGAGTTGCGACAGGGCGATCATCGAATTGGCCACGGAGCCGCCGCTAACGAGCCGAGGCTCGCGCGAGCGGAACTTCTCGATCAGGGCACGCTGTTCGTCGGCTTCAACGAGCCGCATGGTCCCCCGCTCGAAACCGATCGTCGCGAACTGCGCGTCGTCGAGTTCGAGGAAGATGTCGACAATGGCGTTGCCCAGACCGCAAACGTGGAAGTCTTTCATGAATCCATCCCAAGAGAATTCGTGTTCGCCACAACAAAATCAGGCCTTACATCGTTCTTATGCATCGACTGAGCAAATCGGCGCATCCGTTCGATCAATGGAGCGAGTTCGATGCGTTGTTTCGCAATCATGACCTCACGATGAGCTTTAAGGTCTTGGAGGTAGCGATCAACGTGCTCTCGATGAAGATGGTAGTACAGCAAGGATGCATAGATCTTAGATTCATCTAATGAAGGATACCATTCGAGCAATTGCTCGGCACTTTTCGCGCCTGCCCAATACGCGGTCACAATATCATGCACATAGATCCGATGACCCTGGATGCGGATTTCGCCGAATTCATTGAACTCAAAATAATCTTCCAACTGCATCAGATCTCTCCTACTTACAGCGCCAACGCCTTGGCGATCCGCCGTAGACTCTCGTCGCGGCCGAGGATTGCCAGCGTGTCGAACAGGCCCAAACCCACTTCGGTTCCCGTTGTCGCCACGCGGACCGGGTGGATCATCTCGCCGATCTTGATCTTCTTACTTTCGCAGAAGTCATGCAACGCCTTTTCCAGTGGAGCGACTTCCCAGGTCTCGATTTTTTCGAGCACGGGCACGAACTCGCGGAGCAGGTCGGCCGCCCCCGCTTTCTTCAGCCGCTTGTCGACCGACTTCGTCTCATACACTGGTTCCGCCCGCAGGAACGGACCGCCGTAGGGAAGAATATCGCTGAACAGCTTGATCCGCTCGCCGCACGCCTCAATGATCTTTTCCAGCTTCGCCCGGGTCGCGCTGTCGAGAGGTTCCGGGATCAACTTCGCTCGTGTCAGAAAGGGGAGGCAACCCGCCACTTTCTCGGCGAGGGGAAGTTGCTTCATGTACTCCCCCGCCAGCCAGTAGAGCTTGTCCGGGTCGAAACTGGCCGGCGAATCGTTGACGCGCTCCAGGCCGAAGTTCGCGATCATCTGGTCGAGCGGGATGAACTCGCTCTTGTCGTCAAGCGACCAGCCGAGCCGGCCGAGATAGTTGACGATGCCCGAGGGCAGGTAACCCATTTCTTGATAAAAGGCCACGGTCGCGGGGTTCAGATCGTCGCGCTGATCGATCTGCTCATCGGTCCAGCCGATGGCATGCAGCTTATTCTTGATTTCAGGGGTGACGAACTTCTTCATGTCCCGCTTGCTGAGCTTCTTCTTCGAGTTCGGCTCGTTCACCACCGGCACATGGCCGAATTTCGGCATCTCGTAGCCGAGTGCCTCGAAAATGAGAACCTGGGTGTAGGTATTCGAAAGATGCTCCCGCGCGCGGACGATATGGGTGATCTTCAAGCCCATGTCGTCGACCACGGACGCGAAGTTGTACAGGGCCGAGCCGTTCGCGCGCAGGATGACCGGATCGCCAATCAGGTCGGTCTTCTGTTCGCAATGGCCGCAGATCAGATCTTCGACGACAGCCAATCGATCGAGCGGAACCTTGAACCGAAGGGTCGTTGGCTTTTCTTTGTAAAGGCGGACGCACTCGGCTGACGGCATGTCGCGGTGCGGCCCGCGATGGACGTAGGCCTTCTTCGCGATCTCGGCCGCCTTGCGTTCCGCGTCGAGTTCTTCCTTGGACATGTAATCCGGATACGCGTGCCCCGTTTCGAGCAACTTCATCGCGGCTTCGAGATACGATGCCCCGCGTTGCGACTGGAAGTACGGGGCGCACGGGCCACCAATCTCGGGGCCCTCGTCCCAGTCGATGCCCAGCCAGCGGAAGCCGTCGAGAATCGGCTGCAGCGCCTCGGCCTTGTTGCGGTCAGCGTCGGTGTCGTCGATGCGCAGAATGAACTGGCCGCCTAACCGGCGGGCGAGCAGCCAGTTGAACAGAGCGGTGCGGACGCCGCCGATATGAAGGTAACCGGTGGGGCTCGGCGCG